>PPYE01320475.1_pt1 | contig 21339 bp, 21 predicted proteins | sample 1559881 | NCBI WGS metagenome assembly PPYE01 (sample SAMN08240022, study PRJNA423297) | Human gut metagenome, whole genome shotgun sequencing project.
ACTTTATTTTTTAGCTCATAGAAATCATCCTCATTAATACTACTAATTATCTTTTTTTCTTTATCTTCTATCTTCTCATATTGGTTCTTTTTATTTTTATGTATGTAATAAAAGCAAATAAAATTATTCCATTTAACTTTATATTTTGGCGTTTGTGTAAAACAATAAAATCTAAATATTGAATTAGGTATTCTATAAATATCAACATTTGGTTTTCGTTTATCATTGGTAAAATGATAAAGAGTTATTGAAGTATTATCAATGATATTTTTCTTTAAGAAATTTAGTTCCATCAATAGTTTATCAATAAAACGAAATAATAATGTTTCTAAAGATTTAGAATTAGAAACTAATACCCCACTAGACATTCCTAATAAAATTGCATGCAAATTCTTTTTACAGTTATTCCGCGCAAAAAACTCAGACACAAATTCATTATTACTATGAATCACTATAATTTGACCTTGCAATAGTTCACATCCTAAAGGCATGAAATAATATCGAATTAAAGCTTCTTTTGAAATCAGTAATCCTGATTCAAAATAATGGTGGAAATTTATTAAACTACCAGATCCTGAAAGAATTGAATTATGTCTCCAAGCAATAAATAATTTAGAAAATTGGCCTGTAATTCGACAATATCCAAGTTCTTTGAAATTTAATTCTTCCAATAGAGATTGAAAATATAATATTGTTTCTTTCCTCTTCTTTTCTACGCTAAATTTAGGTTGATCTATTTTCGAATTTGGAAAGAAATTCCATATTTTAGCATTCCATTTATCAATGTATATATCTGTTACATATTCTATCAAGTCTAAAATCCCCTTATCAGGGAAATTAGCTTCCAGTTCTTTTATGACGTATCCTCCAAGATCACAAAACGGATCTCCGGTAGTTGCTGTCAGCCATTCATAGTTAATGGTATCAAATTCATGTTTCATAAATTACATCTTTTCAATATATCCAAAACCTTGAGCATTATGTTCTCCTATCCCACTTCCAAACATAACGTTCATCAATTCTTTATCACACGTCAAATAAAACCTGAAATTATATCCTATAATACTTGTCTCTTCCGGAGTACCTCTCTTTAAAATGATTCGTTTACGTTTCGGATTATCAAGTAATTTGAATTCATAATCTGTTTTACCTTCAAACTCTTTCCGGTAGAAGAATCTATATTTCTCCATCAGGTTGGAAATTATTCTTTGCCCGGCCTCCGGGTCTTCGGGAGTAAGATATTTTATCCCTCCTGTCTCGTCCTTTCGGGAAATACAGATCGGGGATAGAGCCTTGAAGTTACCTTCTTCTATATCAGCCGGTGTTGGTACTAATTCCACCTTACTTATTCTGAAGTCAACTCTTGACTCTCTGTCTCCTAAAGACAAATATTGATCGGCAAAAGCTCCCTGTATGAAAACCATTGTACTGCGTTCGGGAAGAAAAGAAATGTAGAAATCTGCTTTATTACTCAATATATTTAGCCGGTCTTTGAAAACCTTAGCACGGGGAATCAGTAAATTGGAGAAACAAAACAGTTTCATCCTTTTCTTATTCCCATCACCAAATCCATTATCATGCAGCCACGAAGTATAGTCTTTATCGCTGGTGGCCATTATTTTGTAAATAGCAGAAGATAGTTCATACTGATAGTTTAAAGGAAGTAGAGTATCAGATCTTTTATCAACGCCCAATTCTATTCTAAATATCATCTTTAAATAGTTAAGTGGTTTTCATCTGTTAGGTTATAAACAAAAAAGACCACCTCACATTATATTATTAAGAATATAACTTATTATATCATGAAGCTGTATTCTTACTAAATAATTGAGGTGGTCTGGTTTGCCCAAAGATATAATTTTATTTTAAATAGGCAAAACCGTCAAATGATTATTTTAACATTTAGGGTTAAGTCTAAATAATCAACAAACAGATAGTATGTGGAACCATCCTTATTACCTTATTAAAAGTATATACATGGACTCAGAGAGTTTTTTCACACAACACCTTATTTTAGATATATTACCGATAAAACTCCCATATTTTTACTAAATATTTTCTATTATGCTTGTTATTTCGAAATCTATTATTAAATTAGAGGTCGGTTCTTAGTTTAACAATCTATTTTAAAAGCTAAAATTTATAATGATAAAGGATACAGATATATTTAAAATTCAATCAAATAATGCCTTACCGGATAAAGGGAAACTACTTATTTCCGAACCTTTTCTGCAAGATGTTAATTTTGGTCGTTCCGTCATCCTCCTCATAGACCACGGGAATGAAGGTACTATGGGGATCATTATGAATAAGCAATTACCCCTGCTGGTGAATGATGTTATCGAAGAATTTAAATACCTGAATGATATTCCTCTTTATCGTGGTGGGCCAGTGTCTACAGATACATTATTTTATCTCCACACCCTACCGGATATTGAAGGCTCTATTAAAATAGGAGAAGGAACTTATTTGAACGGAGAATTTGACAGCATTAAGCGGTATGTACTCCAAGGTAATCCTATAGAAGGTAAAATACGTTTCTTCCTTGGCTATTCCGGATGGGAGGCCGAACAGCTTAAACACGAAATTCAAGAAAACACATGGCTTATCGGGCAGGCGGACATGGACAGCCTGATGAATAACCCTATTAAAGATATGTGGAAAACTTCTTTAGGGAAGCTGGGTAAAAAGTACGAAACATGGTCAAGATATCCGGAAATCCCCTCACTTAACTAGGCTGCTTATTTGACTATTCTTTTATCAACTGCAATAAATAAGCATCTTTATAATTATCATCGCAGCGTATCCAATCTTTCAAAAGCCCGGACTCTTTAAAACCTTGTCCATTAAATAGTTTTATACTTGATATATTATCTGCCGGGATGTAAGCATATAACTGTCTTAAATGTAGATAGCCGAAACTGTAATCACATAACAACTTTAATGCTCTGGTAGCATACCCCATCTTCCTGTATTCGTTCAAAATCACAACACCAACCGCTGCACGATTGTGCAAAGGATCAAAGTCACTCAGGTCTATTATACCAATTATCTGATTATCTGCCTTTCCAACAATCATAAGCCTCAATTGATTGTCAACAAAGATATCATGACTTGAATTGGCAATATATTGCTTAAGCGCATAACGCGAATAAGGAACAGTTACAGCTGCAACTTCCCACAATTCCGTGTCATTTTCTATTTGATACATGATGTCTATATCTTCCGGTTCGGGAGTACGGAGATAGATTTGATCGTCATTCAGATATGAAATACTTGCCATAATAACTAATAATTAATTTAACCTTTTATGTTTCCAGTAAAAATACAATAAAGCAACTGCATGCTTTCTTGCCAGTTTGGAAAACAATTTTTTATTAGTTCTCCGCTGACAAAGATGAATAATGGAATACTGTGGAAGATAGTAAATAGACCAACCTGCCTTTTTCACACGCAAGCAGAAATCTGCATCTTCCGGTCCGTAGAATATATGTTGGTCTAATAATCCTACAGCCTCAAATGCCTCCCGGCGAATAAACTGACAGGCCCCAATGAGATATTCCGGTTCAAAGGGAATTGATTTTTTATCTTCATCATAAGAATAACGATACTCACCGGGCTTGCTGAGGTTTGATAACTTCTCCGATATACCCGGATACCGCCTGCAACTTTCCTGTACACGATTATCTGCATCTATTAATTTACATCCGCAGATACCTACCTCAGAATGCTCATCCATAAAACGTTCCATGCCTTCAATAGCTTCTTTACCGGCTATGGTATCATTATCCAAAATGAATAAGTATTTACCGGATGCCTTTTCCAAAGCCCTGTTACGTGCATAAGCAACTCCCATGTTTGCTACAAGACTTATCAGTCTTATATGCGGATAGGTTTCTTTTACGAAAGAAACGGTTTTATCTTGCGAGCCGTTATCTACAACTATTGTTTCCACATCTTCCCGTTTCATTACTTCTTCTAAAGAAACAAGGCAATCCCGTAAGACAGAGACCGCGTTCCAAGTGATGACTATTATTGATATTTTCATATTACCCAAACAATTTTATTTTTAAAACTTTGAGTGCATATGCAAACTCTTTCACACTGGAGAATCGTTTCATCTGACTAAAGATGAAATAAGGAGAAAAGAAGTATTTCAGATTATTCCTGAATAATATTTTCTCCATTTCATCAGCAGACAGGTGGGGGTAGCTCAGGATAGAGTGCCTTTGTACATCTGTAGGTATATAGTCACCCGTTGTTATCCAGCCGTTGTCCTTAGCCATCTGATAAAACTCCGTACCGGGAAAAGGGGAAACGATATTAAACATGATCTGATCTACTTTCAATGCTTTAGCTCTTTTCAAGGTATCCTTTAGTGTTTCTTTCGTTTCAAGTGGGCTTGTACCGATGAGTATATTCAACTTTACCGGAACTTTATAATTCTTCAACAGTCTGATTGCCTCATATATTTGTTCACGGTTTATTCCTTTTTTGATAAACTTCAATATTTCATCATCAAAAGACTCTACTCCCAAATCTACATACAAACAGCCGGACTCTCCCAGAGCTTTTGCTATATTCTCGGTAATAGCGTCTACACGTGCCTGACATCCCCATTTGAAGTTGTATTTCTTTAATATCTCACATAAGGCGAGTGTACGCTTTTCTGTCCATATAAAGTTATCATCCATAAATCCGATAGCTTTATATCCTTGCTCATACAGCATTTTCAATTCTTCCTCTACGCTTTCTACCGAGCGATATGAAATGAGAGGTTTCTTACCATTCTCATTACGGTTCTCTATTTCACGGGCAAAGGTAAGAGAACTGGGAACGCAATAGATACATTTAAACGGACAGTTGCGGGATGTAACTACAGCTGTATAAGGAGTAAGCTTTAATTTGGGATTCCGGTATACTTTATCCTCAATAAAATGACGGGCAGGAAAAGGGAGTTCATCCAGGTTCTTCAACATGGCATGTGGCTTATTATTTTGTTTTAAGCCATCCTTAAGATAGGATATCCCGTCAATCTGTTGCCAGTCCTGACCATTGAATATAGCATTTGCCAATTCTTTTACAGTCATATCTGGTTCACCTCTCACAACAATATTCCGATCATGCACCAGACATTTATCAATAAAAAAAGTAGGTCCGGGACCCATAAACAGAATATAAGCATCGGGATGGTATTCCCGAATAAGTTGTGAAACAAGCAAATCATTCTCTATGGAGAGATTAACCGTCCAGAAGCAATAAATAAGACTATTATCCTGCTTCAGGAAATCAATAAAATCTTGTTTTGTCTGATTGTAATATATGAAATCTTTGTATTGTACCTGATGTCCTGCCTCTTCAAGTATGGCAGCAACCGTTAATTCATAAATATTAGGAGTAGCATATACTACTCTTGTACATCCGGAAGTCCGTTCTGCCGGATGATTTCCGTCCAGAACGGGGGGGATTAAAAAGGTTAAATTCATTTAGTCGTTTTATCTGTTCTTACCTTCCAACGCTTCACCAATGCGTATAAAAATATTCTTTTTTTCCCGTGAATATCCTGTAGTGCCTGGAGAAACCGAATTCATGGCCTGTTCATAGGTCAATCCTTCTTTTATCATACGGTATATCGTACCCCAATCGGGAATACCTCCCAGGTTACGATCATCTATAAATAAATCAGCTTTCAGTTTACGGGAATATCTCCTGTCTTCGGGAGTCTCCTCCGGGTAATCTTTGTTTGCTGCATAAAATTCCAACCCCCGCTCACGGCAATAATCTACTGCCTCCTGCAATAATCTGCCTTCGCGCACAGACCATAGTATCAGCCGGTGCTGTTCTTGCTGGAGTTTCTTCAAAGTATCGATAGCAAAAGGTATTTCACGCCCTATGCGCGGATATTCATGTTCAACTATTGTTCCGTCAAAATCTACTGCTATAATCATTACTCTTTTTTTAGTTTGTTATATCAAGTTCTTGTTTTACTTTACTTTGATAAGGTAAACAAAAAAAGGATGCTGTTACTCCCATTAACGCACAAAGACCGCCAATATTATTCAATGTTGCATAATAAATTACGACATTGGGTATAACCACTATTGCAAGCAGCATCAGGCGTATTTCGCTCCATCGCTTGTATATCTTCATTGCATCATAGAGAGACAAATCCTTTATGCGCGTTGCTACAATCTTACCGAATATCTTTAGAGACAAAGGCAGGAATATAACTGCCAGCAATATAGCTACTGTCCCCAATATATATTGCATACGCGCATCTATTGCATAAATTCCTTCCGGCAACCAACCACTCTCATAAGAGATACTGATAAGTATAGGTATTAAAATAAAAAAGCCATATTCTACTTGTAAAACCCTGGTCAGTCTTTTTATCTGTTCATCCATACGTATATTTTGTGTGCATTGTATTGCAAATATAGCTATTTATTCCGTGGGAAGGAAAAAGATATAAAGTTATATGAAACTTTTGTACTTCTTTGCTGTTCTGTTATAACTTAATAACTTTGCATATATAACTAAACAAAAATAAGGTATGAAAAGATTAACTCCAAATGAATTATCCGGCAATTTTATTCAAATGATCAGTCAGGAATGGATGCTGGTCACGGCAGGAAACAAAGAAAAATTCAATACCATGACTGCCAGCTGGGGTGGTATGGGATTCTTATGGAACAAACCGGTAGCATACGTATTCATACGCCCTGAACGATACACTTTTGAATTTATTGAGAGTAGTGATTATTTTACACTCTCGTTTATGGGAGAAGAGCATAAAGGTGTACACAAGATATGTGGCAGTAAATCCGGCAGGGATATAGATAAGATTGCTGCTACGGGGCTTCATCCTTTTACTACTGAAAATGGGAATATACTTTTTGAGGAAGCACGTGTAAGTTTGGAATGCAGGAAGCTCTATACTGAAATGCTTAAAGAAGATAATTTCCTGGATAAATCAATATATCCTAAATGGTATGATCAGGCACATGGAAATCTGCATAAGATGTATGTTGCGGAAATTGTAAATGTATGGATTGAGAATTAGTAGATAGAGTAGTCAAGGTAGTTAAGTAGAATAGTAGTATCTATTTTGACTACTCATATTAAATCAACCGACTCCTGTAAACGGTGTACGATTGACGATAGAACGCCCTAACGTAACTTCATCCGTATACTCCAATTCATCTCCGATAGATATACCCCGTGCAATAACACTCATCCTGACATTTGTTTTTGCCAATTTGCGGAATATATAAAAGTTGGTAGTATCACCTTCCATTGTTGAGCTGAGGGCGAGGATTACTTCCTGCACTCCATCTTCTTCAACACGTTTTACCAGGCTGTCTATTTGTAAATCACTCGGACCGATACCATCCATAGGTGATATAACACCGCCCAATACATGATATAATCCTTTAAATTGTTGTGTACTCTCTACAGCCATCACATCACGGATATTTTCTACCACACACACTGTTGTTGCATCACGTGAAGGGCTGGAACATATACGGCATGTTTCCGTATCTGAGATATTGTGACATACTTTACAGTATTTCACTTCATTCTTTAACGTAACGATTGCATTACCGAAAGCTTCTACACTGGCAGTATCTTGCCGTAAAAGATGGAGCACTAATCTCATCGCTGTTTTACGTCCGATACCGGGAAGCTTGGAAAACTCCGACACTGCTTTTTCAAGTAATGCAGAAGGATATTGTTGGTTCATCTAATTAGTCTGATTTAAACATACAAAGATAGGGAATAATTTACGATTTACGGATTTACGATTTACGATTTAAAGTAACTTAAGAGATTTGGAGATTTACAATTTACGGATTTACGATTGAAACTTGTTTTATTTATGATTTATATAATTATACTTAATGGATTGTTTTTATTCATACTGTAACTTAAAGTAATCCCAATCGTAAATCCGTAAATCGTAAATAATTTATTTCTATCTTTGCACCATATAGCAAACACAAATGAACGGTATACATATCCTCCTGACTATTTTTATTTACTTCGGAATATTAATGCTTATTTCCAGACTTAACAGCCGGAATTCTGACAATGATGCATTTTTCCGTGGCAACAAGAAATCTCCCTGGTATATTGTTTCTTTCGGAATGATTGGTGCATCTTTATCCGGTGTAACGTTTGTATCTGTTCCGGGAATGGTAAGAAGCATAGATATGACTTATATGCAGACTGTGATGGGATTTTTTGTCGGATATCTTATTATTGCACACGTACTGTTACCTCTTTACTACCGGCTCAACCTCACTTCTATTTATTCTTATCTTGGGGGCAGGATCGGTAACAAGTCTTACAAAACAGGGGCTTCCTTCTTCCTGTTATCAAAGATCATAGGAGCGGCTGCGAGGCTTTATCTGGTTTGTCTTATCTTACAAAATTATGTATTCGATCAAATGAACATTCCTTTTGTTGTGACAGTTACCGGAATCGTTATATTTATCTGGATATATACCCGTAAAAGTGGGATCAAAACAATTATATGGACAGATACATTACAAACTTTTTGCTTGTTGGCTGCTTTAGTTCTCATACTTTGGCAGGCGAAAGATATCCTTCAATTGGATTTCGGTGGCATGGTACAAGCTATTAGTGAGAATAAGCACAGCCGTATTTTTGTGTTTGATGACTGGCATACGAAACATAATTTCTTTAAACAGTTCTTTAGCGGTATTTTCATTACCATTGTCATGACCGGGCTCGATCAGGATATGATGCAAAAGAACCTGACTTGCAAAAATCTGAAAGATGCACAAAAGAATATGTATAGTTACGGTATCTCATTTGTACCGGTCAACTTTTTGTTCTTGGCGTTAGGAGTATTGCTTTTAATCCTTGCAAGCCAGATGAATCTGCAATTACCGGCAAAAGGAGATGAAATTCTCCCTATGTTTGCAGCAGAAGGATATTTAGGCTTTGCTGTAATAATATTCTTTACGATAGGCATTATTGCTGCTGCTTTTTCAAGTGCCGACTCTGCCTTAACAGCACTAACGACAAGCTTTTGTGTAGACATCCTGAATGTAAATAAAGACAGTGAAGAAACGGCTGAGAGAAAGCGTAAGTACACCCATTTCTTTATCAGTGTCAGTTTTATCCTGATCATCCTTCTTTTTGAAGCATTAAATAATACCAGTGTGATTGATGCAATCTACACAATAGCTTCTTACACATACGGTCCGTTACTCGGGTTGTTTGTATTCGGGTTGTTCACCAGGATGCAGCCGCGGGATAAGTATGTACCATATATCGCGATTACTTCTCCTATCCTGTGTTATGCTATTGACTATCTGGTAATGCAACACACGGGTTATAAGTTCGGTTATGAGATGTTAATGTTTAACGGTTTATTAACCTTTACCGGATTATGGGTATTATCTTTGCAAAGAGATAAGAATAAGATCACTGTAAATAAAAGACTATAAGATGGATATTATAAGTGCTGAATTTGTTATTAGTAATACGGATGTGACGAAATGCCCTCAGGATAACTTACCGGAATATGCATTTATCGGGCGCTCGAATGTAGGAAAGTCCAGTCTTATAAACATGCTCACAAAGAGACCGAAATTGGCAATGACCTCTTCTACACCGGGTAAAACGCTTCTTATCAATCACTTTATAGTAAACGAAGAGTGGTATCTGGTAGATTTGCCGGGTTATGGGTATGCACAACGTGGAAAGAAAAGTCAGGAAAAGATAAAAACTATCATTGAAGATTATATCTTGGAAAGAGAGCAAATGACCAACTTGTTTGTACTCATTGATATACGTCACGAAGCGCAAAAGATTGATCTTGAATTCTTCGAATGGCTGGGAGAAAACGGTATTCCTTTCTCTATCATATTTACTAAAGCCGACAAAATAGGTGTAGGAAAGCAAAGAGACAATGTAAATATGTACCTGAGAAAGCTAAAAGAGACATGGGAAGAACTTCCACCCTATTTTATTTCTTCATCTGAAAATAAAACAGGGAGGAAGGAGATTCTGGATTATATTGATGGGATTAATAAGTCGTTGAAAGATAATTAAGCTAATCATCACACACTCTTATACCCCTCTTCGAACCTTTTTAAATCAGTCCCTTTAACTGCCGCCTCTACCAACTCTGGCAATCGATCCGGTGTACAGGCAAAACACGCAATCCCCAATTTACTGATCTCTTTTGCCAGGCTTGCATCGTAGTCGGGTTTACCGCCATCGGAAAGGGATAAGAGAGTGATCACTTTTACACCATCCGCATGCATCTCTCCCAATCTTCTCAGTAAGCCTTTACGTACACCACCCTCGTACAGGTCGGAGATGAGAATAAACATGGTTTTACGGGGGTTTGTAATAAGGCTCTGGCAATAAGCTACAGACTTATTAATATCTGTTCCGCCTCCCAATTGTATCCCGAACAACATATCTACAGGATCATTCCGGCAAGCTTCTGTTAAGTCGGTCACTTCCGTATCGAATACGACAACATGGGTATCCAAAGCAGGCATACTGGCAAAAATAGATCCCATAACGGATGAATAGATAATAGAATCACTCATAGAGCCGCTCTGGTCAATATCAAGAATTACATTCCAGCTCTTGTGGCGTTGATTACGTTCAAAGAAATAAAACTTCTCGGGTATGATGGTTTTCCTTTCCGGATTATAATTTTTTAGGTTCCGGTTTATGGTACGTTTCCAATCGATAGCAGAAAAGCTGCTGATGGGTGAATGCTCTCTTTTATTCAATGCTCCGGTGACGGCACGGCGTAGATCCTGTTCAAGGCGTTTCATTATTTCATCCACAACTGCACGCACCAACTCTCGGGCTGTTTCTTTGGATTTCTCCGGTATTTGTCCTTTCAGGGACATCAGTGTTCCAACCATGGAAATATCCGGTTTCACATTTTTCAGCGTTTCCGGTTCGAGTAGAAGCTTGGTAAGTCCTTTCCGCTCAATAGCATCGGTCTGGATCACACTTACAATATCCGAAGGAAAAAAAGTGCGTACATCTGTCAGCCATTTGGCAAGATTGGGTACAGACTTACCTTTCCCGGCACTTTTACCGGTTCCGGTTCCTGAGTCTACATCCCGGCTGTATATGGCTGCAAGGGCTGCATCCATCACAGACTCCTCATTGCTAAGCTCTATATCGGAAAAAGCAGAAACATTTTCTCCAAGTATAAGCCGCCAACGGGTAGCTTTTATATCTTTTTGTATCATTTCTGTTCAGTTAGAAGTCAAAATCGAAATCATTTAATTCATCCAGTTTTCCCTGCTCTTCTTCGGTTAGTTCGGCTTGCAATACCTCAGCAGTTGTCTCTGCACCGGTTCCCCAGATATCTCCCAACAGTTCGGCTATACTGTTCTTCTGATTGGGTTCAAACTCACCGAAAGCACGCCGGAGAAACACTACAGAACGTAGAAATTCTTCTTCATCCAGTGATTGCACGTAACCGTCCAATTCCCTCCAAAGGGAAATACGTGAAAGAAGGGCATAGCGATTACGCCCTGATAACCCTTCAAACCATCCGGCACCAATATCAGCCGGAATACCGGGTGAAAGACGACGTGATACTTCACGGGCACAGTCATCATCCGAAACCTGATTGTGTTCCAACAGGATGGAAAAGGCTACTCCCGAAAGTTTTGAATTCAGATCATCCCGCCAGGCCAGATTATGCAGTTCCTTATACCATGTATCTACATCTACTTTATCATACTGTTCATGGGCAATTATCTCCATTTCATTAATGGCGCGTGCTACTTCTGTTGCTGCTTTATCATCGCAGGTAGAGGCATCAACCAGCAATAAGGAAGAGCGCAGAAACAACTGTTGGAGTATAGGCAATAACGGCTCCAGGTCAAAGCGCCGGATATCACCGTATTGTGTAAGTATGGAGAGTTCGCGGGCAGCAGCTACAGTCTGTTTAAAGTCATTTGTGTCGACCAGTAATTGTTGTAAGATGCTGACTGCATTATCAAATATACGTATCAGATTACATTCGCATGCCTTACGGATAATAGAAGCAGCAATAGAGATATCATTACAGTTATCCAATTGTTCTTTGAGTTCGTAGGCAGTAGCTATTTCAAGTGTTTCTCCTTTTAAATTAGCCTCTACAACTTCTATTTCCACTTCCGGAGTCCACTGCAATACCCAGCGCTCTGCCCAGGTAGCACTATCTTGTTTTATACGTATCTGCTCTGCAAAGTGAATATTCAATACTTTTAGCCGGTGCAGGAAAGTAGAACGGTTGAGATCCATAAAAGCAGCTTCCAGAGATTTCACACGCAAGTTCTCACGGAGATCCAGACTTAATTCCTGTGCTACAGCTGATTTATAATTCGTAAGTTTGAGTTTTTTCAATTGCTGCTCCATATCTTCCTGCACAGGTGTCTGGCTAACACCCTCAGGCAGAAATCCGATAGCCGTACCTATATCAACCCTATTGATAGCTTCTGCTACCGCACTAAGTTCACTACCTCCAAAACAAGTTGTCACGGCATCGTGCAGATCTTTCAACACAGGTAAAGCCCCGGAACGCATAGAGGTAAGTGCCTGCGCCAGTCTCACTGCTTCTATCGCGCTGGCAGAAGACGCATTATTACCTTTATGGCGGAGCTCTTGTGCTATCTTCGACATATACACTGCCGGTAAGTCTTCCACACGGTTCTTACAGATTGCCTGCCACATCAACTCAAAATAATAAGGAGCCTTATTTCCTGCTCCGTATCCCGTCCGGCTGCTAAGTCGAAGATAAGAATAAGGCATTAACGTAATCCGGCTGGCAGCGCGGGGTAGTTTATCCAATTCTTCATTGCTTATTGGCGGTTCACCGAAAACAATTCCGCTTACATGGTAGGCACCTACGATAATCACTATATCTTTAAGATCAACACCCGATGCTATCGTTTGCCGGATTTCGTGACGCATATAAGCTTCACGTATATGGTTATAAGAAAAATCATAAGGAACGGATTTATATTCCTTGTCAATGACCATATCCCTGATCTCGGCAGATTGCAGAGCCAGTCCTTTTTGAAAGGTGTCTTTATTTAGATTGTGTTCAAAGTTCCGTTCCCAATAGCTCTCATAATCATCTTCCTCATAGCGGTCTGCAAGCTGATCATAAAGACCGTTATGATATTTATAAAATTCAGCCGCTTCAGTGTTTTTTTCTTCCTTATGTTTTTCCTGACGAAGACGAAGCATTATGTCCGTAGGAAGGTCTATGAAACGGACTTCCCGTTTATTCTTTATTCCCCAGCAAATAGCCTGATATTCCGGTGAATAGTCGGCAAAAGGATAAAGAACTGTTTCTATAGGCAACTCGTTGGTATAAGCTAATAATGCCACAGGTGGTTTTACGCCCTTCTTTGCCAGGTGAAAAAGCATATCACTTGCATCTGCCGGCCCTTCGATAAGTATTACCGCAGGGTCTTTTTCCTCCAGGTATTTCAGCAAATGATAAGATGCACCCGGTGAAAGATGTCTCACCCCGAATATATTGTATGTACCGGTCATTGTTTTACTGGTTCATTTCGCTACATGAGTTATAAAGTCCGCGCCATTCGGAACCACGTTTCTTCATCACATTCTCTAAATATTCTTTCCACACGATCTTATCTTTATCTTCCTCTTTTACTACCGCTCCCTGAAGCCCGGCAGCGAGGTCGCCGTCTGTAATCTCTCCGTCACCAAAACTGGCAGCTAATGCCATGCTGTTTGTTATTAAAGAGATAGCCTCGGCAGTAGATATCACTCCACTGGGAGATTTTAGTTTTTGCTTTTCATCCAATGTAGAGCCCTGACGAAGTTCACGGAATATCGTTACTATCTTTTCAATAGCATCATTTGCGGGGAGAGTGGCTTTTAAACGGTAGTTATTGGATATTTCGGCCACACGCTTGGTTACAATCGACACCTCAGTCTCCAAACTGGCTGGTGCAGGCAACACGATGATATTAAAACGCCGTTTAAGTGCCGATGACATATCGTTCACTCCCCTATCCCGGGTGTTGGCCGTAGCGATGATGGAGAAACCGCGTTGTGCAGGTATCTCACGACCAAGTTCGGGTATTGCAATAGTCTTTTCAGACATAATGGAGATAAGGGCATCCTGTACTTCGGAAGCACAACGGGATATTTCTTCAAAACGTGCCAGAGAACCGCTTTCCATTGCTTTGTAGATCGGGCTCTTTATAAGCGCATTATCAGAAGGGCCGTTTGCTATGAGCATGGCATAGTTCCATGAATAACGAATATGTTCTTCCCCGGTACCCGCCGTCCCCTGGATCACTTTACCGGAGTCGCCGCAGATAGCTGCCGAAAGATTTTCCGAAAGCCAGGATTTAGCCGTGCCCGGCTCCCCGATAAGTAAGAGTGAGCGGTCTGTGAGAAGTGTTGCAATAGCGATTTCTACCAAACGGTCGTGGCCGATATATTTAGGGGTTATCTCTATACCTCCGGCTTTACCTCCGACTATAAACTTTAATACAGCCTTTGGAGAAAGCTGCCAACCAACCGGCTTTTCATTCTTTTTATCTTCTTCACGCAAAGCTTCAAGTTCGTGCGCATATAGTTGTTCCGCAGGAAGGCGAAGCACATTATCTTTTGTCTGGGTCATAAATTGATCTATTTAATATTTTTACTGATTTTCTATTTCTTGTGCAATACTTTCATAAAATTCTTTGTCCGTATGGGAATAACCGGAATTAATATATCCTCCTATTTGCCGAAATTTTGCAGCATACTCTTTTGGGAATTGTTTCCAAAATCCCAGTTCACTCCACTGACGCAAAGCATACGGATAAAAAGTTGGTTTTACCGCGATACCATCACAGATGATCTTAAAACGGTCAGACTGTTTTCGATCCATCAAAATATGATAATAGAGTGCACGTTCGTATATATTAGTTCCTTCAGGGAGCATATCCGGTAATGCTTTATCCAGTTTTTTACTGCCGTTTGGTTCAATGGCATGGAGCAATTGCAGAGCTTCCCATTGACCGGCCCCTGCCTTTTTCTTTCCTAAGATAGGTGTTTTAAAATATCCATACAGTATATCCGTCCAACGGGGATCAATATATTCCGTATGGAAAGTATAATAAGCATACCCGGCTACATTTCCACGCATCTCATTACGATATTCATTAAAAAGAAGTTGTATATCCAGTATTTTCTTTTTGTAGACGTCGGCAAAGACATCGTACACCCTTTCCCGGCTGTAAGCCTTAACTGCCAGTTTAAAGAAACCTTCCCACAACGGATTTTTCTCCGGAAATGTTTTCAGGTTGATATGATCTTCATAAAATTTGATTGCCGTATGTTTATCTAAATCAGTAAGTATATTTACCATGCATACCGGTACGGCCCAGAAATGATTATACCCCCACCCGCTCATCCAATTCTGATAATAGCTGATTTTGGCAGAGGTCAATGCTTTACGTCTGGTTTCGAATAAAGCATTAAATCCATTATGGGTTAAGAGAGTAGAAAGGAATTCTGTAACCTCCGGTCGCTGTTTATTTCGTAGGATGATCAGGCCATTTATCAAAGCTTCTGTTTTCCCGCAGATCTCTTCGTCCGTACATGATTTTTTATCTAATGCAATTATTGCATCAAACGTTTCTCTTATCCGGGAAAATATTTCATCAAAATAATAAGGGAGTGGAGATAGAGAAAGAGCATTTACCAAGCTTTCTTTATTCCGGGCTCCTTTAGGACTTACATATAATTCTACCAATTTTTTTAATGCATCGGGAGTATTTAAATGTACAAGTCCCATATATGCAGCTTCACGCACTTTTTTATTTTTATCACCCGTCAAGTTTATAATCATTTCTTCGTTCGCCGTATCTTCACTCAACACAATAATAGCTTCTGCTTGTAAAAGAGGTAGATTTTCTTCAAAAATCCGATTGGTTATTTCATCGATTCGGGAATATTTCAGACGGGAAAGCAATCTGAATCTCCTGACATGCTCCATCTTATCCTCGTAGCTAAAGTTTTGCAACAGAAAAGGTAGTATCAAGACTCCCACAGAAGGTATAATTATTCGTTCTACGTAGTCGGCTAATTCCGAATATTTATCGGCCAGTGCATAATCCAGATATCTGAATGTTCGAAAATCATTAAAAACTCCTCTGCCGTATGCTTCGCGGATAATATCTAATCTTCCTGAGTTGGATTCGGTTAATGCTTTTATTACGGGTTTAAGTTCAACATAAGAACGTTCCGTATTAATGTTTTCCAACGAAGCTACCGGCACCTGTGGTTGCTGTTCTAATCCTTCTTCTATAGTTTCTCCCTGTGTATAAAGAACAGAATAAAGAAGGGTGCTGACTGCAATAAGTTTGTCTGATGATTGTTGCGGTTCTATAGTAACAAGTTCTTCAATATCAACTGCCAGTTTCCTGAAAACAGGTGCCTTCTCGCCTAATTTCTGTAAAACGGGTATATGTTTCGTTAGTCGCGGATCACCTTTGGCAAACTTACTGCCTGCAATAAAGAGCCGGTTGATTTCCTGTTGAAGATCATATAATGGTTGTATTTTCATAATCTTTTGCGTCTTGTATTGTTATTAATAATTTAATCAGTAGTTAATAGTAGTTATCAGTCTCTCCGTTCCTTAGAAGTTAAGTAGCAAATTGGGTCGATAATTAAGAAAAGCTATAGGATCAGGCTACAATTTTGGTTTTTTCATTTCTATTTTAACTACTTGACTACCAGCGAAGCGATAAATTCTTTAACTACTGTTTCGCATTAATAAAGCATTTTTATTAACCTGTCTGATGTAACCAAAGTCAATGGTTGTGCTGTGAAAAGTCCTGTCTGTACATTATTGTTGATCATTATTAATAATGTCAATCCTTCCGGATTTTCGGGAAGAATGAGCTTAAGCACCGTTTCAGCATCTACACTTTTACCCGGCAGATCGGCAAGAGTAAGTCTATTTCCGGCCTTATCTTCTACAACCAGGTGGTCACCATTGAGATAAGAATTATGAATGGATATGAGTACTAACGGATTTTTATCCATCAACGGGTTTTTAATGACATTTTTCACAGACTTGATCATTTCCGTATAATTATCGGCCGCATAACTTTGTATGCGCATTAAGTCATCAAAAGTTATTTCGCGCTCGCTCTTTGATTCGATTTCCCAGCGAATCCGGGGATTAAGGTCACCCGGGTAAACATAAAGTTCCTCCAACAAAGTTACTCCCGGCACACTATTGTCTTCTTTGATGTATTTGGAAGCCCGGTAAGGGCGATAGTTTTTCGTTTTGTATATTTTACCGGTTTTCAAATTTATCCAGGCTCCTTCGTCTACAAATTCCCGGCGGGCAGGATTATCATACGAGTTAAAAGAGAGTTGAATCAACTCCGCGTTGCGTTCGCTTAATCCGTATTGCTCAAGTTCGGAAAGTCTCCATACGTAACCGATCTGTTCTTCAATGGCTGAGTTAAGTTCAGGAGTCCCGGCCGGATCTTCTTTACGTATGGTTATATAATCCGTACTTTTCTTTAATAAAGCTGAAATATAATTTATCTGGTCGATGACGGCGGTATACTCATCATTGGTGACCTCTGCCAGTTCCAACAACAGATCATTAAAAGCTGCCTGAATACCAGTGATATAATAGTTTCCAAGTTCTTTGATCTGGGCTTGAAGATTCTGTACTTCTTTCCGGTCAATAGAAGAGAGTCCGGTTTGCACGATGTTGTGAAGTATTTTAGAGGCCAACTCTATTCCTGTCAGTTGAGTATCTGCTTTCTTGACAAAAGCGGCGGTGTTGACTTTCTTTGGTTTAGTTGATTCACCATCGCTTATACCCTTTTTACGTTCTTCTTTCTCCTGTGCTTTCTTTTCTTGCCGTTTTTCTAATTTGGAACGTTTCTCGAGGATATCGTCAGGTATTTCTCCAACAGTAAAGGTTTGCCCGATAGCATACGCATATATCAATCCCAAACAATGCTTGCAGGGAAACTGCCTGCTGGGACAATTGCAACGGAAAACCGGATTATTGTTTTCAACATAATCTGCTGAACAATAATAAGGATTTTTTCCACTTCCGGCACACTGTCCCCAGATCACACTACCAACGGCATCTATTTGCAGATTGGAAAATTTCTTTTTGCTTACCAGATCTCTCCCATTTTTAGCAGCTGCTGCATTGGGAGCATATTCTTCGACTTTTTGCTGTGTTATTTCCATCATAGATATGATTTTATTCAAATGATGCAAAGTTAAGATTTTGAGGATATGAAGCAAAAATATAGAGAGAAAGGTAAGGTTTTAGATGAATTTTGTAGTAGATGGTAGGTATTAATATTGAAAATGAAAATATAGATATTGGAGGTTAAAGAAAAATTAGGCAATAGCATTATTACTAATAATAGTTTATATCCAAATCAAAATAAACTAAGATATTTGAATACTAAATCAAGATAATTATCTTAATTATAAATATACTGGTCATCACTCAAAAGATAGTTATTCCATTTATTAATAATTTCCTCTATTGTTTTATTACATTCTTTATAATATAGACCAATCTCTCCGAAATAATGAAAATAAAAAAAGAAATTGTCAGTAACACTATATAATAACGGACTATAAAGAGCAATATAATTGACAACACATTTCAATATTATAGGTAGAAAATGATCCCAATTATTACATTTGCAACTGCCTGTATAATCTTTCTCAATGCCAGATTTCTCTAACATATTCAGATACGCTTGGGTTTCTTTAGATAAAGAATTTTTGTTATAATCGTAGACATCTGATTGTATATTCCATACATCCAGGCAAAAATCTCCCCAATATTCATTATATACATTCAGTTCTTCTTTTATACCATTAAAAATATAATGAAACATTCTTATCATTTCATCAATGATATTAATTTCACTTTTGATTTTAAAAGTGATGCAATTTCCTTTATTTAACGGATAATTTTTTAAATTTACCCATTCAAAAGGGAAACTAGCTTTTTGTTTTGCTAAAATATTCATTACTAAATTTAGTTGGTTTAAGGATGTATTAAATCATTAACAAGCTTAAAACTATTTCTTTTTTACCTCAATACTATCAATACCATTATAATTATACAAATGATTTTTATAAATAAAGAAAGAACAGGAATCATCGCTATGAAAGAAAATACTATCTTCATTTGTGGTTACAATACCACTAATAACACCAGATGTCCATTGTTCCCCAAATTGTAATAAACTAAAATTATTGTATGCAGGATCTAGTTCATATATATAGCGTGTGATGATATAATTTTTATTATCAACACTAAATTCCCAACTTTGGTATAACTTTTTATGCGTATTCTCAGAGAACCTTTCAAGTAAGAAATTCATAATTACGATTACTAATATGGAGTTTAAAAAAAAGACAAATGCCAACCACTTCTTCTTTTTAAAGCATATTAGCCCCGCAACAATGTTAATGACAGCAATAAATAATACAATGAACAAATTAGTAATACCATCATAAATAATAGGTTCTTCTGTATAAAATATTATATACCATAATATTATATTTAGGCAAATTAAAAGTAATAGTATAAAGATGCTTTTTATCCACATGATATTATGATTAAGTATATCTATTCCATGAATATTATTGACTTAACTATTATAAATATATAAGAAGGAATCCAGGAATGGGATACCTTCCTATCACTTTAAGACTATAATGAAATTTATTTTCAAATTTTCAATCTATGTACTTGTGAGGATACACAAATCAGATACAGTTTAACTGTAAAAATTCAATCCCTAAATCCTTTTTTTGCTTTTTATTTTTTTTCTAAGGCTATCTGATACTATTACATCATTGATGACAGGTTGAGAATTAAAAATATTTAATCCATTTACTTTCGATTGATCAGGGCATACTTTAATGATCTGGTCTGTACCATGGACATAAATTGTTTTTGAAGTATTGATTACGTCAAAGATTATATTAAAATGTAAGATAAAATATTGTTTATTTCCATATTGCTCACTAATTACCATAATCCCTGCTATCTCTAAATAATATATGGTCAGTCTCTCTAACATTCGCATCATTACCTACAAGTTCCCACAAACCTTGTATTATTCCAGCTTTTGTATCGCAATGTGCATAAAATTCTACATTATCATTTATTATATTTTTTAAGTCGGGTTTATCATCGATAGGATAGCTTTTCTTGAATACTCTGATTACATCACTATTTAGCTGTGTTAAATCACTTACAATATACTGCATGTACTTTTTAGTTTTTTCATCCGTTTGGACGGAGAAAATATCACCTACTTTTGTTTCTCTAATTCTTTTAGCCATATTCTATTTATTTTAAGGTTGAATTCCATGTTGCATCCAATATTTTGGTGCAATTGAATTCATACGGTTATATAATTGACCTTGATCTTTTAACTTCAAGCAGCTAAAAAAATGCAATTTAGACTAAATAACTCTACTTTCTGTTGTATTCTTTCAAAACAAACGTAATAACTATCATTTTTTAACATATCATATCAAACCAGATATTTACCTGGCAGATCATTCATATCAATGATTTGTTGATAATTTGACGCATTATATATTTCACTTATATTTCCTAATTTACAAAAAATACGTTGGAAACAGTCCTCTTCAATTGCTTTCTTAATAGCATTCTTTATTGTATCCTTTTTTAAGTCTTCTATTATAAACATATCTTGCCGCCAAAAATATATTGCTTTATTATCCAACATCAAATATCTTATATTTTCTGCAGTTATTATATGTCCATAATACACCTCTCCTGTCTTAAAAATGACATTAATATCTTCACTATCATTATGAATATTTTTAATGCCTGCATATCCTGTAGGAAATAATACTTTAAAAGGAATTTGTTTAAATTTTGATTTCCAGCAATTATCTTCTTCATTATCATTCATGTCTACTAGCTCTTCATAAGATATACCAGGGAATCTTTCCTCTATGTTTACATTGGAAAATTTTTCAAGATTTCCTGAATCAATAATTTCTTTCAACCCCTTTCTTATACTTTCTTTTTGCAAATCTTTTACAATAAGCATATCATCTTCTTGAAAACTTGAATAGCAATTCTTTTCCATTAAAGCTTTAATCTTATTTAAAGTAATAAGATTAAAATGAAAAATACTTCCTGATTTAAATACAACATTTATATCTATAATACCTTCATTTGAATTTTTAATTTTCTTATATCCTTTCGTAAATATAATTTTAAATATTTCCATAACTTTTTTTTGTAATTATTATTCG
>PPYE01759009.1_pt1 | contig 21323 bp, 16 predicted proteins | sample 1559881 | NCBI WGS metagenome assembly PPYE01 (sample SAMN08240022, study PRJNA423297) | Human gut metagenome, whole genome shotgun sequencing project.
TGATATGGCCTGATTTTTGTTCCGCCCTTATAGTGGGGCGGCTTGCGCCGCTTGGTTCGCATAATACTCGGTTTCGGTCCGTTCCGGTGTCCTGTAGCCCAAGGACTGGTGCAGACGCTTCGAGTCCCCGCCACGAGACCCACCGGAACGTCGCCAATTCCAGGTCCCTCAAATCCTGGAAGGGCTTGCGCCGCCAGACGAGCTCGGTCTTGTACGCGCCGTCGGCGCTCTCGGCCATGGCGTTGTCGTACGGGTCGCCGACCGTGCCGGCCGAGGGAAGCATGCCGAATTCCCCGACCCCGGTGGTGTACACGAGGCTGATGTACCGCGCGCCATGGTCGGAATGGTGCACGAGACCGTCCGTGCCGCCATGCGAGGCGGCCCATGATATCGCCTGTTCCAGCGCCTGCAGCGGCAGCTCCCTGGTGTCCATGGTGGTGGCGCACGCCCATCCGACGATCCTGCGGGCGAACACGTCGGCGGCGAACGCCGTGCAGCCGAACGAGCCGTTGGCCATGCGCACGTAGGTGATGTCGGCCACGTGCGGCCGGTTCGGCGCCTCCGCCTCGAACCCGCGTTCCACGAGGTCGGGCCTGCCGCCCGTGCCCTTCGCCGGTTTGGTGGTGACGGGCGTCCTGCCGCGGCGCACGCCGCGGATTCCCAATTCCCGCATGACGTTCATCACCTGGTCGCGGCCGATCCCGGCCGGATCCCAGCCCCGCGCCGACGACTGGGCGTGCGTCTTGCGGTACCCGTACACGGCCATGAAGAAATCGGCATGGATCTCGAGGATGTCGCGGGCCAGCGCCTCGTGCCTGGCGGCCATGCGGCTGACGGGCCTGGATCTGGACATGCGGTAGCCGCGCGGCGTGACGAGCCCGCAGTCCAGCGAAGCGGCCAGCACCCTGCGGATCGGCCCGACCCTGAAACGGTCCTTGAATTCGTCGATGTAAGCGACCATCAACGCCGTGTCGGGTCGAGCCGCGCCGCGAAAAAAGCCGACGCCGTCGTCAATATCTCGTTCGCCCGCCTCAATCGCGCGACCTCGGCCCGCAGACTCTTCAACTCCGCCATCGCGTCTTCGGCCGACTGCTCGGTCTCCGCCGCGACCGTGGCGTCCGTCTTGTTGCGCCAACGGCGCAGCGTCTCCGGCGCGACCCCCAGATCCCTGGCGACCTGTTCGATCGCCTTGGTCTCCGACGAATACGAGCCGCGCGACTCGGTCAACAGCCTGACGGCCTTCGCCTTGAACTCCGGCGTGTATCTCGTTCCTTTTGCCATGGTTCCATCATCTCCCATCGAGTTAGGGGAAATGCGGAACAAAAATCAGTTCATATCAATTAGGTGGATTGTTGATTGAAGAAGATGGAGACGACGGTGAAGATATCTTCAGTGAAGATTAAGAACCATAGCAGATTAGCTGATTGTACTCTGGAAGTTAGAAAGAATCTGGTACTTGTAGGAGCCAACGGTAGCGGAAAGAGTTCTCTGATAAGGTGCCTTGATTTGCTTTTAGGCAAGACGATGCAACAATTGTATTACAACATCAGCAGTTCTGATTTTAGGGATACCGAACTTCCTTTTATTGTTGAGGCGTGTTTAACTGATTTCGATGATGAAGAACTTTCTTTTTTCCCAGATGAAATTGATGCTCTTGATGGCTCATTAACGATTCGTCTGGAAGCAACCATTGATAGTGGAGATCTTACAATTAACCGTTATTGCCCGAAAGGGATTGACGGTAAAATGCTGACTACACGACAGCTCAGGGAAATTGGTTGGAATACAATTTCATCTGATTTTTCAATTAAATCATTGGAAGCAGGGCGAAAAACTATTGTCGATGATTATCTTAAAAAAATCGATGCGTCGGCTGACGAAGATAAGTTAGTGGAGGCTGTTGAGTCGCTTTGTGGTGCGATTGATGATTCAAGTGTTTTTGAGTCTGCTTTGGACTCTTTAGCAACGCAATTGGATTCAGCTCTTGAAGGTGGAATGACGATTGATGATCTCCGTTTTATTCCAGGAGCGGCGATTGATGGGAATTTGTTGAGCGATGTGCGGTTGCAAATTAAAAATAAGTCCGGAATCATGCGTGAGTCTACCGAACAATCAGATGGCACGAAAGTGTTAATTGCTTTTGCCATATTTGGGTTATTGAATTCAGGTGGGATTATTGCGGTTGATGAGCCTGAAACGCATCTTCATCCGTCTGCCCAGCGTAATTTAATGCGGATTTTGCGAAAAAGTGGTCGTCAAATAGTTGTTGCTACACATTCTGGGTCTATCGCTGGTGAATTTGTTCCTGAAGATATTGTGGTAACGCGTGAGGGAACTTCTCCTGTTCAGTCAATTCGTGGGTTCCTCCAAGATGATCGAAAAGCGTTGGCAAGATGGTGGATTAGTGGCAGAATTGAACTCTTAACTGCGAGGCATATTATTGCTGTCGAAGGACAATCCGATCGGATGATTCTAGAACGAGTTGCAGAGTTAACCGGGCATCATTTAGAAAGAGACGGCGTGGAAATTCTTGAAGCTGGAGGTTGTAATGAAATTCCCCATGTGATAGATATTTTCGGTCCAAACGGATTCAATATACAGGTTAGTGCTCTCATAGATGAAGATGCTGAAGAACATGTGGCTAAAATGTTAGACGTCGCAGTTGAGAATCTTAATTCAAAGTCTGTGTATGTTTCAAGAAGTGATCTTGAAGATGAGTACGTTGCTGCGATTGGGACGGGTGAACTATGGAAAAAGTTTTGCGAATCGAGTCTGTTCACTCAAGGGAGGCTTAACAACTGTAATACGGTGAATGGTTCTAGTGCGCCAAATAGGTCTCAACTTGCTGATTTCTGTAGAAATAAAAAGAATAAAATAGACTGTGCCGTGGTTGCTTGTGATTCACTAGATGCTTATACCGCGCAGAGGGTCTCCAGCATTGTTGAGGTACTTCAAAATGACATCTATTAAATATTCTATGACCAAGGAACAGCAGGAGATTTTTGATTATTCCCCATTAAACATGGTGATTACTGCACCGGCTGGGTGTGGCAAAACAGAGGCTCTTGCTTGTCGCGCAAAAGGACTTCTTGAACGTTACGATTTTTCGAGGAACGGGAGGAAACTCTTAGTCGTCTCTTTTACGAATCAAGCTAGAGACAATATTTATGGAAGAATAAAAAAATATGTAAGCGTTCAAACTTTGCGGCAGTATGTTGATATATATAATTTTCATGGATTAGCGGCGAGGATTATTCGTGCTCATGGAAATGTGATTGGAGTTGATGGTGATTGGACCATCGCATCTTCCGATTGGGTTGGAAAATGTGTTTATTCTCTTAATTGTGAGAAAAAAATAAAGAATCAAATTAAATCCGCTTTACAAAAAATAAAACTTGAATGCGTAACTGATGATGAAGTGAATCAAAAAGTCCAAGAAATTGGCGAGTCAATTGGTAAGTATGTGCGTTTTGTTGAAAGAAAACGAATTGAAGCAAAGATTATTACATATGATGACCAAATCAGAATTGCATTGTGGATATTGCAAAATAAACGTGTAGCGAAACTTTATAGAAATCATTTTTTTGCGGCATTGGTTGATGAATTTCAGGATCTAACGTCACAACAATTACTGTTAATACAGATTCTTTGTGGGAATAATGTGACATTTGCGGGGGATCTTGCGCAAGGGATTTATTCATTTGCTGGAGCTGATGCGGAAGCGACATTTCGTGAAATTACAAAGCGCAATGGAAAGCAAGTTGAGCTTCTAAAGTCATTCCGTTCCTCTCCAGCTGTTCTTGATGCAGTTAATTCGCTTTCTTCACGAACTGCTGGTAAGCATTTGGTGTCTGCTTTTCCTGAACACTGGGGTGATGGAGGCCTTTCTTCGTATGCATCATTTGAGGATGAAAATGCTGAAGCTGAAAAGATTGCTCAAATATGTCAGTTGATTTTGAAGCATTGTCCGTCATCTCGAATCGGAATTATATCTAGAACTGCTTTTCGGGCCAAGACGCTTAAAGATGTTTTTGCGGCACAAGGTATTAGCTTTATCGATTGGGGAGATGGTCTATTTAGTTCAGGAGTGGTGAGAATATTACGAAAAATTTGTGATTATTTGCCAAATGTGCCGCGGGAGGAATGGCGTGATTCTATTGGACAGTACGTTCTTGCTGCGAATGTAAGCGCCTCTGAAGAGCTTAAAGAAGCAATCGAGTGGTTATATGATCAATTATTGCAGCTAGACACTCCTGATTTTTGTGACATCAAAAAACGTATTAATGTGAGAAAGGGGAATGAAACTGTTGCTACGTGTAAAGGAATACATTGTTTAACGGGGCATGCCGGAAAAGGGCAACAATTTGATTGGGTAATTATTGTTGGGCTAGAACAGGGGACCATACCGTTTTATAAGGCGGAGAGTCTTGAAGAGAAAAATGAAGAGGCAAGAGTACTGTCGGTAATGATTTCTCGTGCAAGGATTGGTTTTATGGCAACTTCGGCTATGGTGAATCCGTATGGACGCCGGAGGAGCGAGTCCGAATTTCTTTATTATCTTAAAACCTCTAATATGTTTTTATTCGGTCAGGATAAGATTAATCGATGGTTTGATAATGCGGATTGGTCGACTATCGTACAGATGTAATATTCTCCGATAGACATTTGAGGGTTTGCGTGTTTTTTCAGTGTGTAGGCGTGTAATTTACATCTTTCCGAGCCAACAATGTTTTGCCGGGCTTATCCAACCGAGCGGCGCTACCGCTTTTGGTGTTCAAATTAAGTGACAATGGCTGGTTTATTCGATGATTAATCGCATGCGGCTTGCAATTCTTCGATAGCCAGCCTGCCGGTATTCTGTAATTCGCGCATCAAGCCGCCGATTGGTTTGTGGCCTGTGTCGGAACTGTATCTTTGCAGGAGCGAATTGATCGAATGGACCAGTTCGTCCTGGGCCTGGCCCTTCGTGTAATAGAATCCCAGGAATGAGTTCACTCCGGAGTCTGTGTCTGTGATGTGGGATTTATCGAAGAATTGCTTAAGGTAGGGGTAGTCGGGATAACGTCCGGATTCTTGCGCATTTTCGGATTCCGGCCTTGACGGAAAGGGACATGGCCTGTGCCGGGTACGATTTTCAGTCGCCAGACAATGAAAACCGCGATTGGAAAGAGGCACGGAGCCAGACCCGCGGAAATCATACAGTTCGACCAGGCCATGTTCGAGAGCAAGCTCGACGCCATGGTGCGGGAGAAGGTCGAGCGGATCGTCAACGCGATGCCCGACGCTTCAGGCGGACGAGATCGCCAACGCCGCGAGATACGAGAGAAGCGACGGAAGAAGGGCGTACAGGGCCGGCCACTACGAACGGAGCCTGACCGCCAAGGCCGGCAAACTCGGGCTCAGGGTCCCCAAGCTGAAGGGCGCGGTCTTCGAGTCGGCCGTGGTCGAACGCTACCGCAGGCGCGAGGAGGGCGTCGAGGAGGCGCTGATCGACATGTGCCTGGCCGGCGTGTCCACCAGGCGGGTCGACGACATCAGCCAATTGCTGTGGGGAGAGCGGATGCCCTCGCAGACGCTCTCCGACAAGCTCAAGAAGGTGTACGGGGACATCGACTCGTGGCGCACGAGGCCACTGGAGGGCGAGTGCCCGTACGTGTTCGTGGACGGCGTGTGGCACAAGCGCTCCTGGGGCGGGCACGTGGAGAACGTCAGCGTCCTCGTCGCCATCGGCGTCAACAAGGAGGGGCGCCGGGAGGTCATCGGCGTGGCCGAGGGCATGAAGGAGGACGGGGACAGTTGGGAGCAGTTCGTCAGAGCGAGGTGGTGACGTTTTCTTGGACTTCCCGACCGGGAGGAGAACCCCCTTATGGCGAAGTACAGCAGGGAGCAGCGTGACAGGGCCGTGGACCTGTACATCAAATACGAGCACAGCGCCGCAGACACGATCCGGGAGCTCGGCTACCCCAGCAGGGGCGCGCTGTGGATGTGGTACAAGGACCGGCTCGAGGAGGAACGCACCGGCATCCCCTCCGGACGCGGCGAACGGTACCGACGGTACACGGACGAGCAGAAACGTGTCGCCGTGGAGCATTATCTCGAGTACGGCAGGCGGCTCAGCCGTACCATGCGGATGCTGGGATATCCCAAGAGCAAGGAGCTGCTCATGGCGTGGATCGACGAGTTCGCCCCCGGCCGGCGCAAACTGAGGCACGGGCCCGTGCCCGAGGAACTGAAACGAGAGGCGGTGGTCGCGGTCGCGTCCGGACGGTTGAAATCACGCGAGGCGGCCGCCGAACTGGGCGTGGAGGCATCCGTCGTGAGAAACTGGAAACGACAGATGCTCGCCGGATCCAAGGAGACGCACGTGACGAAGGAACGCAGGGGAAGGACCAGGAACGGAAGGGCCGGCGCACAGCCCGCGGGTTCGGACGCGCCGGCGGCTGCCGGCGGCTCGAGGGGCGTGGCCGGTCTGGCGGAGGCGCTGGCGTCGATGGAGCGGAGACTTGCGGAGATGCAGGCCCGTCTGGACGGGCTGGACGCCGGCATCGAGGCCAGACGACGGACCGAACGCGAGCTCGACATCCAGATCGCGATCCGGAAGGGCACGTTGGAGCTGTTGGGAAAAGAGCCGGGCACAGACCCGGAAAACCTGACCAGCCGCGAGAAGGCCATCCTCGTCAGACAGACCAGTGAGAAGCTCGGCGTGACCGCTAGAAGCCTGTTGGACGTGGTCGGCATCGCGCGCAGCACGTACCACTACCAGATCAAGGCCATGGACAGACCGGACAAGGACGCGTGGCTGCTGCCCCTGGTCGAGGAGGCGTTCGGGGACAGCGAGCGGCGCTACGGGTACAAGCGGATCCACCTGGAGCTGAAAAGCATGGGCGTCAGAGTATCTGCCAAACGGGTCATGCGGCTGATGACTTCGCATGGTCTGGTGCCCCTGTTCAAGAGCGCGAAGCGGTACAGCTCGTACAAGGGCGAGCTGACCAAGGCGCCGAAGAACCTGGTGAACCGCGACTTCCACGCCGAGCGTCCGAACATGCTGTGGGTCACGGACCTCACGGAGTTCTCGATTCCCGCGGGCAAGGTCTACATGTCGCCCGTGATCGACTGCTACGACGGCATGCCGGTCGCCTGGACGATCGGCACCAGCCCGAACGCGGCGTTGGCCAACGGCATGCTCGCCGACGCGTGCTCCACGCTCAGGGACGGGGAGAAGCCGATCATCCATTCCGACCGTGGCTGCCACTACCGGTGGCCCGAGTGGATCCGCATCTGCAAGGAGCATGGTCTGACGCGTTCGATGAGCGCGAAAGGCTGTTCTCCGGACAACGCGGCCGCGGAGGGGTTCTTCGGCCGGCTCAAGCAGGAGTTCTTCCACAAGCGGAGCTTCACGGGCGTCTCGATGGACAAGTTCGTCGGCATGCTCGACGAGTACATGGTCTGGTACCGGGACAGGCGGATCAAGACGGAGTTCGGCATGAGCATCATGGACCGTCGACGCGGGCTCGGTCTTGTGGCATGATTGGTGGTGATGGAATCAACGGCGAGTCCAACAAAACGGCACCGCCCCCCCCGTCGCCAGTTATTCTGAACACTATTGGCGTTCAGAATAGACACCGTTCTCATCGCGAAACGTCGGCTCGACTGAACGTACACTATTGCAGATATTCTCCAACCTTGTCCACAAAGTGGCTGACATTAGCTGAATAGTTTGGATAGGCAATGCTTAACTGTTCATGATTTTGGGCGTAAACCAACACAACATTGTTGTATTCGAATTCGGTTCCCTTATTGGTCGCTGCCTCAATTCGGTCTTCAAGATCGCCGTATTTTTGCAATGCTTCAGAAAGCTGATCTTGGCGGAAAGACTCGATATCAAGGAGTTGATCTTCGCGAGAAAGTTTGAGGAGAAACAGCGTTGCCGCTTTATCCGTTGGAGGATTCAAAGGGAAGATGCTGTCTGTGGACGCTGCCAAATCATCCAATAAGCATGATGAGCATTCAAGCGTCTGAAGTTCTTTTACCAATTCCTTTTGGCTGCGTTCAAAGCCGGGAACCTGCGGGGCTCCCTCTTCGAGAGCGAATAGGCTGGAAACAATTTGAAAGAATTGAATCCTTTCCTGGTCTTCAGGCCCTACGGCCTGTCTACGAACTTCGGGGCTTTTGTATTCGGTGCCATAGATTTCTCCAGCGGCCTCAACAGCTGTTGCCCAGTAATGTTGAAGCTGTGTTCGAATCTGTACCTCCACTTGATAAGAGCCTGTTTGAGTCTCAGGTTTGAACAGAAGGTGGCGGGATCGGTATCCGGACTTTTGCGGATTGAGGATATAGTCCTTCTCTCCGCTGCCTTTCTTGAGAGGGATTTGAGATTTCAGAATTTCAGCCGCTTGACGGACCTGATTATTGGTCTCTAAAATCAGACGGCATCCTCCGATATCATCCAATTCGCCTAATTTCAGGTGGGTTTGGGCGCGTTGCAGTTTACGAATGATGGAAGCAATTCGTTTGAGACGATAAGTGCAGACGGATTCGGCAAAATAATTTGAGCACTTTAAGACCTCTGAAAAACACTCTTGAGTGGCTTCGATATGCTGATCACGCCAAGCTTGTGCTGTATCGATAGCGAGCTGGTATTCTTCCGGCGAAACTGATTGTGCTCCTGCACGTAATATTTTCCCAGCATTGTTCGCTCTGTTCCGACTGATAGTGCCGAGGCTGATGGTAGTAAGGGGCGCGTCCATGGCCATCCACTATACTAGACTGATTTCAGATTTCATATATATGAGGGGAGGATTGACATGGCAACTGTGGTGGATGTCGCGGCGTACATTCTTAAACGCTGTGGAGCAATGACCACTATGAAATTACAAAAGCTCGCGTTCTATTCGCAGGCGGAATCTTTGGCTCGTCGTGGACATCCTCTTTTTGACGAAGATTTCCAAGCATGGCGTGGCGGCCCTGTATGTCGTGAACTGTATGCGCAGCACAGGGGAAAATTCCTTATCCGTGAAGGCGAGCTTCCTGTGAACGACTGTGAAAAGACGCTTTCTGAAGAAGAAAAGCAAACCATAGATGCAGTGTGCGCGGTGCTGTCGTCTCGTACGGGAAATGAGCTAAGCATAAGGACGCACGCTGAGAGCCCTTGGAAAATCGCGCGCGGTGATTTGCCGCCTTCCGCTCCATGCAGCACGATTATCAGCAAAAAGACAATTCAAGAATATTATGCCGCTAATCCCATTGTGCGGGAAAGTATGCAGAAACAAGTGCCAACGCCGAACACCTTTATTTGATCACTCACAGTCATCTAGGCGTCTAGAACGCTGTTCCCCGTGATTGACGTTAGCTACGTGCCGGTCAACGAGGGGTGGCGGATGGCTCTTGACGGATGAAGTCGAGCAGGATGCGGACCGCGTAGATCGTCAGCAGGATTCCAAGTATTTGAAGAATTGCCAACGGCTTGCTGGTAGAGGTTCTTCAGGTTGAACAGTCGGACCCAGGGCAGTTTCTCAGAAGTTGCGTAGTAGATGATTGTGTTGAAATAGCCCAACAAAACATCACCAGCTTCATCGAGATGGGTGACGTTTCTGGGACTCTTGGTTCCTCTCTGATAAAGCGCATTAAACTGTGGAAAATGTACCCCCAAAGTGGCTTTTGCCCGTTATGACCTGCCATATATAGGCGAAATGGGAGTTTCCATCTCTCGGAATCTGCCACATATAAGCGAAATGGGGAGCTGGGCACATACATTCCGTCACTTTTAGGGCGTGGCGGAATGATGATGAAAGCCTGTACCGGTCACTACCAATGATTTGAGGAAATTCTTGGGGTATCTATATCTGGCAAGGCCTAATTATCGTTGTATCCGTGTTTGCGGGTGTCCAGTGCCTGCTTCCAATAGGCTTCTCGGGCGAGGACGACGTTTTTTGGGCACGGTGGAATCGTAATGTTCCAAAAGCGTGTAACGGAAATGCGTCTCTACGTACGCTTCTCCTGCTGCTCCACAAGTTTGCTTAGTTCTGTATTGCCGCCGTGGCCATTATCTATGTAGTTTTTCCAACGCTGGTATATGCCGTTCCTTCCGGTGGCGCTTCCCACATACAGTTTCCCGTTATCGGTATTGGTGATTACATACACGCCTTGCTGACGGGACAGCGTATTCTTCCAGCTTGCCTTGTCGTTCTCCTCAATCTACTTAAGCTGGGCGTAGGAAAGGCTGACAACAGATTTTGGCGGCCTTGTTCACTTGACACGGTCGCCGGTGGCACTTTTTCTTGCGGTCAGAAACAGCCCGCCCAAAATCAGCCATTGAATATGCCAAATATTGCCAAAAGTCTCGCACGCGCACGATATCGACAGGGAATGTTCCTTATTTCACAGCCCATCTGTTTGAGTTCCCAAAAAATGTGTTCAATGTATGAAGGGATGAGGAATAGTTCGAGGGGGAAGATTACTCTTGGAAAGGATATTGTCAACGTGAGATGGGGAAGTTCAGTGACTTCTGTAGAGAACGCTAATGTGCAGCAGCCTACCGCACCGCAAGGGGTAGTTGAGGAAGCGGATGACGGCATCACTCTGATGGATCTGTTCAAAATCATTCGTAAGCATCTGGTCACCGCGATCATCGCATTCGTGGCGGTAGTGGCAGGCGTGAGCGCCTATACCTTCCTCGCTCCGGCGAAGTATACGGCTACGGCTCAGACCATGGCTACTTACAATGCTTCTCAAAATGGTGTCGACATTAACCAGCAGTCCGCTGGCGGCAGCTACATTTCCAACCAGATCACCTCATATCCGACGCTTGCCACCACTTCGAAGGTGCTCAAGCCGGTCATCGATGATCTTGGCTTGGATGAAACCGTGACGGATCTTGCCGGCCAGGTCACCGTCACCAATCCGACCAACACCGCATTCGTGAACATTGCCGTGGTGGACGGAGATCCGAAGCAGGCCGCGGACATCGCCAATTCTGTCGCCGAATCGCTGAAAGACGTCATTGAACGTGACCTGTACTCCGGAGACAAGTCTCCGGTGAAGCTTTCCGTCGTGCAGAAGGCACAGGTTCCGACATCTAAGTCTTCGCCGAAGACCGCCTTGTATCTGGCCGTCGGCTTGGTGCTCGGCATCATCATCGGCGTGTTCGCCGCACTCATCAAGGACCTCCTCAACACCAAGGTCGAAGAGACTTCCGACGTGCGCGGCATCGTCCGAGCATCCTCCCTTGGTTCCGTTCCGATGGACGCTTCGCTTGATGATAAGCGTCCGGTGCTGGTGAGCCAGCCCAACGGCGCCATCGCCGAAGAATTCCGTCGTATCCATACGAATATCGATTTCCTGCAGACCGACCGCACCGAAGGTGTGGGCCAGCTGCTTGTCATCACGTCTGCGCAGCCGTCCGAAGGCAAGACCACCATGGCTATCAATACTGCGGTGGCCCTTGCCGAAGACGGTGCGAAAGTACTGCTTATCGACGCTGATCTTCGCCACCCGTCTGTCGCCCATCATTTGGGCATTGAAGGTGCTGCCGGTCTGGCGCACGTGCTGTCCGGACAGATGGGCCCGAAGGACGTGGTGCAGAGCTACTGGAAGCCGAACCTGCACATTCTGCCTGGCGGCAAGAGGCCGGCGAACGCTGGCGTGCTGCTGAGCTCCGAAACCATGAAGCTCATGGTGGAGCAGGCGCTCACCCAATACGATTACGTGATCATCGATACCGCCCCGTTGACGGTGTCCAACGATGGCGCGGTATTCGGCCGTTGGGCAAAAGGCCTTCTGCTGGTGGTCAGCCGCAACGTGTGCGAGAAGAAGTCCCTGCAGGAGGCGGCCGACACGCTCGCCACCGCGCAGGTGCCGGTGCTTGGCTTCATCTTCAACCGTGCAGATCCGAAGAAGGTCAACTCCCACTCCAACTATTACTACTACTATGAAGATGGTGCTCCGCGTAGCAGCCATCGTGCAAACGGCAAGAAGAAGAGGATCTGACGTTTTCCTTCTTCACGGAATGAGGGGTGTATGGCAACTGAGAACGATGATTCCCAGTCTATGAACGGTATTCTGTCCAACATATCTCGGGATGTGGTGGACACCAGCTGGGATATTCCTCCGCTGACCTTCCCCAAATTGCAGCCTACCGATTCGGAAGAGGCCGATGGTGCGGATGAGACTCCGCTTGCGGAGCCCCGTACCATCGCTTCCTCCGTACCTGCGCAAACGGAACAGCCGGTTTCGGCTGCGCCAACAATCGCGGATATTCCCAGTGTGCCGCTCGATACCGTCGATTTCGATGATGCGGTTGCACCAGCCGATGCCGAGGAAACCGCCACTTTGCCACCCCTCGTCTCTTCGACAGATGAACAGGACGTCGAAGCGACTCAGGCCTTTGATACATCAGGTGGCATAACCGACCTAGAGGAGCTGGCCGCGGAAGATCCGGAACATGATCCGCTGAAAACCATTCCGGTCGCACCGAAAGAGCCGTCTGCGGACAAGCGAAAGATTATTGCCATTGTCGCTGCGATTGCGGCAGTGGCGGTTGCTATTGCCGGTGTCATCGTGGTACGCAATCGTATCAATTCGAAAGAACAGCGTGCGGCAGCGGTGGTATGTGAGAAGGCGAAATCCAAATACTCCAAAGCCAACGAAAAACTGCAAAACGCCATCGAACAGGCGACCAGTCTGCAGGGCACTGCGGCAAACCAGGTGGCGGATGCCGCCACAATCGACCAGCTCACTCAGGCCGTGACCAAGGCGCAAAACCTCAAGACGGTCGGCGGATGTTCGGTGTTGCTGTCCGAAACCACACTGCGTGCGCACGCCCGTAGTATGAGCAAGCAGATCAGCAATATCAAAGAACAGACCAAGGTCGTTACCGCAGCAGCCACAGCTGTGGCCGCCAGCAAGCGAGCTTTGGAAGTGAATAAGACGACTGCCGCATTGCAGAAGGCCATTGCCGACGCAAAGACGTTGCTTGACGGTTCTGCAGGCCAGGTTGCGGATGAGTCGACACGTGATGCGCTTGCCAAGGCGATTGACGCTGCCCAGAAACTCCTCGATGGCAAAAGCACTGATGTTATGGCCATGCAGAACGCTTCGAAGGTGATTTCCTCGACTTCTGACGGCGTGAACAAGTCTGTGGCGGAGCAAACTGCGGCTAATGCCCAGTCGAATACCAATTCGAATACCAATAACGGCACTACGAACCGGCGCTACACATATACGTGGCAATTTGGTCCGGGCTCTGGAAACGGTGTGAACGGTGGTGGTTCGACCGGTGGCAATAACAATGGTGGCTCAACCGGTGGTAATGGTGGTTCGACCGGCAACGGTAACGGTGGTTCGACCGGCGGTAACGGCGGTTCTAACGACGGTAATGGCGGTTCGACCGGTGGTAATGGCGATTCGAACGGCAACGGTGGTTCAACCGGTGGTAACGGTGGTAATGGCGATTCGAACGACAATGGCAATGGTGGTTCGGACGGCGGTAACGACAACTCAGATACAGGTACTGCTGGCGAATAAGCCATACTGGAGAAGGATTTGGATATAGCGAATGGTACCCCCATAGGTCCCTCTTAATTTCTGGGGGGGGCTGTGGTAAATTGTTTGCCGTATGCAGCTGAAGGGGAGGGAGATACATGCAAGGCGTGAATACCGGTGAATCCGACGCACCAAACGGCGAGCAAGGTATGAGGACTCAAGAGATTCATATCGTCTCGTCCAATGCGCATCGACAGGCATACGCGTCCATGCAGAATCAGCGTCTGCAAAAGCAGTTCGAGCCGATGACTTTTTCCAATACCCCGTTTCCTGCGGAAAAGGAAGGACATAGGCGCGGCAAGGCTGAATCGACTCCCCGGTGGCGTTTCGCCTTCGTCGCCAGCCTGATCGCCATCGATTTGGCAGTGATGCTGCTTTCGTTGACCGTCAGCCTTGTAATCAACGGTGCTGCTTTCGATGCCATCGGCGATGTGATGCCGTTTTGGCTTTTCCTCATTCTGTTCAGCCTGATTTGGTTGCTGTGCTTGGCATTCGCGGGCACATACCACCGCCATGTTATGGCGGACGGCTATGAGCTGTATGCCAAAATCATCAATGCGTCGTTGCTGACCATCATCTCATACTGCAGCCTTGCATTTATTTTCAAACTTGCATTGCCCCGCACTGCGTTGATTATCGCGCCAGTCATCGCCTTCTTCTTGGACATCATCGCACGCTGGCAGATGCGTCAAGCGTTGCATCGTCACCGCAGCAAAGGCTCTTGCAAGTACAGAACGGTGGTCATCGGATCTTCCGATGGCATCAACAAAGCCTTGCAGACCATGCGCAACTGCATGAATTGGGGGTACGAACCAGTTGCTGTATGTCCAATTGAAGCGGATCCAGCTTCAAAAGACGCTTATGTGGTTACCTCATACACACCGGATGCCAATATCGAAGGCTCCAGCAAACTCAAGGTGATTCCTTTCAACTCGGCATTCCCACGTATTTGCGAAAGCCTTGGTGTACAGGAAGTCTATGTGGCTGACGTGCTTTCGCGTGATTCCGAAATGCTGCATGGTCTTTCTCTTGCGGTGGAGTCGCTGGGTATGGAACTTGCCTTGGCGGTCTCCCTGGCGGATGTGAGCGGTCACCGTTTGTATCTGCGAAACACCACGGAACAGCCGGTTCTGTTGGCTTCCCTGCCGCAGTACACGGGAGCTGCGAACGTAATCAAGCGTTTGCTGGACATCATCGGCTCACTGTGCGCGCTGATTATTTCCTCTCCGATTCTTCTCGGCGTCGCCATCGCCATCAAGCTTGATGATGGCGGTCCGGTGTTCTTCTCTCAGACCCGTATCGGACTGCACGGCAAGCCGTTCAAAATGTATAAATTCCGTTCCATGGTCACCAATGCTGAGGAGCTGAAGAAGAAACTCGCTGAGGAAACTGGGCAGGAAGACCGGTTCATCTTCAAAATGAAAGATGATCCGCGTATCACCAAGGTAGGTCACTTCATCCGTAAGACTTCTTTGGATGAGTTCCCGCAGTTCTACAACGTGCTCAAGGGCGATATGTCTCTGGTCGGTCCGCGCCCGGCATTGCCGGAAGAAGTGGCCCGCTATGGTTCCCTATATTCCGCCCGACTGCTGGTCAAGCCGGGCATCACCGGTCCATGGCAGGTGTCCGGCCGGTCCGATCTTTCACAGGAGCAAAGCGAATATTTGGACGTCTCCTACATTGAGAATTGGTCCATCGCTGGAGATCTTGCGATTCTTGCCAAAACCGTGATGGTAATCTTCACTGGCCGTGGATCGTACTGAGCCAATAAGTGGGTTTTCTGTGATGTTCCCTCTGTTCTTGTGATGGAACAGAGGGAAATTTCATTTGGCGGCCGAAAAAAGGGGTGCCATGTGGCACAATAATGCGCTGGAATAGTCAAATTGAGTGCTTAATGATTTGAGGAGCAAAGCATGGGGCAACATGCTCAAGCAATACGGGAAAAACATACGGCACGGAATGTGACGCTTATTGTACTTGCGGTGCTGATCGTGCTACTCGCCATTGCCGCAGTGTTCGGTATGCAACTGTATAAGCAGGCAAAAAGCGTCAAGGCGCACGAATCGCAAGCCATATCCTCACTATCCGCAATCAATGACCCTGCAAAGCTCAAGGATGCCGCCGCGTCGCAGGCGTACATCGCGCAGGCTCAGCAGCAGACGGCGCAGGCCAAGCAGATTGCGCACGGTTCACTATGGAACGTGGCTGCGAAAATGCCGTTCGTCGGCAGTGACATCGCCACTGTGCAAGGCATGACGGAAGTCGTGGACAACCTTGCACAGCAGACACTGCCATCGTTGACCACTGCGGTGCAACAGCTTGCCGGGGCCAATCTTTCCGGTGCGGAAGGGCAACTCAACCTGCAGCCAATCGCCGATGCGCAAGGTAACTTCGACAAGCTCAACCAGCAGGTGCAGCAGCAGAACAAGCAGTATAACAGTCTTGCCGAGCCGAAAATCGGCATGGTGAAGAAAGCCTATCAGCAGGGCAAGGACCAGCTTGACAATATCGTCGATCTGGTCGGGCAGGTCAGCAACGCCACTCACATGCTGCCTTCCTTCCTCGGCCAGAACGGTGCCCGCACATACTTGCTGGCGGCACAGACCACATCCGAAACACGTTCCGGCGGCGGCTTGGTTGGCTCTCTCGGCACCATGACTGCGGATCATGGCAAAATCGCGGTGGGGGACTTCCACCCGAATGGTGAGTTCGTCAATGGCAACAACGGCACCGCTGAGGAACATGCGGTATTCAACAGGCCGTTGGGTTTCTCCTTCGACGTGCGAGACACCTTCGCGGTGCCGGATGTTTCCCGCAACGCGGAAATGCTCAACGCTTCATGGCAGCGTTCGCAATATGCCTGCAACATCGACGGTTTGATTTCCGTGGATCCGGTGTTCATCCAGAAAATGGTGGAAATCAACGGACCAGTCACCTTGTCCAACGGCACTGTGCTTACCGGCGAGAACACCGCCGAATACATGCTCAACACCATCTACAAAGACGTTCCTGTGGCACAGCAGGACGAATACTTCGAGTACATTGCCAAAACGGTGATGGACGGCGCTTTTGGCAACATGACTGTGGACAAGATGATGAAGGTGGCGCAAAGCATCGGTGATTTGGCCGAGAACCGCCACTTCTACGCCTACACGTTCCACGATGACGAAGCGAAGTACTTCCAAGGTGCTGGACTCGCCAAGAATGCGCCTGAGAGCGAGACCAATCCGGAAACGGGCATTTACATCAGCGAGCAGAATCCTTCGAAGATGGGTTGGTATATCGACCGTACCAGCGAAGTGACCAAGACAGGTGACAAGACCTACCACGTGAAGTACACGCTGACCAACCGTATGACTTCCACGGAAATGGCTACCTGCACGAGTTACATTCTCGGTGGTGAGCAGAAGGGCGTTGGTGGCGTGCCCGTGGCGCCGAGTGGCACATCCGCGCAGCGTGTGCTGATTTACGCGCCTGCAGGTGGTTCGATTGGATCAATCGCCGTGACCGGTGATGTGCGTGACCGTAGCAATGCCACCATGGACGGCAAGCCATTGAACTCCAGTATGGCGTACATCGCACCTGGCAAGAGCGTGACGTACGAGTTCGACGTGACCGTGTCTGACAAGGCCACGGCTGATATGAAGCTCGATCAGACGCCGTGTGGCAAAATGACCAATGATGTGAAATACAACTATTGAAATATGGCGCGGTAATTCTCGACATTATTGGTGCATGATTTCCTTGAATTCATCTCAATGAAAACTTGTTCAATGAAGTCTATGAATTATTGCTATATTCTTGGAAATACAGGGGGTATTTCTGCTGGAAAGCGGAGATACCCCCTATTTTATTAGTGAAAAAAGGGTGTATTTATGCGAATTGTTGTATTATATTGCATGTAATTAATATCCTATATTTTCAAGGGGTTGGCATGTCTGTTCTTGACGGATTTGAAGCAGTGGGAGAAAAGATCACCACCAATAAGATGACCATGACGGTCATGGAATCATCCGTTCGCTTTTCCAAAGGCGTGACCGAAGCGCTCGGATGCCCGGCATACGTGAAATTGTTGGTGAATGACAAGCAGAAGAAGATCGCAGTCCAGGCATGCGACGCCAAAGACGAGAACGCCATCAAGTTCTGCAAGACCAAGCGAAGCAAGGCCGATGGCGTCGACTCTGACGCTGCAGGAAAGGCTTCTTCCGTGACCGTGCGTACCACCGATGTGCTGGTAGCGGTGCAGAAGTATTTCACTTTCCCGCCGGTCGCAGACGACCAGATCGCCTATTTCGCCATGGATGGCGAGTCCTACCCGGATGAGAAGGTTGTCATTTTTGCTGTGGCCGATGCCTCAAAGGGTGTATCCGGCAAGCGCGGTCCCCGCAAAGGTTCGCATCATACGGCCAAAGATGGCGAGTAAGTGAACAATATTCCGCTCAGCTTGAAAAATCGCATATAGTACAGTTCTCTTGATGTGAGTGCTGTACTATATGCAGTATCTTGATAGGCTGTGCGAATCGTCCATAAACGCTAATAATGAGTACGTATGCATCCAGCCCAAAAATCCTGAAAAAGGGAGCTTGGAATGAATGTGGCAGGTAGTGGGCGTGTAGGATCTTCGTTCAGTATTCGAGTCGCTCAAAATAACGTGCTTGGTTGGCGATGGACGGTGGAAAAAGAGCATGACGGCTTTTTCGAGCCCGTTGCGTCTGGCCGTTCGCTCACGCGTAAGATGGCCAAAAGGGCCGCGATAAAAGCGATGAATGAATTGCGTGCATAAACAACCGTAACGCCATGAATGGCCTGCATCTTTCCATATGAAATATAAAAAGGTGTATAAGACAGGAGAGGCTCCGCACAATGTGTGCGGAGCCTCTCCTGTCTGAAAAACTAAAACTCAGTAGCAGTGGTTGGCGAGCCAGTAGGTGTAGGCGCCCTGGATGGAGCCGTAGCGCTGTGCGCAGTAGCCCCAGAACCACTTAAGCTGGGTCTGGTAGTTGGTGGCCCAATCGGCACCGGCGCTCACCATCTTCGAACCGGGCAGCGCCTGCGGCAGACCGTACGCGCCGGAGCTTGGGTTCGTGGCTGCGACATTCCAACCGGACTCATGAGAAATGATGTACACGGTGGCGGTGAAATCGGCCTCGGAATAGCCGCTGGACAGCAGATAATCGTGAGCCCACTGCTGCATTTCGCCAGCCGGCACGGTGGTGCCGATCGACGCTGCGGCCGCGGACGGCGTGGACGAGGAGCCGGTGCCGACGAGGATCACCTTGTCGGTCGGAGCCTTCTTCACGAAAGAGCTGATCATATTGGAAGACATGACCTTGCCGCCGGACTTGGTGACGAGGTTCGTGGTCTCCATAACACCGTTCGCGCCTTCGGTCTCGACCTTCTCCTGGCCCTTCGGCAGGCTGGAGGTCTCCTTCTTGACCGTGTTGAATGCGATATCCGTATCAGACACCTCAACGGAAGCGCCGGCACGTTCGATCTTGATGACGGTGTTCTCGTTCACCTTCGTATCCAAAGACGGGGAAACGGTGTCTTCCGTATCAAGGGTGATGTCGCCCGCGTCAAGCACGGACTTCACGTCGGTGAAATGCATGCCGGGAACCACGCGGGTCTTGCCGTTGATCTTCACGGTGACGTACGAAGTATCTCCGGAAAGCGCCTCACGGGCGTTGCCACGGGAGGCTTCGATGCTGTCGGTGACGGAATACGCGGTGACCTGCTTGGCAGGAGACTTCTCCGCGGTGGCGTACAGATTATGCGACACGATGCCGCCAGTGGCCAACAGCCCCACTGCCGCAACCGTTGCGACAATCTTCACCATCTGAGATTTGCCCGGCAAGGCAAACGTAGTTGGTTGGGCATGTTTCTTATGGCTAGCCATTCTGCTCCTACATCGGGTACAATTCCTCGGCGGATTCCGTGCCTAGGGCACGGCGCACAACCGCTAGGGTTCCGCTGGAATGCGCGCAACTGCATATAGTCTACCGCACCCCAAGGAACTTGAAGATAACGTATGCAACGCGCAGGCGACGGGCCGAATCATCGTTCCGACTGACTACTTGGCGTTTTCACTTTGGCGTCTCCGCTGGAAGCGGTGTCCCCATCGGAAGCGGCCGCATCCATATCCAACGCCTTGGCCTGGCTGATCAGATCATCCAAATCGGAAGCGCGCAACGCGCCGGCCTGCTGGAAGATGATCTGCTGCTTCTTGACGACCATCAGCGTCGGCACTGCCTGAACCTTGGCCGCGGCGGCCAGATCGGGATTCTGATCGATATCCACCTTCGCGAAATAGACGTCCGGATTCGCCTCGCTTGCCTTCTCGAACGTTGGGCCGAATGCACGGCACGGACCGCACCACGTGGCCCAGAAATCCACGAACACCAGATCATTGGATTCGACGACCTGGTTGAAATCCTGCGAAGTGACTGCATGCGTTGCCATATGCGTTCCCCATTTCCCGGCTTACGCTATAAGCCGATTTCAAAAAACAATATCGTGCAATGCTGCGCAATATTGCGAAAGCCCGTTTGCGAAAAGTATATAGCCGCACGCCACGCAAACACACTGCCGCACCCGATTGCGCTATGGGAAGAATCGGAAGCACGTGACATTCACATGCCGTGCGTGATAATGGAACCATGCCAGTGATGAATGATGAAGTGCCCGACGAGGGCGATTTCGACGCCAACCGCCATCGCGGGGAATTCGACGACATTACGCCGGAGGATTTCATCCGCGGAATGGGCAACCCTCCGGGATGGCTCCCATCGGACGAAATCAACCGCATGCGCCACGAAATACCGATTCCGTACGTCGTGGTCGTGCCGGTGCGCACCGACGATCTCGGCAGGGTGGCGCAAATCGGCTCGCTGCTGCGCGTCACTGACGACGGCGGTATCGAACGCACATTGATCGCCGGACGTGTGCTCTATCACGAATCGTTGCGTGAAGCGGTGGCGCGCAACGTCGCAAAAGATTTGGGCGATATCGCCCTGCCGCAGCTGCCGATCAGCCTGCAGCCGTTCACCGTGGCCGAATTCTTCCCGACACCCGGCCTGTCCGACTATTACGATCCACGCCAACATGCGATCGCGCTGTGCTACGTGGTGCCGATCGCCGGCGATTGCAAGCCGCAGGACGAGACGCTCGATGTGGAATGGGTCGACCCGTCCGGAGACATGCTCGACACCTTCGTCGGGCAAATGGCCAACGGTTACGGCACCATCGTGCGGCAGGCGCTCGCGTGGACCGGCAAGTAGGACAAGCCGCGCAAGCGGAGCAAAAGCCAAGCAAACCAGGCGAACAGGCAGATAGGGGAGGATTAGAAAAATATGACGATTGAACTGAACGACAACATATATACGGACGGCGGCAACGATACCGAAACCACGCCGGTGGTGCTCGTGCACGGCTTCCCGGTGGACCACCGCATGTGGGACGAGTGTGCGACGGCTTTACGCGACCAAGCTGTGAAACAAGGCGTGAAACCATTTGCAATCTGGGCTCCGGACATGCCCGGCGCCGGCGAAGGGCCGATTCCGTCCGACGAAGACAGCGGCGGCAAGGACGCCGACGGCGCGTTCCCATACGGACTGGACCGCATGGCGGACGCGTACGTGGACCTGCTGCACGCCGCCGGCTACAGCAAAGCCATCTGGGTGGGCCTGTCGATGGGCGGCTACCTGATTCTCGACATCCAACGCCTGCATCCGGAAGTGGTGGCGGCGCTCGCCCTGTGCGACACGAAAGCCGACGCCGACTCCGCC
>PPYE01209727.1_pt1 | contig 21320 bp, 28 predicted proteins | sample 1559881 | NCBI WGS metagenome assembly PPYE01 (sample SAMN08240022, study PRJNA423297) | Human gut metagenome, whole genome shotgun sequencing project.
GTGCGCCCGTAAGGGGCTGTAATAATCTTACCTTGAGCAAGTAATAGGGCAAGGTATCAAAGCGGAATAATCCGCACCCTATCGTCACCCGACTTATCCAAAAGGGGAAACCCGATGGGGAGTGTAGCATGTCGGAGGGCACGAAACACGGAAACTTCCAAAGTGTTTGCGTGGTAGTGGCGAAAAGTTATGAATAAGGATGAAAGCTAAACTGCCTGAATGACAGTCGGAGATTGGGCAAAATGTTGCTCCATGCGTAAGGAAGTTATACTCGCATGTACTCTGGTGGATATGAGTCGGCCATGCGTATCCACAAGATACCCAGAGTAAATCAGCCATAGGATAATGGAAAACGACGAACGTCACATCCGAAATCATAACAGGCTTATGTTATTACAGTTCTAAACGGGGATTGCCTAAGGTAAAATGCCGAAAATCGGCTATGAGTGCTATGAGAAAAGTGACTCTGAATATTTACTATGGCAACAGAGTCTCCGTAGTAGTCCGAGGACGGGAAAGCCGTCCACATGGCGAAGGGAGACAGTCTTTCTTCAATACAAATAATAAGGAAAGGTGCGTGAGGCATTATGAGAAGTCCCGAAAATGTATTGAAAAGTTTAAGTGAAAAAGCAAAAAACAAAGAGTACAGGTACGAGAGATTATACCGTAACCTGTACAACCCAGAGTTCTATCTGCTTGCATACCAGAATATTGCGACCTCTCAGGGGAGCATGACGGCAGGTGCAGACGGATTCACTCTTGACGGTATGAGCATGGAGCGCATTGAAAAGCTCATTCAGAAGCTGAGAGACCACTCATACCAGCCGAACCCTGCAAGGCGTGTTTATATTGCGAAGAAAAACAGCAGTAAAAAGCGCCCATTGGGGATTCCGTCAACGGACGATAAACTGTTACAGGAAGTTGTCCGTATGATACTTGAAGCAATCTATGAGCCGACATTCTCTGATAATTCACATGGTTTCAGACCGAAAAGAAGTTGCCACACAGCGTTAAAAGAAATCGTAACGCTGTTCACTGGTGCAAAGTGGATAATCGAAGGAGACATTAAGGCTTGTTTTGACAGCTTCGACCACCATATCACAATACAGCTTTTGAGAAAGCGCATAAAAGATGAAGCGTTCATATCGCTGATGTGGAAGTTTCTAAGGGCAGGATATATGGAACAGTGGACATACCATGAAACGTACTCCGGCAGTCCACAAGGCTCCGGTGTCAGTCCGATACTTGCCAACATCTATCTGAATGAACTTGATGAGTTCATGGCAAGGATGAAAAAGAGTTTTGACAAAGGCGATACAAGAAGCCGTAAAGTCCACAAAGACCATGATAAGGTACGCTGGGCTTATCGGAAAGCGCAGAAAAATCTGGAAATAGAGCGCACAGAAGCAAACCTAGCAGCATTTAAAGAAGCAAGGAAAGTGATGTTGTCCACACCACATTTAGACGAGATGGATGAGAATTACAAAAGACTTCAATACAACCGTTACGCTGACGATTTCCTGATTTCAATAACAGGTTCAAAGCAGGATGCTGAAAATATCAAGGAACAGGTAAAGATATTTCTAAAAGACAAGCTAAATCTCACAATGTCGGAGGAGAAAACTCACGTTACCCATTCCTCTGAAAAGGTGCGGTATCTTGGATACGACATAAGAATATCAAGAAGTCAGGACACAAAGCGGACGAAAAAAGGTCTGCAACGGGTGTGGTATGGAAAAGTGCAGTTATATATGCCGAAAGAAAAATGGATTGCGAAACTGCACGAATACGGTGCGTTTAAAATCAAAAAAGACGAAAACGGCAAAGAGATTTGGAAGCCACTCCACAGAGGGGCGCTTATGCCATTAGACGATGTGGCAATCATCAGTAAATATAATTCTGAAATCAGAGGATTGTACAATTATTACAGGTTAGCAATCAATGTATGCAATCTGGGGAAATTTCATTCTATCATGCGTGGAAGCTGTTTAAAGACGTTGGCGGCAAAATATAATTCTTCTGTTATGAAGATGTATAAGAAATACCGTAGCGTAAAGGGCGACTTTGGCGCAGATTACAAAACCAAGAGTGGAACAAAGCGGTGTGAGTTTTACAATGAAGGATTTAGGCGTAATAACAATATCGCACCTGAATTTGTAGACATTATGCCGAAATACAGAGGGCAGATAAAACCGAATAGTCTTGCAGGACGTTTAAAAAGCGGACAATGCGAGATGTGCGGAGCAAACCCCGTGAAAGTGTATATGCACCATGTAAAGCGCTTAAAAGATTTGAACGCTGATAATGAATTTGATGAACTGATGTTACTGAAAAGGCGGAAGTCATTGGCTCTCTGCCCGAAATGCTACGAAGAAGCAAAGACAAAATCACTTAAACTATGAAAGATGGCGAGCCGTGTACATCGAGAGGTGTAAGCACGGTTCTGGAGGGGGTTACGCCAAGACCACGGACGAAAGGAAGTATGGCGTGGCGTTTCCTACCTTATGAACTTTACACCATGCAGCGGTATCTCCAGTATGACCGCCTGCAAGAGCTGAACATGACCCACTTCGACTGCTGGGCCATCTCCGAGCGCGCCTCCAGGGTACACAGCGGCAGCGTTGACCCCTCAGAGGACAATATGCTCAAGATTACCGGCGATGGCCGCAAGCTGGGTCTGGACCAGCGTATCATCAACCAGCTGCTGCCGGATGAACCCGGCACCAAGGTCAATCAGTGTGTGGGTAATATCATGCAGATCTGGCGGGACGGCGAGGCTGACAAGCTGACCCAGCTGGTATTCTGCGACATTTCCACGCCCCAGGCAGCCCCCTCCAAAAAGGCAGCCAAACAGCTGGATAATCCCACACTTCATGCGCTGGAACAGGCTGTGCCGTTGGATGAGCCTGAGCCTGCCTTTACCATCTATGAGGACATCCGCCAGAAGCTCATCGCCCAGGGAATGCCCGCCGAGCAGATTGCTTTTATCCACGAAGCCAAGACCGAGGTGCAGAAGAAAGAACTGTTTTCCAAGGTTCGCACTGGGCAGGTGCGCGTCCTGCTGGGCAGCACCTCCAAAATGGGCGCTGGCACCAATGTGCAGGACCGGCTTGTGGCGCTCCATGACCTGGATTGTCCGTGGCGTCCGGGAGACCTTGCCCAGCGCAAGGGCCGTATCGAGCGCCAGGGCAACCAGAATCCGCTGGTCCATGTGTACCGCTATGTTACCGAGGGAACTTTCGATGCCTACCTGTGGCAGACGGTGGAGAACAAACAGAAATTCATTTCGCAAATCATGACCAGCAAAAGCCCGGTCCGCTCCTGCGATGATGTGGACGAAACGGCGCTGTCCTTTGCCGAGATCAAGGCCCTGTGCGCCGGAGACCCCCGTATCAAGGAGCGCATGGATTTGGATGTGGAGGTTGCGCGTCTGAAGCTGATGAAAGCTGACCATCAGAGCAAGCAGTACCGCCTGGAGGATCAGTTGCTCAAATACTTCCCCCAGGAAATCGAAACTAACAAGGGGTTTATTAAAGGCTTTGAAGCGGATCTGGAGACCCTGGCCGCCCATCCTCACCCGGAGGATGGCTTTGCTGGAATGGAGATCCGGGGCGATGTGCTGACTGACAAAGAAAACGCCGGTGCAGCCTTGCTAGACGCCTGTAAGGAGGTCAAAGGCTCCGAACCGGTGCAGATCGGCAGCTATCGGGGCTTTACTATGTCCGTGGAGTTTTCCGCTTGGAAACAGGAATATACGCTCCTGTTGAAAGGCCAGATGACCCACCGGGCAAGACGGCAAGGGCCATGCCCAGCCGGAAACTGTGGTTGCCAAGAGCGCACGGCCTTCGGTGCTGGACAGCTTGAAGCGCCCGGTGCCACCCCGTAGCCCTGAAAAGAAACCGAAACAACATGAGGAGGTGCGATAACATGAATACCAACGATCTGAATACGGCCCTTTATGAGAAGATGGCCGCTGAACAGGACAAATACCGGGACTGGCTGAAAAGCCAGCCCCCGGAGGAAATCCTGCACCATACCTATGAGTACACCGTCCGGGAGGACATTGTGATGGCGATGGAGGACTTGGAGCTGACCGATGCCCAGGCCCAGGCGCTTTTGGATTCGCCTACACCGCTGGCCGATGTGTACCGTCACTTTGAGAAGCTGGAGACCGGCTACATGGATGTGATCCGGGACAGCATTGAAAACCGAGCGGATGATGTGTGTAAGGTTTTGGAAGAACAGCGGTCCATCCCTCTCTATCTCCATTCTGCCGCCTATGCGTCCCAGCATGGGGAGATGGCACAATATAACCGCTCTTATCAGGCAAACTTTGACTGTAAAGAGGCCATTGAACACGCCATCAGCGCCCACTATGCGGATAACCGACTGGATACGGAGTCTGCGGTTAAGGCGGTGCTGGAAAAGTTCGGGTCGGAACGAGTACAGTTCATCCTTGCCAACACCATCCAGCATAAGGACAGCGACGGTCGCGTTTCCCGTGACAACAAAGCCTGGGCAAAGACCATTCCCATGCCGGAGGACAGCGGCACTTCGCGCCACTGTGCTTATCTGGTTGTGGATGAGGTCAATCTTGGTCTGACCGATCTGTTTACACGGCAGGCACGAAAAACGCTTCAGGAACCGGAGAAAGGCTCTGTCTTGCAAAAGCTCAAACAGGAGCCTACCACCCACAAGCCTGCTTTATCGAAGAAACAGGAGCCGGAACGATGAGCGCCAAAAAGCGTAAACGGGATGTGCCGGTCCTGTTTTGGGTTTCCGATGCGGAGATGGAAGCGATCCAGCAGAAAATGGCACAGTTCGGAACAAAAAACCTGAGCGCCTATCTGCGGAAGATGGCTGTGGACGGCTATGTGGTACAGCTGGACTTGCCGGAGCTGAAGGAACTGGTATCCCTGTTGCGCCGAAGCAGCAATAACCTGAACCAGCTCACCCGACGGGTACATGAAACGGGGCGGATTTATGATGCTGACCTGGAGGATATAGCCCAACGGCAGGAGCAGTTATGGGAGGGCGTGAAAGAAATCCTAACCCAGCTTTCCAGGCTTTCGTAACAGGGATATATGCCCCAACTGCGGAGGGAGGAACGGCGTTCTTTTCGCCGCGCCTTCCTCCGTTTTTTCTTTTGCCCATATCCTTGTCTTTTTGAAATGTTGGAAGGATAATATGGGTAGAAAACAGATTGCCGCAAAGGAGTTGAGAATAGATGAAAACCTTTGAGAAGGTGTTGGAGATTTTTCGTGAGTATTTGGACTGTGATCTAGAGGAAGAAGTCCTCCCTTGTCGAGAAGGTTATCTCCGCGTCACATGGAATGGAGATTCCCGCTACTGTGTGGATGGACTTCTCAGCCGGACACCGGACGAACTATTCGAGGTGCTGTTATCTGATTATCGCAGCTATGAGGAACTGCGGCTAACCAAAGGATGCCGAGAAGTGACGGAAGAAGATGAAAGACAGGCAGAAATTCTCTGTCAGAGCTTTCGGGAACGATGGAAGGAGGAAGAAAAATGAGGGCGATCTGGTTCATTCTGAAACTGCCGTTGAAGATTTTAATGGCTCCGGTGATTCTGTCGCTGACCCTGTTCGTCTGGATTTGTGTGGGGATTGTCTATGTCTCCGGTTTGGTGCTGGGGCTTATCAGCATGGTGGTTGCCCTGCTGGGTGTGGCAGTTCTGATTACTTACTCCTTGCAAAACGGCATTATCCTGCTGGTGATAGCATTTCTCATTAGTCCCTATGGTTTGCCAATGGCTGCAATCTGGCTACTGGGCAAGGTACAGGACTTGAAGTTTATCATTCAAGATTTGGTTTATGGATAATATGAAAACCTCCGACGAATTTCGTCGGAGGTTTTATGGTTCTAGGTTATCTTCTTGAAAAAGCGGCGATGCAAAAAAGGTATCTATCCCAATCCCCATTCCTTGGCACATCTCATGAATGATCCGTAGCTTAACCGAATCATACGAGCAGTTGATGACATTTCCAATCGTAGACTTGGGAACACCGCTTTTCATATACAGTTGATATTGTGTCATTTTTCTTTCATCTAGTAATTCTAACAGACGTTTGCTTACCGCCTCGTTTAGCTTCATTCTATACACCGCCCCTGTGACTGTACTATATTTAGTATATGGGCAGTTTTGCTAAAATTGGTCCCTGTACCTGTACTAATAGAGCTATTTGCAGTATGATGGTAATAGGGGTGCCATCGTATGAACGTAACTTTTTGTGGCCATTCGCAAATCACAAAGGCAGACAATATTGCGAATTGGCTTCGCAATGTAACACAAGACCTAATTGAGCAAGGAGCAACAACTTTTTATCTTGGAGGATATGGAGAGTTCGACAGTTTAGCAGCGTCTATTTTACGGGAACAAAAGAAAAAGTATCCGCAAATCGAGCTGGTTCTTGTATTGGCATATTTGAACACTGGCCGGGATGTTTCTGGCTATGACAGTACCGTGTATCCACCGCTGGAAAACGTACCGCGCCGTTTTTCGATTTCTCATAGAAATCGCTGGATGGTAGAGTCCGCCGATGTAGTGGTGGCCTATGTTCTCCATGATTGGGGCGGAGCAGCCACAACGTTACGGTGTGCCAAACAGAAAAAGAAGCAGATTATTTCATATCGTGATGAAATGGGCAGCTGAGGTTGTCTATTTTGCTGCCACTTCATATTTCCAAAACTGTTGAACGTTAAGCTGTCGGTAAAATTATGCCGAATTTTCATCACTTTACTTTTGAACTAATATTGCTTATAATATTAGTGTGAAAGGAAGTGGTACGGTGGGACAATTTGAACAGCTGGATCAGCTGCTGGAAACACAGGATGGGATGCTGCGAACAGCTCAAGTAGTATCTGCTGGTATTTCTAAGCCTGTTTTTTATGATTATGTGCACTCACGGGAATTGGAGCGGGTCGCGCATGGAATTTATCTTTCCAAGGATGCCTGGGTCGATGCCATGTACTTACTTCATCTGCGGGTCGAACAGGCAGTGTTTTCCCATGAGACAGCTTTATTTTTTCACGATCTGACAGACCGCGAGCCGCTGGAATATACGGTCACAGTCAAGACCGGATATAATCCCTCCAAGCTGAAAGCAGAGGGCGTACAGGTATTCACCATTAAGGCGGAACTGCATGGGGTGGGCCTGACAACGGCTCAGACACCATTTGGGCATACAGTTCCTGTCTATGACCTGGAGCGCACCATCTGCGACCTGCTCCGCAGCAGGAACAACATGGAGATGCAGACTTTTCAAGGGGCATTAAAGATGTATGCCAGAAGAAAAGACAAAGACCTGCGGACATTGATGCGGTATGCCGGTATGTTCCGGGTAGAAAAAATTCTGCGGCAGTATTTGGAGGTGCTTTTATGATAAAAACAGCAAGGCAGTTGAAGGATCTGATCCGCAATCTTTCCAGAAAAAAATCTGCGGACGCCCAGCTCTTGATGCGGAACTACATGATGGAGCGTTTTCTGGAGCGTATCTCCCTTTCTGAATATCGTGACAAATTTATTCTGAAAGGCGGTATGCTGGTAGCGGCTATGGTTGGTCTGGATGCCCGTTCCACGATGGATTTGGACGCTACTGTAAAAGGAGCCAATGTCAATGTGGAGGACATAGAGAATTTGATTTCCGCTATTGTGAGTGTCCCGCTTGATGATGGCGTCAAATTCCAGCTGAAAAGTATTTCGGAGATTATGGATGAGGCGGAATATCCGGGGATTCGCGTAAATATGACTACAACCTTTGACGGTGTGGTGACGCCTTTGAAGATTGACATTTCCACAGGGGATGCCATTACCCCCAGGGAGATCCGCTACTCTTTCAAGCTGATGCTGGAAGATCGCTCCATTGATATTTGGGCGTACAATCTGGAAACGGTTCTGGCCGAAAAGCTGGAAACGATCATTACCAGAACTACCACCAACACCCGCATGAGAGATTTCTATGACATTTATATTCTGGAACAGCTGCATGGGAATACATTGGACCCTCAGATTCTCCATGATGCGCTGCGGGCCACTGCTCACAAACGCGGGACAGAACGACATCTTGCAGAAGCTGCCGAAGTTTTTGAGGAAGTGGAGAACAGCTCGGTTATGCAGAAACTTTGGGAATCGTACCGCAAAAAATTTTCCTATGCGGCAGATCTGGAGTGGAACATCATCATGGGGGCGGTGCGCAGTTTATACGCTCTCAGTGAAAAGGAATCGAGCCTATGAAGAAGCACGGCCATTATTGTAAAGTCTGCGGAGAATATAAGGCTAATGAAAAATTTTCCGGCAAAGGTCATGCGGCGCACGTCTGTAAATCCTGTGCTTCTTTGCCGCCGGAGAAGCAAGCGGAGCAAATGACAATAAACCGCTTGCTGAATCTCCCATGGAGATTATCAAAGGAGCAGATTTCCTGGCTGAAGAACCGAATGAAAGATAAGCGCCGGGAAGTTCGTGCGCTGGCAAAAGAACAATACGAGATGAGGTTTCCTCCGAAGCGGTTAGAGGACATCGAGGACAATTTTGATTTTCTCGATGAGGACGATTTAATAGAATAACAAAAGCGGTCTGCACCATGCAGGCCGTTTCTTTTTTGGAAAGGAGGTCTCCCTTATGGCAACCACACGCATCATGCCGCTGCATATCGGCAAGGGTCGGACTGAGAGCCGTGCCATCAGCGATATTATTGACTATGTGGCAAATCCCCAAAAGACCGACAACGGAAAATTGATTACCAGCTATGGATGTGACAGCCGCACTGCTGATGCAGAGTTTCTGTTGGCAAAGCGGCAGTATATTGCCGCCACCGGACGAGTGCGCGGTACAGATGATGTGATCGCCTACCATGTGCGCCAGTCGTTCAGGCCCGGAGAGATCACACCGGAGGAAGCCAACCGGCTGGGCATAGAATTTGCCAGGCGGTTCACCAAAGGCAATCATTCCTTTGTGGTCTGCACCCACATCGACAAATCGCATATTCATAATTGACACACTTCTGCAACTGCTTTCCGAGATGGGCTGCGAGGTATCTCGGCGCGGGAAAGCAATCCGCCTTAAAGCTCCCGGCTGGAAGAATGTAGCCCGTATGGATGACAAGCTGGGAGCCGGGTACAGCGAAACAGAAATCCGTGCGGTGCTGGCTGGAGAAAAGCAGCACACGCCCCGCAAGAAATCCACCGTGCAGCCGGAGCCACCCAAGGTCAATTTGCTGGTGGATATTCAGGCAAAATTGCAGGCCGGGAAAGGTGCTGGATATGCACGCTGGGCCAAGGTTTTTAACTTAAAACAGATGGCGCAGACCGTGAATTTTCTTACCGAACATCACCTACTGGACTATACAGAGCTGGAAGAAAAAGCGGTGGCGGCTACCGCCCATCACAATGAGCTGTCAGCGCAGATTAAGGCGACGGAGAAACGCATGGCAGAGATCGCCGTCCTGCGTACCCATATCGTTAATTATGCCAAGACCCGCGAGACCTATGTTGCCTATCGCAAGGCCGGTTATTCCCGAAAATTTCGGGAGGAACATGAGCAAGAAATTCTGCTCCATCAGGCGGCAAAAAATGCCTTTGATGAGATGGGAGTGAAGAAGCTGCCCAAGGTCAAAGACCTGCAATCTGAGTATGCCAAACTGCTGGAGGAAAAGAAGAAAACCTACGCCGAGTACCGGAGGGGGAAATCACGTCAGGATTTTTCCCTCTGTGGGCCGAGTGTATTAACACCGGCATTGCTTGCCACTTTTGTTCGCAAACAATATCCGTATCCTTTACACGATGATTTACTTTTATTATCATAGTCGTAATAAGTATATAAACTACTTACATATAAGCACCTAAAATATGAAAGGGCTGATAAAATGATGACCTTTGAAAAGGTTTTAGAAGTATTCAACGATTACCTAAATAAAGATAGTGTTTTGGAGGTGGTGAACACTAAGCGAGGATACACCGTTATGATTTGGGATGAAAAAGATGAGCAATGGTTTGGTGTGGAACATTGCAAAGCCCCCGAGCTTTTACGGGATGCCTTACTTGATGGCTATCGTGATTTTTTAGAGCAACAACTTACTCATAACCGCAGGAGTTTAACCGAAACAGAAATCTTAGATATTCAAAACCGATGTGAACAGCTTTATGATTTGTGTGGAGAATAAAAAAATAACCTAAAAAGTGCGATAGCCTGTGTAGGTGTCGCACTTTTTTCAGTTGGCTTGGCTTACGAAAACAGCGTTAATTATTCCGCAGTTTCTCTTGCCTTTTTCAAGCCTTGAGCCGTAGCTTCCATCACGATAAGCTCCTTTTCTTCCATATCATTCAACAGTACATCAACTTGTTTGCGGCGATTGTTGTCGCCATCTTCATTGCATGGTTGCTTCCCGAGCTTTTTTTATCGCTATACCTAACGGCTTAAAATCAAGTTTTCTTTCATCTTGGTACATTTTAATATCATCCTATATCATTGTACATTTCGGGTGATGATATTTGAACGAAGTATGATTTTATGTTTAGTAGTGTATAATTTCGTATTAGTGGAGAGAAACTTGCTATTATTCGTCATTCCGTATATAATAATTATATACTCTTTGCGAAAGGAAGTTGATATTATGAATTACATTTCTGTGAAAGCCGCTTCTGAAAAATGGGGCATATCGGAAAGACGGATACAAAAATTATGTGAGGAAAATCGCATTGACGGAACTGAAAAATTTGGTCGTGCATGGATGATACCAAAAGATGCAGAAAAACCCGTTGATGGACGTATGAAAACAAGGAACAAACAGGAGGAGAATCATGGAATTTAATGAAAAGCTACAACAGCTTAGGACTGGAAAGAACTTAACGCAGGAACAACTTGCGGAGCAATTATATGTATCAAGAACAGCCATTTCAAAATGGGAAAGCGGCAAGGGTTACCCTAACATTGAGTCGCTCAAGTGTATTTCTAAATTCTTTTCTGTGACCATAGATGAACTGCTATCGGGCGAAGAACTGATTACACTTGCCGAAACTGAAAATCGTTCCAACTTGAAAAAAATTTACAGTTTCATTTATGGAATATTAGATATGATGGCGGTTACTTTTATACTTTTGCCGTTGTATGGTAACCTTGTTGACGGATATAGCTGAGTACGCTTTTTATCTGCTTCTTCGCTGCGGCAAGACAACCCTATGTAACCGCCCTTATGTTTCTGCTATTTGTTGCTAAAATATTTGTCTGGATAAAGCAAACCCAAACAAAGTAAAATGCCATAAACCCTTTAAAATAGGCTCTGACACGATAAGTGTCGGAGCTTTTTTCGTGCTGACATCTATTGTGTCGGCATTGTGACGGTAGATTTCTTGGCTTCTATGCAATACTCGTGGATAATAAGATTGTGGTCAGCGAAAACAAGAACAGCAACCCACGGAAAGGAGAATCAAATATGGATTATATCATTGAAACAGAAAATCTTACGAAGCGATACGGAACAGCCACCGTTGTCGATAAGGTAAATCTTCATGTGCCAAAGGGCAAAATTTATGGTTTGCTCGGCAGAAACGGAGCAGGCAAAACCACAGCAATGAAAATGATGTTGCAGCTTGCTTTCCCAACGGAGGGAACGGTACGCTTGTTTGGCACAAACTATAAGGAAAATATCCATACCCTTTATAGCAAAGTAGGCTCTATTATCGAAACACCGGGATTTTACAGTAATTTAACAGGGTATGAGAATTTGCAAATTCTCGCTAAACTGCGAGGGGGAGTATCTAAAAGTGGAGTAGAAAAAGCTCTTGAAGTTGTGGGGCTGCATAAGGAGAAAAGAAAAGTCTTTTCCGATTATTCCCTCGGAATGAAGCAACGGCTTGGTATTGCCGCCGCCATTATGCACGAGCCGGAGCTTTTAATACTTGACGAACCGATTAACGGACTTGACCCCATTGGAATAGTTGAAATACGCTCATTTTTATCTGAACTTAGTCACAATCATGGCATTACCATTTTTATCTCAAGCCATGTTTTAAGCGAGATTGAACAGATAGCAGATATTATCGGCGTTATGCACGAGGGGCATTTAGTAGAGGAAGTGAATATATCCGAGCTTCACAAAAGGAATCGAAAATACATTCAATTTGATTTATCTGACAGTGAGATAGCCGGAAAGATTTTAGAAAACCACTACCACATGACGGATTTTACAGTGCAGGACGGTACGGTGAGAATTTATGACTTTAGCCAAAGTGTTGGAGAAATCAATCGAGAATTTGCACGAAATGGACTGCTCGTGACAAGGATAAATGATAGTGAGGAAAACTTAGAGGACTACTTTTCTAAACTGATTGGAGGTGGCGGTATTGCTTAATCTTATTTCTTGTGAATTATTAAAACTAAAGCGTTCAAAAATGGTGCTAATTAGTGTGGCAGGGGTATTATCTACCCCACTTTTGATGTTAATAGAAGCCTTGCAAACACATTTTGATAAGCCGGAGATTATCTTTACCTTGTCTGACATATACAGCGACAGTGTACTGTATATCATGCTGCTGGTAAACATTATGATATATGTGGCAATTGCAGCTTACTTGTTTAGCAGAGAGTACACAGAAAGCACCCTCAAAACCATATTGCCCATACCCATTTCAAGGACAAAACTATTAATTGGAAAATTTTGCACCCTGCTTCTTTGGATTGTTATGCTAACCCTTGTAACATGGGCAGGTATATTTATCGTTTGTGGGCTATATGACGCTGTCTTTACATTGGAGGGATATAGCTTACTAGTGGCAATAGTATGGCTCCCCAAGTTTTTGTTTGGCAGTATCCTGATGTTTTTAACAGTTTCTCCTTTTGTGTTTGTTGCTATGAAAACAAAAGGATTTGTCGCCCCGATGATTGGCTCTGCCGTGATTGTCATGGGAAGTGCCGCACTTTCAAATCAAGAATGGGGAGCGTTGTATCCGTGGACAGCCACCTATTTCTTGGTGCAGGGTAAACTTCAGAGTACCGGCTATCCTACACTGCTGTCTGTATCTATTATTATTCTTGTATCAGCAGTTGGTTTTCTTATGACCTTTCATCATTTTAAAAAGGAGGATTTGAAATAATGGTACTTGATTTTATAGAAATTTTAAAAGTTATTTTTCTTGGAATTGTTGAGGGTATTACTGAGTGGCTACCTATCAGCAGCACAGGACATATGATTCTTGTGGACGAATTTATCACACTTAATATGAGCGAAGCATTTAAAGAAATGTTTTTTGTTGTTATTCAACTTGGAGCTATACTCGCAGTGGTTGTAATGTTTTGGAACAAGATGTTTCCCTTTCAATTTAAGAACAAAGCACAGTCAATTGTTAAAAAGGATACTTTCTCGTTGTGGTTCAAGGTTGCGGTAGCTTGTGTACCGTCAGCTATTATGGGGATTCTATTTGATGATTATTTGGATGCTTACCTCCAAACCCCCATTGTGATTTCAATCATGTTAATCTTTTATGGTTTGTTATTCATTCTCATAGAAAATTGGAATAAAAAGCGTACTCCTACTACTATGGCACTTTCTGACATCAGCTATAAAACAGCAATCTTGATAGGGGCATTTCAAGTGTTATCACTTATACCCGGCACATCACGGTCGGGAGCAACGATTATAGGTGCTTTACTCATAGGAGTTTCACGAGTGGCAGCAGCAGAGTTTACTTTTTTCCTCGCAGTACCTACTATGCTTGGAGCAAGTGCTTTTAAGCTGTTAAAATTCGGGTTTGAATTTACAAGTGCAGAACTGCTCGCTCTTGTTCTCGGTATGGCTGTGGCATTTGCGGTATCTGTCTTAGTAATTAAATTCCTAATGAACTTTATCAAAAAACATGATTTTAAGGTGTTTGGTTGGTATCGAATTGTGCTTGGTATACTTGTTGTACTTATAAAATCTTAATAATGCGTTTTCTTTGTGCGCGAATAAAAATGCCAGTTGGTCCTTAAGATCAGCTGGCATTTTTGTTTCTGGGGATGGAAAACAACCCAGAGATTCTCGTTGTCGATCTCCTCCTGATTTTAGTTTGCATGGTGAATTTTGCAAATTGAATCTACAGGAGGTTAATAATGGGATTTAATTATGGATATGAGAAAAAGAAGTTTGATAGTAGATGGAAGCGTTTAGAAGTTGAGTATTGTGATGCAGGGATGAGCGAAGAACAGATTGCTGCCATGAAAGAATATGACTGGGCATGGTTTTGCAGTCAAAGGGTTTTTCAAAACCATACGCAACCAATACCTTGTGAACAATATGATGAAGTATGTGGTCAATCACAGCTGTTCCGAAAGTTTGCATCGTTATCTTATCAATGGGATGTTGATAAGATTGATCAAACGCGATATGGATGGTTGGCTTCGGTGGAAAACGAACAACTACTGTTGAGATTGAAGAAGCTGTCGAAGAAAGATTTGGAGCTATTGACATTACTTTTTGTGGATGGTTATCGTCAAATTGATGTAGCACGTCTTTGGCATTGTTCCAGAAGTGCTGTTGCACAAAGATTTAAAAAAATAAAAAAATTTTTGAATAACACTTAACAAATGAAGCGTATCAGTGCCTACCCATTGAGGGAAGAACATTCTCCCAATGTGGAGCTTGACAATTTCATAGACGGCATTTCCGGTACATAACCTATGTACGAGCGAATCAGGCACGCCGCGAAGATGGACAGCCCCAGGAGGTGATGAATAGGACTGTTCCGAGCGATCCACGTCAGCCTGATACCCGAAAGTGGCATTTCAGGGCGCGATGACTGGTGCGTGGCAAATGTGGCGAGTAAATTTTTCAAAGTCAGATACCATGCGCTGGCAGCTTCGGTTGCCAGCGCATTCATGTGATTTTGAAAGCAACAACCACATCTTTGACAGAAAGGGGGACCACCTATGGAAAAATTGATTTCGCGGAAAGAGGCTGCCAAATTACTGGGGATTAGCATTGCCACTTTGGATGCAGCTCGAAACAGTGGGCTAATTTCCTATGTTCAGTATGTGCAAAATGGTTGCGTGTACTTTACAGATGCTGGCCTTCAGGAGTATATCGCAAAATGCACCCATCGTGCAAAGCCAGTGGAAAAAAGCGCTACATACCGCAAGCTGCGAAGTGTCCGAGCTTGAGCTGTTCCGTATCCTTGCTGGAACCTAATATGTCTGATAAAACAAAGGTACAGCGCTGGACATTATTCTTAGGAGGTGACGGAATTGGCAAAAAGAAAAAGGGCAATTCCTCAATATGGTACGGTCGTGCTTAACGGCATTGAATATTATAGAACCAGAGTCGAAGATTCGGATGGAAACAGAGTGGCGCTTTATGCAAAGACGCCCGAAAAGCTTTATGACAAGGAACTGGAGGCGTTAGAGCAGATTGACAGTACTACGTTTCGTCGAAGATCGCCTACGGTTGCTGAGTACTGTGAGAAGTGGCTGCTGATGCAGTCCGTCCATGTTCGGGCCACCACCTTGACAGATTATACCTCTAAGGTGCGGCGGCACATTATTGGAGGGCTGGGAGACAAGAGAATGGCTGATGTATCCCTGGATGACATCCAACTTGCCCTCGTACCTGTTTCCAAGAAGTCGGCTTCGGTTTATAAGTCTGTGGTGATTCTCTGCAAGTCCATTTTCCGGGCGGCCAAGGAGAGCCATGTGATTGACGAGGACCCGACCATATACCTGGATGCAAAGGGAGGAGTTCCCCAGGAAGAAAGACAGGCATTGACGGATGAACAGGTTGAGCGGCTTTTGGACACGATCCGGGATTTGCCGCCCTATGTATTTGTGATGATCGGTTTATATGCCGGTCTGCGCCGGGAAGAAATCCTGGCGCTGCAATGGGATTCTGTGTATCTGGATGCAGAGGCTCCGTACTTAACGGTACGGCGGGCATGGCACACAGAACATAACAGGCCGGTCATTCTTACCGAGCTAAAGACCAAAGCGGCACAAAGAAACATTCCTCTCCCGGTCTGTCTGGTTGAATGTCTGAAAGATGCAAAGAAAAAATCCACTTCGGATTATGTGATTGCCAATCGGGACGGTGATCCGCTATCCTATACACAGTTTAAGCGGCTGTGGCAGTATATTGTGACGCGGACTGCAAAGCCGAGAATGGCCAGAAAACTTGTGGACGGAAAGTATGTAAAATATATGCTTTACCCGAAACTTGGAGAAAAAGCCAGGAATAACGGCCATGTGGTATATAGCCTGGATTTTGAAGTGACACCGCATCAGCTGCGGCACACCTACATCACCAATCTGATTCATTCTTCGGTGGACCCCAAAACGGTACAATATTTGGCGGGCCATGAAAGCAGCAAAATCACGATGGACATTTACGCAAAGGTCAAATACAACAGGCCGGATGATCTTGTCAAAGCAATGGGCTGTGCCTTTGACTTATGGGACGCTGTGTAAGTTCCGAACAATTCAGAAAATGAAGTAAGAGCGAGACAAGGATGTCTCGCTCTTAGTTTTTCCTTGGCCGTATCTTTGATTCAATTTGAAATCTCTGATAAAAAGGAGGTGTAGATACATCACCACGCGAGAAAGGAAATTAATTATGGCAAAGAAGAAAAAAAACATACCTCAATATGGAACCGTCACACGAAAGGGTGTCCTGTATTACAGAACCCGGATTCTGGACGCAGACGGCAAGCAGGTGAGCTTGTATGGGACTACCTGCGAGGAACTGTACGATAAAGAGCAGGAGGCGAGACGCCAGGTAGCGGAGATCATCTTCCACCGGGAGCATCCTACTGTGGCCGAGTATTGTGAGAAGTGGCTGTTGATGCAATCCGCAAAAGTGTCGCCGGCTACACTGAAGGGCTACGCCTCCAATATGAAGAACTACATTATCAAGCCTTTGGGAGATATGTATATGGAGGAAGTAACAGCGGATGATATTCGTCTGGCGCTGATCCCATTGTCCAATAAGTCCGAGAGCCTGCACAATACGGTGAATATGCTCCTCAAGTGCATTTTTTACTCGGCAGAGCGGAGCCAGTTGCTGGAATACAATCCGTGTGAGGGGATTTCGGCAAAAGGAGGGAAACCGACCCAAAAGAAAGATTCGCTGACAGACCAGCAGGTGGAAGTGCTGCTGGAAACCGTCAAAGGACTTCCGCCGTATCTGTTTACCATGATCGGCTTATATGCCGGTCTGCGCCGAGAAGAAGCTCTCGCCTTGCAATGGGATTGTGTGTTCCTCGATGCACCCACTCCATATATCTCTGTGCGGCGCGCATGGCGATCAGAGCATAACAGACCGGTTATCTCTACAACGCTTAAGACGAAAGCAGCAAGAAGGGATATTCCCATTCCCAAATGCCTTGTGAATTGTCTGCGGGAAGCCAAGGCTGCCTCCAAATCGGAATATGTGATTGCCGATAGTGAGGGACAGCCCTTGTCATATTCGCAGTTCAAACGTGTCTGGCAGTACATCGTTGTTCGGTCTACCAAGGAGCGTACCTATTATAAGTATGTGAACGGACAGAGCATCAAGTACACTGTTCAGCCGAGTCTGGGAGGACATCAGAAAAACAATCCCAACATTGTGTATAGCCTGGACTTCGATGTGACACCGCACCTGCTGCGGCATACCTACATCACCAATCTTCTGTATGCAGGTGTTGACCCCAAGACGGTCCAGTACCTTGCCGGACATGAGAACAGCAAGACAACTATGGACATCTATGCAAGAGTAAAGTATAATAAACCAGAACAGCTATTCGATGTAGTAAATTCTGCATTTCATCAAGCTGTCCCCTCGTAAAAGTGGCCTGTTTTTTGGTTAAGGAATAGGACAACCGAGGGGCCGAGGCTCAAAAAAGCCCGGAATATCAAGGAAAATCATCGCTCAGACGATTGAAGTACGGCCTCAAAGCCGCCCGCCGCGCTCCCCAGTTCAGCAAGCGCTAAACGCCAAAGCTCACAATGCAAAAGCACCGGAACCCTTTGGTTCCGGTGCTTTTTTATTTCCCGTCAGGCGGCTCTATGCGGCCGTGTTCGGATTCGAAGCTCTCGATGGCCTTGCGGATGAGGTATATGACCTCCCCGTTGGCCGAGCGGCCGTAGTATTTGGAGATGTAGTGGAGCTTGTAGTGCAGCTCGCTGTCTATCCTCAGCCCCAGATGCTTGTCCTTTTCCTGCTTGCCGAAGTCCATTCTCTCGCCCCAATCTTAATATGTACTCAAATTAATCAAATTATGAGTTCATATTAAGGACATCCCGTGTTATAATGGGGCGAGTGTACTTAAATTAAGTACATCAAATTTGCCGCAAAAAAGCCCCCGGGGTACGGGGGCGGGGTCACTTTCTGGATGGCTTGACGTTCACGTCCGGGCGGATGTCGCCGCCTATCTCGCCGTGCTCGCGTTCAAAGGCTGCGATGCTGCTGCGTATGAGCACCAGCACCTGGCTGTTCACCGAGCGGCCCTCGTAGTCCGCGATATACGCCAGCTTGTCAAGCATCTCTTCCTCTATCCTGATGGACACGCTCTTTATTGCCATTGTACACCTCATGCAGATATATTTTGTGTTTATTTTATCGGCATTATGTTGTATAATGGCGTAAACAGATATACCGTATATCTATTATCTTGTGAGGTGATACAATGGACACAGCGTATTTCGTCAAAAATCCGAGGGTAATCGGCGACCTCGCGGTGCCGCATCCGGTGGAGGCGGAGCGGGAGTATGAGGTGGCGGCGCGGGTGAGGCTCGCGGGGATGGACTTTGAAAACTTCGCCGCGGACATGCTGGCCGACAGGGGGTTCATCGAGGAACACGCGGCGCTCTGCGGCGAGGGCGAGGTCATGCGCTGCCTGCTGGTGCAGCGGCGGGGGCAGTCCGGCGGGGTGCTGGTTGTGCCGGAGCGCGGCGCCTTCGTGGGCTGGGCGGCGCTGGCAAGATAAAAGCGGAGCCAAAGGGCTCCGCTTTGCTTATTTCCAGAGTCCGGGCGGGTAGACGCCCTGCTCGGTCAGTTCGCGTATCGCGGCGACGACGCCGGGTTTGTCCTCCTTGTAGGTCATGCCGTACCAGACGTCCGTGCTGCGCATGACGTCCACGGTGCACGCGCCCTCGCGCAGGAGGCGGCCCACCAGGTTCGGGATGAGCATCTCGGCCTGGGGGTTCTCCTTCAGGCCGGTCGCGAGGAAGTCCGGGAAGCGGCGCTCGATCTCGTCGAAGATGGCCGGGGTAAAGCCCCAGAAGTTCATGGACACGGTGCAGTCCTCGGGCAGGGGGATGAGCGTCTCGCCGCCGTCGAGGCTGTACGCCGGGCCCTCCGGCGTGCGCACGACGTAGGTGCGCTCCTCGATGCTCTCGAGCTTGCCGCCGCTGGTGCGGCACACGCCGCGGCACACCTTGCCGCTGGGCGTGACGGTCTTGCCCAGCTCGTAGCCGACCATGGAAAAGCGCATGGGCCGCGCGGCGGTGTCCGTCGCCTTGAGCGCGTCGTAGATGAGCCGGAAGGCGCCGCGGCCGTAGAAGTCGTCCGCATTTATCATGGCGAAGGGGCCGTCCACCACCTCGCGGCAGCAGAGCACGGCGTGCGAGGTGCCCCAGGGGCGCTTGCGGCCCTCCGGGACGGTGTAGCCCGGCGGGAGCAGCCGGTCCAGGCTCTGGAAGGCGTACGTGGTCTCGACATGCCCGGCCACGCGGCGGCCTATCGCCGCCTCGAAGTCCTCCAGCATGCCGGGGGCTATGAGAAACACCACGCGCTTGAAGCCGGCGCGCACGGCGTCGTAAACAGAATAGTCGATGATGAATTCGCCGTCCGGGCCCACGGGCTCTATCTGTTTGGGGCTGCCGTAGCGGGTGCTGAGCCCCGCGGCGAGTATGACGAGCGTCGGTTCTGACATGAAAAGCGCCTCCTCTCGGACTTTGACAGTTCGGGCAAGGGTATTTTACCAAAGACGGTCAAAAAAGTCATCACATTTGTGCGGAATGCGAATTTTTTTGCCGCCGCGTGGGATGCTAAGCCGTGTGTTTGAAGCTATTGAAAGGGAGTGCGTTAATTTTGTCAAGGCGCATCGGCGCGCAGACTCTGGCTCTGGACAATCCGCCCTCGCTGCTCGAGGGGGCGTCCGTCGCGGGCCGGCGCGAGGGCGAGGGGCCGCTGCGGCGGAGCTTCGACTATATCAGCCAGGACCCCTATTTCGGTGAAGCGAGCTGGGAGAAGGCCGAGAGCGCCATGCTCAGGCAGTGCTTCGACCTCGCCTGCGACAAGGCGGGGATAGCCCCGTCGGAGCTGGACTTCATCCTCTCCGGCGACCTGCTCAACCAGTGCGCGGGCTCGGCCTACGCGCTAAGGGGGCTGACCGCGCCGTATCTCGGGCTCTACGGGGCCTGCTCGACGATGGCGGAGTCGCTCATGCTCGCCTCACTTCTGATAGACGGCTGCGGGGCGAAAAAAGTTGCAGCGCTGACGAGCTCGCACTTCTGCTCGGCGGAGCGGCAGTTCCGCTTCCCGCTGGAATACGGCAGCGTGCGCCCGCCCACCAGCCAGTGGACGGTGACGGGCGCGGGGGCGCTCATCCTCGGCGACACGGGGCCGGGGCCCTACGTCACCTTCGTGACCCCCGGGCGCATCGTGGACGCCGGGATAACCGACGCGAACAACATGGGCGCCGCCATGGCCCCTGCGGCCTGCGACACGCTCACGGCGCATTTCAGGGACACGGGCCGCACGCCCGCCTACTACGACGCCGTCATCACCGGCGACCTGGGCCTCATCGGCCGGGACATCACGCGCGAGCTCATGGGCATGCGCGGCATCGACCTCGGCCCGGCCTACACCGACTGCGGCGTGCTGATCTTCGACAGCGCGGCGCAGGACACGCACGCGGGCGGCTCCGGCTGCGGCTGCTCGGCCAGCGTGCTCGCGGGGCACATACTCCGCTGCCTGCGGGAGGGCGTGTGGAAGCGGGTGCTCTTCGCCGCCACGGGCGCGCTGATGAGCCCGACGACCACGCTGCAGGGCGAGAGCATCCCCGGCATCTGCCACGCGGTGGCGATTGAGAATGTGAGGTGCTGAGATGGAGTTTTTCATATCATGCCTGAAGGCCTTCCTCGTCGGCGGGGCCTTCTGCGTCATCGGGCAGCTGCTCATAGACAAGACGCGGCTCACTCCGGCGCGAATACTGACCAGCTACGTCGTGGCCGGGGTCATTCTGGGCGCGGTGGGCGTGTACCAGCCGCTGGCCGACTGGGCCGGGGCGGGGGCCTGCGTGCCGCTGACCGGCTTCGGCAATACGCTGGCGAAGGGCGTGCGCGAGGCCGTCGCCGAGAGC
>PPYE01106964.1_pt1 | contig 21309 bp, 20 predicted proteins | sample 1559881 | NCBI WGS metagenome assembly PPYE01 (sample SAMN08240022, study PRJNA423297) | Human gut metagenome, whole genome shotgun sequencing project.
TTACATCACTTCCCTATTGAGTCCCCCCCCACCCAATATTACCCTAAAACAATATATGTTTCATTCTTCTTTTTTTGCCGAATACTTTATTTTATAATGCTGATCATCATATTCTGATATTTGGACTATCAAACGACCATCCAAACTTTTCCATCCCCCTTTGCCTAATGCTAAATATCGTTCTTCGAAGAAAATATATAAATCCTGCTCTGTTACTTTACTTTTATTCACAATTAAATATGAAGTAAAAAGTGAACCAGTCTGTTTATCAAAGAAATAATATTCTCCCACTGGCGATACTCCTCCCCACCTATAATAAAAGATATCTGGATCTACTTGCATATCATATCCATCTCCTTTTTGTTGAATAAGTTCTTTTTTAGTTAATGTAAAGTTGTATAATGGCTCTAAAAAATTGGAAGGGCGAGGGATAACATTAACTTTTACCTTTATACTTTTCAGGTCTCCTTGAACAACAATATTTGTAGAACCAGCACGCATTCCAACAACCTTCCCGTCGGGAGACACCCTTGCGATTTTCTCATTTTCAGATTTAAAAGAAACCGCCCTTGTACCGTACACATTAATCTTATGAACACTCGGTGGCCAATCCACATCTACCCACAAGGTACTTAAAGTTATTTCATTAACATCCACATACATTTCTGGCGGTGTTAATTCATTGTTACTGGTGCAAGAAGTAAATGAAGCAAACATAAATAAAAATAATCCAATCAAAAACGCAACAAATGCTACTGTTGCATAAAATAATTTTCTCATAACTGTTTTAATAGGTTTTATTATTTTAATATAAAGACAGTATTATAAAGGAAACTCCCTATTTTATTAATGAAGAACACCATATTTTAACAATTTACTTCTGAGCCACGATAATATTCCTTGATTAATAAGGATTACCATTCCCACAAATTACAACTCACCCCAACTCCAACATAGGGACTCAACTTATTCCCTAAAAAGCCGTATCCGGCCTGCACACCCAGCCCGAACCGCTTCCGCTTTGCCCGCCCTCTGACGAACATCGTACGCGTTTTACTGTACACCTCTATACTATCCAGTTTGGCCCGGTATCCTGACACATAAGCCGTATAAAGGCTGTCTTTGTAGATTTTCTGCGTAATAGGCAAATACACTGTATCCCGGACTGTATCGCCCGGTACAGGGACGGGAATAACGAACGGGAACGAATCTACAACGCTTTCATAAACCGGAACGGGCACTGTGTCCCGAACCGTATCAATACGATTTGTAATGATCGTGTCTCTGACCACTTCACCCGGTACGCTTTCCACCCTTGCCGGGCGGAACACGATAAACAGGATAAGAATGATTATGATAATGTAAGGCAAATATTTCATGGCCGTATGATTACAGGTTTCATAAAATTAGAGAACTCCTTCCGTACATCGAAACATGGACAAGCCTTGATATATTCAAACGGTTCTACCTCCCCATTATCATTTAAGTCAGGTGATGTATCCCGGTGTCCAAGCACCTCGATAATAGGGTAGTCTTTACAGAGCTCCTCTACCAAATTGCGCAAAGCTATCCGTTGCGCTTCCGTCCGGGTATCAGCAGCTTTCCCATTGACATCCAGGCCGCCAATATAGCAGATACCGATCGAATGTTTGTTATATGACTGCTTACTAAACCCTTTCGTATTGCAATGCGCCCCGTCCACAGACAAGGGCCTGCCGTTCTCTACAGTCCCATCAAGGTCTATTACAAAATTGTATCCGATCTGATTAAAACCTCTCTGTTTGTGCATCCGGTCAATATCTTTTGCACGCAGATCCTGTCCGGCACGTGTGGCCGAACAGTGAATAATGATTGAATCAATTGTTTTCATATTCTTTATTTTTTATTAGTTTATAAAACTTTTCAAGAGTTAAGTTGTTAAGGAGATAAAACATAACATAAATCAATAACTTTGTTGCCTTAATAGCCGTTTGTAACGCTTTTGCCTGTGAAGGCAGAAGCGTTATTTCTTGTTTGCGCACCTTTAAATACAAATTCATTACACAAGCTCAATAATTATCCTTATTTACTCCCTCCATGAAAATATCTCCATGATAGAAAATATTATTATCCCACAGGTTTATAAGCATTTTTAATAGATAAACAATGAACTTTTATAGGAATAAATATGTTATATAACATGCTTAAACTTTAAAAACACGGTTATGCGGTCTGTGAAGATAGCACGCCGTATCTTATTGTATGCAGGTAAAAACCATATCTTTCAAAATAACAAATACATTTAAAGTTAATGCTATGCGCATCCATTATCAATAAGTCAAAAACCGACTCAATTAAAAAGCAATCCAATAATACAACTCCTGCTTTTTTCTTCATCGCTAATGTATTATCAGCCATTCCGTAATAATAGCCACCGAATGTTGCAACAGTGTCTCAAGAGATGATATTTATCCAGAATTGGTAAAAACATTCTAAAACAACCTCGCTAAACAATGAATTACTTTAACTATCAGAACATTACTTGTTCCAAGCATTGTAACCACATCGCTATGATTCAATTCTTGGAGTATAAAATATTTCATATCTTATTATTTTAACACATTTATTAACCATTAGAAAGTGTTTTATAATTTACTTTTGCAAAATAATAATTCATTTTAGTAAAAGTTCTGTCTGTGAAGATATCACTTTGCTTGTTTTGTTTGTGTAATTCCCCGTCGTTAAGCGTAGCGACGGGAAGTTTAACCTAAACTACTCCTTCTTTCCCGAAACATTATCGAACCCTTTCAGCTTGTTTATGATCGCTTTAGGGAAGAAGCCCGGGCAAATCTCTTCTACGTTCTCAATAATACTTAAGGCCTCACGTACCATTAATGCCGTACAAGCGAAATACCGGAACCAGACAAAACTATCGACTACCTGACCGGCGATCGAGAAATTACCCATCACATGCGACAGGACTAATACACAACTGTAAATGATAAGCTTACGCCCGATCATACCATAAGCTTTACTACTGATGTCTTTGGATAGCCAGTGCTTGACAAAGCCAAGCACCGTATCAACACATACAAGGACAATCAACCATTTGACAAACTCCCAGTCACCAAAGACATAGCGCTCAAAGAGTTCCAGCAAAGGAGAAAGAGGCAAAGCAATCAATGCAATCATCTTCAAATTTTTCATATTCTTGGATATATAAACTTTAATCGTATATTTGCCGCGTTAATATTAAATTACGCACTTCATGCGGTATGTATAAACTTTCGTTCCTCATCCATACCGCATCTTTCCGCCCCATCTGTGAAGACAGGGCGGATTCTTGTTACTTGGATTTAGATGCCGGTTTGGGCTCTAAAGTGGCTTTTACCTCTTTGGTGATCTGGTCAAATACTTCAAAGTGCGCTGCAACATTCTCCGACTCCGGAAGGGACATTTGTTTACTGCCTGATTCTAACAGCAAATACCCGATATACCGCCCGGAGGTTACGGGCTGCTTACCTGTAGGGGTGTCAATATCTTCCGTGACCGTTTTAATGATTTCACAATGAAGGCGGCTGAGATTATCGTTATTGACACTGTAGTTTACATTGTACTGATAATCTCCTGAAACGGCTTTACCGTTTACTTGAACTGTTCTTGATTCTTCTTGAAACATAATTTATTGATTTTGAGAGTTAATAATTACTTTGTCTAATTCATTATAAATAGCGGTTTTCACCACTGCGAGTATCGGAGCCGGATCAACGTAATTTCGAATGATATTTGCACCTTGTTCGTCAACTTCAACTTCACCTTCTTTATATATCCGTTGGGCAAACTCCAATTCACCCAAATCGGGTGTATTACAGTAAATAGCGTTTCCTACTGTTTTAGCTACGTCGAACTCTTTAATTTCTCCATCAATAGCTGTTTTTACTTTAATTCTTCTAAAATTGATTTTCATATTTTATTTATTTTGAATTTATCATTGTAATCTGCGCTGACAATGCTGTTTACCAAACGTTGCGCCCTACAACAAATACACGGAATGGACAATCACGGGGACCCTTGTTTGCGTCAAGCATTAAAACCTCAAAATAAGAGTTGTTTTGCGTCTCTACCTGACCGAATACCCAACCATAACCACCCAATCCCTGTACTAAGACAGCGTACTGCGGATGACGTAAGTTGTGGTATATCCTGTATTTTCCAGTAGCTATTTTCTGTGCACTGGTTAAGGTGCACCCGTTGCCCCATTCATTAGTGACTGTACCCGCTTGATATACATATCCGGTACACAGCATTCCGGGAGCGTTCCACTTTTCACCGCCCCTTTGGGCGAAAATATGGCTTCCATACGATTCTATCGAATTTGCAGTGCCTGCGTTAGCCAAACATCTTAGAGCAAAACCGGAACTTCCGTATGATTCAATACTTAGACCACTGTAATTGTCGTTTCGTATGGACATCAATGCTGTGCGTGAAGTTGTAGGGCTGTCCCCCTCTTCGTTAATACGAAGGAATTTATTACCGGACATGTTTAACAGGATCTTAGCCTGCGAATTGCTTGCCGAAACAAGAGAGCCTCCCGATATATTCCAGGCACCGATCTTTGCACCATCAGTTACCGTAAGGTTTCCGGTTGTGATTCTCTGTGCTGAAAATGCCTGTGCCACCACTTCCGCAGCTTCAATCACATTGGCAGACAGTTTGCCGTTTGCGTTGATGGCGGCTGTCTGTTGACCTGTGTTATTTTGGAATAGCAGGTTATCGGCTTTCAGAATGATTTTTCGGGACGTGATGTTGATTCCGGTTTCGACTAAGCCGTTTTGAGTGGCGGTGACACGACCGTCTACTATGTCGGCTTTGTTATTGGCTGTGCCTGCTAATGAATTGGCGGAATTTGCCGTTTGTTCTACTACGCTTAATTTTGCGTGGTCTGAACTTAGAGTTAACTCAGCCGCACTTAATCGCCTACCTTGATCATCCACTTTGTTTGCAGTTAAAGCTATGCTTTCCTGCGTCTGCTTTATTTCGGTATAGTATCCGTATGTGCGGACGGGTTCAGTTCCATCGGTGCGAACGGGGAACGATGTATTATACGAACCGTGATAATCGGTTTGATAAACGTTGATTACGTTTGGGTCAATAGTATCATCTACGGTTACGTCATACATAGAACCGCCCCTAATACCCATTCTACACGTAGACGTTTCAGTTATTTGTCCCAAATCAACAACTATCTTTGCACCCGCAGAAGTCCATGCTTTAGTATAGTCAAAGATATTGGTTACTGCTGGCAACGAACCCCAACCCGAACCGGACATCTCAAACGTTAAGTTCATAGAAAAACCGCCATCATGTGTACCGTATGAAGGTTTTCCGTATCCCGCATCAAGAGGTCTACTTATTTCAACCCTTGTTTTGTGGTAAACCGGAATACTTATAACCAACGGGAAAAACTTATTATTGTCCCATCCTCTTAAATCTATTCGCTTTGATATATGCCTATTGGTGGTACTATTAATAACACCAATATCACCAACAACAGACGTGATACTTTTTTCGGTCTGTTCGACGCGTGAAGCAAGTCCGGTAACACGTCCATCAACGGTATTTATCTTTTCAACGGTGGATGTTATCTTACCTTCGACTACACTAATTTGACTATTGGTATATTCAGCGCCTTTATAAACTGCATCCTGAAAATTGGGACTCCATGCGGTTGCAATTTCACCCGCTTCTACTTTAAAGTCTTTCACCCATATATAAGCCCAATCAATTCTTTCTATATCAACAAAATTATATACATCCTTTTGTTCCTCTGTGTTTTTCGTTACGTTAAATGTATGCTTGAAATAACTCCATTGGTTATCTGCTGTTGATTTAACAATTACGTTTTCAGAATCACACACATCAATAGTAAAACCAACTGGGGTATTTTGACTACCTTTAATCCATCCGGAAACGGTATACTTACCGGGGATAGGCGGGATAATATTAGGTATCCGCATAGCTCCTCCATTGCCTTTTGAACCAACCAAATAGAAGCCATGCAGAGACATTTGCCTTTCAATAGTAGGAGATGGATATAAAGTATTAAGCGTTGAACTTGTGTAACTATACAGGTTGTTTGCCCCAATACCCAAACTTTCAACTTTAGTCTTAACAGACAATTCAATTTTCCCGTCAACGGCAAGTATTTGTGTGTCGGTGTACTTTTTTGACTCAGTGAAAGAATCTTTAGGGGCAGGCTTCCATCCGGTCGCTGTGTCTCCTATTTCTATTTGAAAGTTATTGATTCGGCAAACAGTACTACCGCCTAACTGTATGTACGCTGTGATATCGGTATCTAAACTATCCTCTATGTCATCGGGGACTTTGATAGTATGAACATACCTACCTTTGTCAGTCGTGGGACTGGTAGAATCAACATACTTAAATGCACCGATATAGTAATATTGGGATGTGCCCGATTTATAAATAGCTTTTTCAAGTCCGAATCTTTGTGATGATCCCATCTTTAAATTGCTATACGCATAGTCGAACGAGATTGTCAAGGTTTTGCCTTTTAAGTCCGTCCACGCTTTCGATAACTGAAACGTATATTGTGCGCTTGACCCATCCAATGCCTGTTGGGATTGTAACATCAGGTTCTCACCTCCGATATTCAATTTTCTTTCAGTTGCAGACGGTATCCAATTAGCTACGCCCACACTGCCCTCGGTGATTACAGCCCATTTAATGTATGTCTCCGTTGATTCCTGTTGGGGAAACTTATAGAAGTAGAAATATGCCCCATCCGGATTAATAGGCGTTATAGGCTGCGAAAGTACCGTTTCTTCTGCGCTTTTCGGCAAAGTGCCTATCCAGCCGTACGAAGGATTGTTATACGCCCTGATAACATCAGAGTCTGCACACTTATAGCACACAGTAAGGGTATAGGTTTTGCCTACTTCTAAATGAACATCATACTTATACGCTCCCATTTGATAGGGGTTAGCATTTAGTTTGTGGTTAGAGTCGTAAAGCAGATTAACGTCCGCTACTTTCATACTACGTATGGCAAGCTCGATCTTTCCCGGTATAGCCGCTAACTCGGTAGCAATATTACTAAACTCCTGTTCGATGCTCTTTCCGTTTCTCAGAATGAAAATACCTTTCAGGAAACAGTTCATCGCATACAGGCCGTATCCGGAGGGTTGGAAGTCAGCCGGAAAGTCTGTATCCGTCATGCCATCGAGACAACCGAGTATAACCTTTGATTTGCCGGCCAAAGACGTAGAGTTTACCCCGTCCAGTACAGAAATACGCGGCTTGCCATCTTCCGAAGCGGTGAGATACAAAATACCCTGTCTGTTCGGATTCGTGAGGTTACCCATCTGAACCAGATCATCACCAACGGCCGGAACTGTACCATTGGGAAATACGGATTTAAGTATAAGAATCGAATCATCATTCACCGAGGCAACCGGAACCCAGTAGTATTTAACGTGTCCGGATGTGTAGACCTGACAACGTACCAAGTCGTCAGCGACAAACATCATGTCGCCCTCTATACCTAAAACATAGTAAGCCGGATCGCCGGACGTTTCCGAAATGGACTTAACACGCCCGTTAGCGGATGAAATCACCAGACCGCCGTTAACCGCACGAACTTTCGAAATGATAAGTTCAAAAATGGTCATGGCCTTACGGACTACGGCATTATCTATTTCAAGGTTCCAATCCCCATTGATAGCCTTGTATAGCTTCATCCCTTCACCCATCAGTCCGGGGATGAATCTTTCTGAACTGATATAGTCCTTGACTATGGTTTGAAACAGGGTTGCGACGTGCTCAACATTCAGATCGTATGTTTTTGCAAGTGCCTGAACGAGTAAATTTAAAGTGTGCGTATCGCCTTTTGCCCAAATATCCGCGCCTGTTGAAATATTCCCTTCCGAATGGAGTGTGCCAACATTGGCCGAACCGATTACTTCCAATGTAGCGGCTTTAACTTTCATCCGGGCTGTGACACTTCCCACTTCCACATTACCATTTTCATCAATAGATGCAGCAGTATCACCCACTATCAAGCCTTTTGAGAAAGTTACAGTTTCTTTAGCAGTATCGGGCATATCCTTACGTAAATGGGTAGCAAGTGACTTTGAAGCCGAAAAGACATTTCTATTTGACGGGGGTGTACTATCATTAGTCCCAATGATATATACCCCACTTCCACCACCATTGTAAGTCTGCCCTTTCAATGTAAGACTATCCAACTTTTCTTCCAATTCTCCGATACGTGAATAAGCCGTCGTTTCCCCCACCGTAAATATAGGCGAATCAAACGGATAGTCAAGATTATGTTCAAATCCTATGACACGCGATTGCCGGCCATCTTCGAAATAGGCCTTGTTAATAAGCTTGACCTTCTGACCGGCACTATAAAGATTATGAACACCGTCTTCGCCGTATGCGTCACCAGACATCATTTTGCAGTTATAGGTGGAAGGGTCCATCTTTGATTTGGCAACGTACTTTTCCGTTTCGGTTTTCAGTTCGACTTCGGCAGCAGATACGAGTCCAAGTTGTGTTATCTTTGTTGAGTCCCAGCCAGTCAAGACATAAGTATCCCCGTTTGCGGGGATAAGTACATCACCAGGTAGTTTACGCCCATAATCCTCGTTACGTACTATCTCCCAAACTTGTGCAGCCGGATTCCAACTACCATCTGATAACTTCTCAGGTTCTCCATCAGGATTAAATATAACCCCGAACATCATACCATTAAGCTTCCCAGAGTGGAAGGTTATCTTTAATTCCTCGCCAGCAAGCACATAGGCTTTGGAGAATGTAATGCCAGTATCTTTAAAGCGGTAAGCATCCCATTTCTCCTCAGTTATTGTCCCATCTGCATTTTCTATCTTGTCAGTATACTTATGAATGGCAATATCCGACATTGTACCGGTACGTCGTGGATAGATATCATCAAAAACAATAACCTGCTCAATGGCTTCCTCTGTAACCATATTAGGATAGGCATCAATATAAGGAGTTCCAGCAGGCAGCATCAATCGTCTTTGAACGACACCATTCACAACTACTGATTCATCCACCGGACGATAATTGGAAGGTATGTTCCTTGTAGAGCCAAAAGCATAGATACGGGTTGCATAAGCGGATTGCGAGTCGGTGCGTGTCATTTCCTCTACATTTACACCGATCTCCCAATTAACAGGATCACCGAACTCACAACGCCCGAAGTGAATGATATTCTCTGTCACCCAACACTCACAATCCCATTTCTTCGCCATTTCAAAGCAAGCGTCAAGAATGTTAATGTTGTCGTAAGACATCAACTGAGCTTTATTTTCAACCGTGCTGTCAATGGAAAAAACAAAATCCTGTCCTTTGTATGTGTAACCAAGAGCTTTTAAATTTCTCAGGACTATACCAACTTGAACATCCAGTGGAGCGGTCAGGTTCCAGGACGCTTCCTGTCCGGCTGTCTCTGGGGTGTATTTGAAAATTTTATTTTTCCATTTCCAGTAATAAGCGTCCAAACGAAGTTCGTAATCATAACTTGCCGTTATTGCATCGTAAGCGGGTTTCTGTATGTCACATATCTCGAACACTCCCAAATATCCATCATCTATGTAATCACCAAGCTTGAAAAAAATCGGTTCATCCAAATTGAACTTCACAGTAACATAGTCTTCCTTCATTAAAAGGAATTTTCGTTTCGAGCCTTCATTTACAATAGTAGAAAAGCGAATACTGCCAGATATGTCTTTGATGTCTACTCTTTCCATAACACATCAAAGGTCGGAGATAAAAACAGGAAGCCCTAAATATTCGGGCTTCCTGTTGTGACATCAGAAATAAGGTCACAAATTAAGTTCTATTTGCTGGATTAGGCTCCGAAAATTTACTTGAAATCTTACCAAATGTCCGGTCTATACTTTGCGCATAGGAAACACTTTTACCAAGATAGATTAGATGGTAGACCTCGTTACTATTAGCTGGAATCTTAATATCAATTACACCTCTGTACAATTCCTCGAAGAAAGCTTTTTTCTTTGATTGATAATCAGATTGGGAACTGCCCTCAATAGTAAATGAAAGCGTTATTTCCCGTTCATCCACTTTGGGGTTATTTATTATCACTCTCTTCCCATGTTCAAGGCGAGATTTATTTTCTATAAATTCTTTCATCGGTGCAGACGCTCCAAGAGCATCGAGGAATCCGTCCCCCATCCTTACACCCCATGTGGCGTATGCGTCTTTATTGTTTATAAGTAAATCTGGCATAAACTGTATTTTTATTGTTATATTTGCACATAATTCAATTTATATAATATGGAGGAAAAGCATATCTTAAAACTTAATTTTGGAGGAGAAGTAATTGAACATGATTTCAGTTATATGAAGATTCTCGAATTTACTAAACCCAATGTTGTGTTCCATAGGAATAATAAGTTGTATTCATTGGATAAAACAGAAATATTTTTCGAGGATAATGATACAACAATCATAACAAAACTTTCCTTCAAAGAAATCTAAGCAAGGCAGGAAAATTCCTGCCTTCTTCTTTTAGGGAGCTAAGCCTGCGGTATTCTTTTTAACTTCTGCTATATCTTTCTGCATTTGTTGAATAGGCTTCACTATAGCTCCAGTATTCTCCGAAATTTGCATCAGTTCAAGATAAGAATTAGCAATTAAATTCCTCGTATCATCCGCAATATTCCTTACCTCTGTATTCACAGAAAGAATTGTATCAGCCTTTGCCGTCAGCAGATTGAGCGCTTGGGATTGGACTACGCTCTGATTCTTAATTTCCTCATTGGATGCCTGCAAAGCCGTGAAACGTCCGTTTAGTTCTTCTCCGGTATCTTGAGACATGGCCTCAAATCCTCTTTTTGTAGAATCCTGAGAGGAAGATTCGGATGTCCAGCCAAGCAACTCTTTCAATTTATCCCGCTCTTTAACCGCGTCGGTAACAATGTCGTTCCATTGCTCCTGCAACTTTTTATAATCTTCCTCAGAAATACCTGTTTTATTATCATTAGCAGCAGCAAAAGCATCATACCATTTTTGTAGTTCGGCTTTATACTTATCACCAAGCATAGTGGTAAGCATAGCCTTCTGCATATACCTCTCAAAATTATTAGCAAAGTCTTTTGCCGAACTATCCATATCCATCAAGGTATCGACAAAGTTATCAAATACGCTATCAAATGAAACTTGGGTAAGCTGTTCTTTTACTTGGTTCTGTATATCCTCTAATTTCTCAGAGCCATTGACAATATCCTGTATGTATTTTACAAAGTCACCGTTTACAGTATTAAGGACAGATACCAGTTTAGGATCGGCAAGCACTTCTTTTAGTTGTTCTGCAGAAAGATTAAGCAATGACTCTGCATTCGTGACAGATTCACCGACAGCACCGGATATCCTATCCCAATCCTTTTTACTAAGTCTTTTTTCTATTCGTTTGCCTAAAGAACTTGATCCAATACTTGAGCCGCTTTGTCTTAATTCATTCAGAAGTTCATAATATCTCTGGGTCTGCTGCTTTATCAGGGTTTCTGCTTCTTTCCCTACTTTATAGGCTTCATCCCCATAGGACATTTTAATATACTCTTTCTTCTTGTCTATTAAAGTGTCCCACACGGAATCGAGTGCTTCATATTGGGACTTCATTTCATTGTATCGGGAATAATCAGCACCAAATAAACCATCTAAAGCCTTTACAACAGATGAAATACCGGAAACTGCGCTCATGGCACCACCTACAATATCACCGGACATTATCTGACCAACTCCCATGGCTGTTTGACCAACTCCACCTAAGGCATCAGAAATACCGGCTATTTTATTACCAAGATCGTCGTTGCCAAATATTGTACCAAGATCCTGACCAAACTGAGATATAGCAGGAGTAAATTGAGTCACAGCACTCCCGATTTCTGAAATACCCTGAACAATATTCTTTTTACCCCCTTGTGCTATCTTATCAGTCGCTTGCTTTACTTGCGTTTTGAAAAGTTTAAAAGGGCTTTTCCCTCCCAATTCCCCTTTTAAACGATCAATAGCATTCCTAAGTGCCTCAACTTGCTCAGTTGAAAGTTCTAAATTTTGAAGGGTATTGTCACTTATCCCAAGACCTAAAATATCCTTCTTTGAAACTGTCTTTCCACCGATTTGAGCATTTCCCTGTTCATCCTTAATGGCAGCGAGGTATTGCATCAATAATTCGGCTTTTTCAATGATGCCCTGAATCTCGTTCACACTCTTTTGGGAAGCATCAACAAAAAGCTGTCCCATTAAAGTCGTACTATTCTTCACGGAGTTGTCAAAATCATCAAGCGCATTAGCTTTCTCTTTCATCAAGATAGCTGCATCACCCGCCGTTTCGGCCTCCTTTATGGCCTTATCATATTTCTCAATAATGGCCAGCCTTTTCTGTTGATAGTTGCCAAACTTGATAAGATATTCGTTCCAAGACGCCTCTTGATCGCGTATCTTATCATCAAGTTGCTTTTTGGACGTATTTTCTATAATGGTATCCCAGATAGAGCTAATCTTTCCTGTATCCACCTTAGAAGAATCAAAAGTCTTTTTCTGATATTTGTTATTCTCTTTGGCCTTCAACTCTTCCTGAGCATCAAAAATCTCTTTCTCTGCTTGAATTACAGCCTGGATCATATCTTCTTTTTGTCTTTCCAGTGATTGGATCTCTTTCCGGTTATCCAATTCCCTCTGCATACGCTTCTTCTCAGCTCCTTCAGTCATGGCATCGATCTCAGACTGTGAGATTTCCATTTCCATATCTTCAGCCTGCCTTTTACGCTGGATTGCCTGTTTGCGTTCTATTTCAGAGATCTTATCATTCTGGGAACGAATGCCTTCTTGCTGTTTGCGAAGTTTTTCGGTTTCTTTCTTTGCTTGGTTTTCTTGCTTGGTTAACGAACTACCGGTAATACCACCTAAATCTTTGTATTTTTTTTCAGCAGTTTCCTTACGTTCTTTAGCCTCCTCGTATTGTTTTGAAGTAAACTTGGATTTGTCCTTTTCTATTTCAGAAAGTTTCTTTTTAGCGTCTTCCCAAGCCTTCTTGGCTGCTTCGTAATCCTCTTGATAAGTTGAGGTTTTACGTGACTTCAACTCCGATTCAAGTATATCTATTCTATTTTGTAATTCAGATTCAGTAGTCGCACCTTTCAGAGAGCCAACACCCACATTCAAAGAATACCACTTATTATTCTTCCTTGCTTGTTGAAGGCGTTTCATTTCATCCAGTTCTACCTTTAGCTGAACATCAGTATTTTTCTTTAAATCAAGTTGCCATTGAGCGAGTTCATCTGAGCGGACTTCTTTTTGATAATTTCTGAGGACATTTCTTTCTTCATCCAATTTTGATTTCAAAGTAGATAAAGTTTCATTCTTATATTTATCAGCAAGCTGCTTTTCTGATTCATTCAAACTGTTTTTATGAAAATTCGGGTCTTCTCCGAACCTTTTCCATAATCCGATAACCTGTTCGTATTCATCAATTAGTTTTTTAGAGTTGTTGTAATTAATTTTATTCTCTTCTACGTTCCTTTTTCCAGCTTCCTCATTGTATTCTTTCCATAAAGCTATCAAGTCTCTAATATGTCCTTTTTCATCTATGTATTTTTGGAAGAGAGCGGGATATTCATTCTTTATTGCATCCATTGCCTTCACCCTATCCATAGAAGAGGTATATTCATTTTGAAGGGTGGAAATCAATTCTTCAAGCCTTTGTTTATGTTCTTGCTCTTTTTTAATAGACTGTTTCTTTTGCTCGTCAAATCTTTTTTGCGCTTTCTCCGCCGCGGTTGTCGAATCGTGGAAAGCCCACATTGCAGCACCAAGCCCAATAACGGCGGTAGCCAACAAAACATAAGGATTAGTAAGCATAGCTGCATTTAAAGCTAATTGTGCTTTTCGTGCCAATACACGAGCATTAGTAAGAGCTACTTCAGCTATCGTATGTTTACTTGTCGCCATGATAGCCAACATCACAGCAGTTCTGTACGCTCCATAAGTAGTAACTAACCCAACCAATACCTTCCCCACCGTTTCATAGTTTTCAATCAGTGAAGTGGTCATCTGAATACCATCCATGATTACACCTTCCGACTTCTGCCCCAGCTCGTTAAAGGCTGCATCCATCGCATCCTGCATCATGGATAACTGCCCATTGATTGTTTTTGAAGCGTTCTCAGACATATTATAGAACTTTCCACCTGCGGAAGTAGCGTCTATAAACGCTTGTTGAACCATTTCTGCGGAGATAGCGCCTTTAGACATTTCTTCTTTCAGAGTGGCGATAGACTTACCTGTCTTTTCGGAAATTTGCTGGAGAGGGTTGAACCCTGCATTAATCATCTGATTGAGGTCTTGCCCCATCAATTTACCGGCAGCGGACATTTGGGAAAAAGCTAATGTTAGAGAACTGAACCTTTGGGTATCTCCCATAGAAACATCGCCAATAGCCTGCAAATAACGTGGTACTTTCTCTGCCTCAATATTAAAACCAAGCATCATTTGTGTAGCTTTCGTTACATCAGAAAACTCTAATGGAGAGATTTTAGCGTACTCACGTACCTGCTTCATTAAAACATCTGCTTTCTCCTTACTACCCAATAGAGTCTGAATAGCAGTATCAGCTGCCTGAAATTCCCCACGCACCCGAATAATTTCAGAACCTAATGCCTTTAGCACACCTGCTCCACCGATAACGGCTAACGCTTTCTTCCATGAAATAGCAATACCTTTATTTGTTTCAGCAACATCCTTAGCATCATCTTTATATAAGGCATATTCATCGCGTAGCTTCTTTACGGAAAGGCGTGCTTCTGCTTGTTGTTGGGTCAGCCTAAATAAAGAATCCCGCTCTTTGCCAAGCGTCCTTTCTTGCTCTCTAATATGATTAAGTAATTCTTTGTCTTCACTTCCTCTTGATACGATCGTTTTATATAATTCTTTATTTTTACGGATAGTCGATTGAAGAGAACCAACCGCATTCTTCTGGGCTATAATCTTCTCCATAAATCCGTTTACAGATTGTGAGGCATCAAATATCTTTTTCTTAAATCCCATTTCCATCTCGGCACCGGCTTTAGCGGCGTTCGCCACTAATTCATTCATTTTTTGCGTGGAGGTAGACAGTTGAGTATTGAGAGCCTTGAAAGCAGCAGGGGATTGAGTTGAATCCATAGTTTTCAACTCGTTCTTTAGTTTTGCAATTTCCTCACGGAGTTTGATAACTTTATCAAAATCTGCACCAATACGAAAGTAAAGCTTAGCCATTTTATTCTGAATTTTAATTATTTACCACTCAAAATTACGGCATATCCAAACCTTATTAGAATTTTCTTTCATCAAATTCGTGACAACAGACGAAAGGTTTGATATTTCCTGTTCTAATTGATGAATTTACTATATATACAAGGTTTTATAGATCTTTTTCATCAACAAAAACACAATCAGCCTATTGTTGGAAAATAATTGTGAAGGTAAAGATAGATAGCCTATTTACCATTTCAGAGATTACAAAAGTACGACATTGGAGGAATTGTTAGGAAATAATTTGGAACAGTGAGATTTTTGAGATAGTTTTGTAAAATGTTTAACTAAAAAATGCGATTATGGAAAGCATTCTAACTTTTATCTCAATCATTTTTATTGTATTCGGTATTCTTCAAATTATTCTATTTTTTAAGATGTGGGGAATGACAAACAATGTATCAAGAATAACAAGGCTACTTGAGTCTAAGGAATTGCCAAATAACACCTTAAATAATGCAGAAAATAAAACGGATGATATTCTCAGCGATACATATAGTGACATTGCTGTGGGGAGTGTTGTTATTCGTCAGTCGGATGGTAGAAAAATGGTAGTTGACTCTATTGAAAATGGGAAATATTTCTGTAAAGGTTCTACAATGGAAGGATATAAATATTACAGTAGAAATGAGATAAGTCCCAATTGATACAGATAAGTAAGAAGTTAGTGGAAAAATTATAAAATTAGAATATTATGGAAGATAAAATTTTAAAAGCAAAATACGGTTCAGACAAAACTCCACTCCGTTTTGGAGAATTGGAAATACCATGTTATGTATTGGAAGATGGGACGCGAGTTTTTTCAGGTCGTGGAATACAGAAAGCATTAGGTTCTAATGCAACAAGTGGGGCATGGTTAAATAAATTTGCCAATAACTCCGATATAACACAAATTATATCTGCTGCTGAAACCGGCTCTATAAGTGTCTTGGATAAGGTTAATAACCCAATCCCATTTTATCGTCCGACGTCAGGAGGCTCACAATCAAAGACATACGGATATGAAGTAACCCTACTTATTGACTTATGCGATGCAATAATTAAGGCAAATGAAACCGGCTCTCAGATAGATGAAACAATAGTTCGAAGCGCAAATATTATTATTCGTTCTGTTGCTAAAGTGGGTATTGTTGCACTTGTAGATGAAGCAACTGGTTATCAATATGAGCGTGAAAAAGACGAACTGCAAAAGATTTTAAAAGCCTATATATCGGAGGAATTACTCCCATGGCAAAAACGATTCCCAGACATATTTTACAGAGAACTTTTCCGTCTAAATGGTTGGGACTTTACAATAAATGGTATCAAAAAAAGACCAGGTGTAATTGGAAAATGGACGAATACGATCATTTATGAGGAATTGCCTAATGGAATATTGGACGAATTGAAAAAGAAAGCACCCAAAAATGAATCAGGAAACAGAACTGAACGTTATCATCAGTTCTTAACATTGGATGTTGGGGAGCCTAATCTTGAAAAGCAAATCAATAAAGTTATTACCCTGTTTCAAGTATCTGATAACATGAAACAGTTTTGGGATAACTTCAAAAAGATGAAAATGCGACAAATAGGACAGACGGAATTGCCATTTGATTTTGATGAGAACGGACATACAAAAGATTAATCACTTGCCCCAAATGTAGTACTAAATTTAAGATGGAGGAATAAGAGCATGCTTGAAGGTGTTTATAAAGCAGTTATTGATAAATGCGAAAAAAAGAATCTTTTCAGGATTATTCCTGAATTTAAAGAAATACATGAGCTATTTCAAAAAATGCAAACTGCTTCCAGTGAGAGTAATTATGCTTACATTAAGCAAAACTATAGTAAGGAATGGTATGTAGGAACACTAGATTACCATGTCCTTAATTGGAACATAGATAAACTAAAGCAGCTAATAATAGAGTACAATTGTAAAAGTTGCAAAATACCGATTAGGCAACTTGAATATCAATACAACGCCCCATCTAGAAGAAAAATAGATTACTATAAACAAAGTGATAATTATACTCCTATAATAGTTGTCCCTCACATGGAATATCTTTTAGTTGTAGATGGAAATCATCGACTACAAGCGAGAATTGAACTCAAAAAAAGTGATATTAATGCATATTTTGTCCCTGTTTCTGTTTATACAAAAGCTCTTTCTGATGATAAAAGTAAAGCAGTATGCACATTTACGCATAATCTCAATTTTTTAAATAACATATGTAGATTAAAATCGCCAATGCCAATATTTATTAATCAATCTTATGCAATGAATAGTTTTTATTCAGAAAAACATAATATAAAACTATCCTCATTTAAAGTAATAAGAATAATAGCTGGTATATAAAACCAAACGCTCGCACCCAGTTTGCGACCAGGATACGGACATCAATAATAACAGATACTATGGCAGATGAAGAAATAGAGCAAAGCATGAAAGAAACTGATGAAATTACTCAAAATCTCAAAGAACAAGAGAAACAAGGATCACGTGACATTCTCCGGTATTATGACAGAATACATGATAAACTTTTCTCTTTCAACAATATGCTAATTGCCGGATATTTCGTAATAATAGCTATGCCAAATTCCCAGACAAGTCCATGGTGGATTTTACTACCCATTTTTAATATGCTAAATTTGGTCTTTGTTGATTACGAAATGATGGAGAAAAGCCGTTTTGAAAGTGCTATCATGAGTAAGCCACCGGAAGAGATACAAAAGTATGGAAAAAGGATTAGTAAAACGACATTGCGATCTTTGTTTACCATTATTTCGACATTGGTAGTCACATTTGTTTTTGTACTACAATTACTAAAGCTAACATAATAAAAGTCGGATTCCTCCTGCTTTGGTAGTATTATTTTTATTTGCCTATAACATATTTCCTTATACTTTTTGCATTCCTTGTTTTTTGTAAGTATGTTTGCGGATATAAAGAAGTTTGCGGAGAATTTATAAACCCTTAAATAATCATTATGAGAGACCAACTAATGCCATTAGCAACAGATAAACTGTTTATCCCTGAAGTAGGTGCCGAAAATTGGCTAAGTACATCTAAAAAATCTTTTTTTTCTTACTCAGAGGGATATAGACAAGCTGGAGAAAGCTTATATAAGGAGATACAGAAGTGTGAACCATTTCACAAGAGATTCTTAACATATCCAATGGTATTTTGCTTTCGCCAGTTTATTGAACTCCGATTGAAAGAACTTATTTTTTTAGGTAAGAAAATAAATGATTTGCCAGAGAACTTTCCACTCATACATGAAATAGGTAAACTCTTTGACGATTATGTCAATAATATACTTCTCAGAATTGATGGCAATTTTGAGAAGAATTTGATTGCTAATGCAAGAAATCTAGTTTACGAATTGGATAAGCTAGATAATAAATCCATGAGTTTTCGTTATCCGGTTTTGAAAGATGATAGTCCTTCGATATTACTACCCAATATGAATATTGATAACTTTAAGGTAATAATGGACAGATTATCTAATTTTTTGGATAGACAGCTTGATATCATGCAACATTCCGAAGAAATGAAACAAGAAATGATTTCAGAATTATACTCTCAGTTACGTTCTGAATATCAATATTATTAATACAACCAAAAGCCGGAATAACCTCCGGGGTTATAACCATCAAACGCCCGCATAGGTCGGCAAAACTATGTGCGGGCGTTCAATATACAGCAAACAACAATAAAATCAATAAAACATGATTAAAGAATTTGCATTTTCGTATTCGGAACTAATAGTTGGTATTCTAGTCTTTATATCCACTATATTAGGATTTATAATAAAAGTTCAACATGATAAAATATTATCAATAAAAAATCAAATCTCAGATAGAAAATACAATGTATACAATGAGATATTCTCCATTTTCTTTGATATAATGAGAGAAGGAAAAGGATTCACTAAAAAACTTAAACCTAATGATTTACCAGATAGAATCATAAAGGTAAAAAAAGATTTACTCATTTATGGAACTGATGAAATTATAAAGAAATTCACAGAGTGGAATGTGAATTGTAATAATCCAAATCAAATGCTTAATTTTCAAAACTATCTTGCTTTATTCATTCTTATAAGAAAAGATATGGGATATAAAAAAAGTAAATTAACAGAAAAGGATATTTTAAGAATAATAATGGGTGATGATGATGAATACAAAAAATTCTTAGAATTGATGAAATAATAAGTAACTAAAGCCGGATTTCTCCGGCTTTTTCTTTACCTATCTCTTTTTTCTACGATTTGCCAATTCCTTACCACTGATTCGATTCACCTTTTGACCACTATATACTGCGTGTAACTTATCTCGTTGCATCATCAACAGATTTCGATAAGGGATAATCTCAAACACTTCTGTATAACTCAGATGAAGCGTATCAACCAAATGGGCTATCTGCCCGAAGAGCGTTGTGTTTCCTACTGTTTCGGTCTTGCAGCCAGCATCGACACGTTCCTCATCGAGCTGACACACTGAAAAGCCGATATATCCATCATGGAGAAGCACACCTCCAAAGCGTCTTTAACTTCTTCAAAAGTCCCGTTCTCTAAAGCCTTTACCAAATCCTCATTACCACAGATGAAACAAGAAATACCTTTCAGCATATCTCCGGTAGCTTCCGGCAGTTCCTTGATAGCTTCCATGATATTATTACCATCCATGCCTATCTTTGAGAAATGGCTTATCGCCCGGCAGATAACCTTGATAGTAGGCGGTTTGATAGTGTAAATCATTCCTCCTATCTCTACATTTTTAAAATCTATCCCTAAAAGGGCATCAGACACTATTTTAGCTGCTTGATTCATATCTTTAAATTAAAAAGGCGGCGAGCAACCACCCACCGCCATCCGAAAACAATCTATTACCAAAATCTCTCTTATGCAGATGGAACTACCTCAGATTCATCGAACCATTTCTCAGAAGCCAAACCATCCACACCGGTGGAAAGGGGAACGGCCGAAACAGCCAATCCGATAGCCTTGTCGGTATTAGCACCACGTCCGTTGATAGCCGCTTTCGGGAACACCACATAGACACCATCTTTAGTTTTACCAATGACGCACTTATGGATAGTCTTATGTTTTCCTCTTTCCCAATTCTTCTCAGTGGCTTTTCCACCTTGCAAATCTTCTTTAGTCTTGTAGTCATACTCACCAATAGTAAAGTTGATTTTCACTTCACCCGGTTCGGATGTTTCACGGTAATATTCGCCAGTTAAAGCATTTTTGTAACGAGTGACACTTGCTTCCGCTTCCTCGTACTGGAATGTATCACCATGTACATTTTGGACCTTTTTCGTTGCTGCATTTTTCAAGATTGCGGCAACCTCCGCACCCGACAATCCGGTAGCAGGAGTTGTAACCGTTTTAATAGGGTCTGCATAATACAGTTCGTCTATTTCTACTGCTGTTATCATATTATTTCACATTTAACACGTTAAACAAAATTCTCACATTTACATAATGACACTTCAAAGCTGTGTCCGCTTCTGTACCGATTGATTCGATAGAATATCGATAGGTTGTGCCGTCATAGGTGCTTACTACATCATCAAACCGTTTCATGGCTTCTCTTTCGAGTTCATTCAAACGGATGGTGTTGGCTCCATTCTCGCTTAAATCAGGAACACAAAGATTCACTTCCGCAAAAGACTTTCTCCAATAAGTCCCCGGCTGTTGTTTCTTCGCATGGATAACGATTCTTTCGGACTTCAATTCACCCGTCAGAGTTTTCCCGTTGGGTACTATGTCTATTCCGAAGGCCTTGCAGTCCCGGTAGAGGATGTTTCCTATGTCGGTGGTTACTATCATTCAAATTCTTCTTTTAATCGTTTCTCCGCATATAAAGCGGCACTACTTAAAACATCAAATCCCTTAGATTCCACGAATGAAGCGTATTCCGCTTCGTTTTTCAGCGTCAAACCGTCTTTATCGACATCGTAATCATTGGACGTTCTCAAAG
>PPYE01539825.1_pt1 | contig 21308 bp, 17 predicted proteins | sample 1559881 | NCBI WGS metagenome assembly PPYE01 (sample SAMN08240022, study PRJNA423297) | Human gut metagenome, whole genome shotgun sequencing project.
CCCTGACGCAGGAGACCATCACGTTCATCAAGGAGACCTTTGGCGACCTCGACAGCTACCTGAAGCCGATGATCGAAGCACAGGTGCGCAGCCAGAAAACCTATATGTGATGTTTTCGCGGCATCACGAAAATGTTAACGCCAACAAAGTCATAGTATAGCAGCAGCCCTTCAGGCAGGCCAGACCTACGACAAGCTGAAGGCGCAGGGAAAGTATACACAGCGATACAGAGCACGAAAATAATCTGATGCTGTGTGCCATTCTGCGCCACTTTTTGCGCCACTGATTTAGGGAAGTTGTGGTAAAATAAGGGTAATTAAGGCGTTTTTTTCTAAAAACCGAAGGACGGCTATAAAAAGAAAAATCCCCAAAAAGCTAGGCACAAAGCCACTTTTTGGGGATTTCTCTTTGGAGCTACTGACCTGATTCGAACAGGCGACCTGCTCATTACGAGTGAGCTGCTCTACCAGCTGAGCCACAGTAGCAGATAAAATTTTCTTGCATGTTCTGCAACGAGAAATATTCTATCATACTTCCTGTGCGCTGTCAAGATTTGATTTTGCGGCAGAACAGGTGCAAATAGTCTGTGACTCAAAAATATAACTGCCCTCCGAGAAAAACTCGAAGAGCAGCCTTGCACACAAGAATAATCAGTTGAACAGCTTACGGCCAATCCAGATGCAGATGCAGGCACCCACAACGGAAACGAGGATTTCACCCACGATGCCGGTAGCGCTCAGACCAATCAGGCCGAACACGATGCTGCCTACAAAACCGCCCAGAATGCCCAGCACGATATTGCGCACGGTGGAAGTTTCGCTGCCCATAATGCGGCCGGCGATGTAACCAGCCAGAGCGCCGATCAGCAGACTGAAAATAAAACCAAACATAATATTCTACCTCCTGAATTTTAAAGCTCTGCGCTCTGCCCGGCGGTTTCCCGGGCAAAGCGGCAAATATCCTTCAAACAACATTTTTCGCATTCTGGTTTGCGCGCATTGCACACTGCCCGACCATGCATCACAAAGCGGTGGCACAGGTCGCTGCCTTCTTCCGGAGGAACGATCTTCCACAGGGCCATTTCCACCTTCTGCGGTTCCTTGATGCCGTCCACAAGGCCGATCTTGTTGCACAGCCGGATGCAGTGGGTGTCTGTTACGATAGCAGGCTTGCCAAACACATCGCCCATGATAAGGTTTGCGCTCTTGCGGCCTACGCCGGGCAGGGCGAGCAGCTCTTCAAAGGTGGTGGGCACCTGACAACCGTATTTATCGCGCAGCACCCGCATACAGGCGGAGATATCCCGCGCTTTGGAGTGTCCCAACCCGCAGGGCTTGACGATGGCTTCAATGTCTTCGGGTTCTGCAGCAGCCAGCGCAGCAACATTGGGATATTTGGCAAACAGGTCTTCCACCACAATGTTCACGCGGGCATCGGTGCACTGGGCTGCCAGACGCACGCTGACCAGAAGCTGCCAGGCGTGGTCATAATCCAATGTACAGCCGGCATCTGGGTATTCTTTTTTTAACCGGTCAATCACTTCCAGCGCCAGCGCCTTTTTTGCAGTAAGGTCTTCTGGTGCTTTTTTGCGAACAGGCATTTCATCCACTCCCATCGACAAAAGCTGATACGATAATACCATGTTTTGCGTTTTTTGTAAACTGCGGACAAAAGTTATCTGAGAATGATTTTCAGATAAAACCTTGCTCTTACTGCCAAAATGCGATATACTATAGAAAAATGCTGGGGGAATCGCGCCTCGGTACGGGAGGAGGAAAACACGATGAACGAACCACTGGCACAGCGTCTGCGGCCCAAAACACTGGCAGATGTCTGCGGTCAGCAGCATCTGCTGGCACCGGGCAGGGTGTTCCGCCGTACCATCGAGAGCGGACGCATCCCGAACATGATCTTCTACGGCCCGTCCGGTACCGGAAAAACGACGGTGGCACGCATCATTGCAGAAAACAGCGGTATGACGCTGCATAAGCTCAATGGCACTTCCTGCGGCACCGGGGACATCAAGGCGGTGCTCAAGGATATCGGCACGCTGGCAGGTGCGGGAGGCATCCTGCTGTATCTGGATGAGATCCAGTATCTGAACAAAAAACAGCAGCAGAGCCTGCTGGAATGCATTGAGGACGGCTCGGTGACGCTCATTGCATCCACCACCGAAAATCCATACTTCTACATTTATAATGCGCTGCTGTCCCGCTGCACGGTGTTTGAGTTCGAATCGCTTTCGGCGGCGGATGTGGAGCGTGGGGTGCACAATGCACTGAAAAAGCTTTCGGAAGGGGAGAGCACAAAGGTCTGCATGGATGAGAATGCCTGTGCCTACCTTGCCGAGAGCGCAGGCGGCGATCTGCGCAAGGCGCTGGGCTGTCTTGATTTTGCGGTGACGGCAGCTCCCATTGAGGATGGGGAAAAGCACATTACGCTGGAAATGATCCAGCAGGTCACCCGCCGCACTGCCATGCGGTATGACCGGGAGGGCGATGACCACTACGACATCGTGTCAGCCTACCAGAAGTCCATGCGCGGCTCCGACCCGGATGCGGCGCTGCATTATCTGGCCCGTCTGCTGGAAGCAGGAGATCTGCCCTCGGCCTGCCGTCGCCTGATGGTATGTGCCTGCGAGGATGTGGGCCTTGCCTATCCACAGATCATCCCCATTGTGAAGGCGGCAATTGATGCCGCCAACATGGTGGGCCTGCCGGAAGCACGGCTCCCGCTGGCAGATGCCGTCATTCTGGTGGCCACCAGTCCCAAGTCCAACAGTGCCCACGATGCCATCAACGCGGCCATTGCGGATGTGCAGGCGGGCCGTACCGGGCCGATCCCGCGCCAACTGCAGAACAAGCACTACGACGGTGAGGATGCGCTGGTAAAGGGACAGAATTACAAATACGCCCATGATTACGCCCACCACTGGGTGGAGCAGCAGTACCTGCCAGATGCCATCAAGGACGTAAAATATTATACCTTTGGCGATAACAAAAATGAGCAGGCGGCCCGTGCCTACTGGGCAAAGATCAAGGGCGAAGAGAACGTCTGAGCCACGCCTTACACCCAAAACCCAAAAACAAAGAAAAAGGAGAACGATATGCGATATTCCAAACAGCGTGAGCTGGTCATGCAGACGGTGCAGAACCTGTGCGATCACCCCACCGCCGAGGAAATTTATGATGCTGCGGTCAAGGAATGCCCGGGCCTGAGCCTTGGCACCGTATACCGTAACCTGAATAGTCTGGTGGATGCGGGCCGGGTGCGCCGAGTGTCCATTCCAGGTAAGGCTGACCGCTTTGACCACACGCTGCCCTGGCACAGCCACCTGTACTGCACCGTGTGCGGCAGCGTGGCCGATGCCGAGGTGGACGAAAAGCAGGTAATGAAGCTGGTGAAAAACCAGAAGGGCCATGTGCAGGACTGCGCTGTTGTGCTGATCGGCGTATGCGAGGCCTGCTGCGAGAAGCAGGCGCAGGAAAACGCCCACTGAACCATAAAATTTGCACGGAACCTCTTGCCCGGAGCGTATAAACAGGGTATACTATAGAGAAGGCTCTTTTCAGAAAGTGCAAGTAGATTTTCGCCGCACAGGGCACTTCGGCCCGGCGGAGAAGGATGGTTTGATTGGAATACATTAGTTTTGAACATAATAACATCGCCGCTGAGCTGGTAAAACAGGCCTATGATACGCCGCCGCTGGCCTTTGTGCACAGCTATGGCTGTCAGCAGAACGTGAACGACGGCGAGCGGATTAAGGGCGTGCTGATGGACATCGGCTATGGCCTGTGCGATAAGCCCGAGGATGCAGACCTGATCCTCTTCAACACCTGCGCCGTGCGTGAGCATGCCGAGCAGCGTGTGTTCGGCAACGTAGGTGCCCTGAAGGGACTTAAGGAAAAAAAGCATGATCTCATCATCGGCCTGTGCGGATGCATGGCCAACCAGAAGCACGTGGTAGAAAAGCTGCGCAAGAGTTATCCCTATGTAGACCTTGTGTTTGGCGTGGATGGCATCGACACCCTGCCGCAGCTCATTGCCCAGAAGCTGCAGAAGCATAAGCGTGTGCTGATGGAGCCCGCCCAGCGCCCGGTCATCGTGGAGAATATCCCCATCCGGCGTGAGAGCGAGTTCCGCGCATGGCTGCCCATCATGTACGGCTGCGACAACTTCTGTACCTACTGCATCGTGCCTTATGTGCGCGGCCGCGAAAAGAGCCGCAAGCCTGGTGATATCCTTGCCGAGTTCCGCGGTCTTGTGGAGGCAGGCTATAAGGAGATCACATTGCTGGGACAGAACGTCAACAGCTACGGCAAGGGTCTGGAAGAAAAGGTGGACTTTTCTGATCTGCTCAACCTGCTGTGCACGGTGCCCGGCGATTATCACATCCGCTTTATGACCAGCCACCCCAAGGATGCCAGTCACAAGCTGATCGACACCATTGCCGCCCAGCCGAAGCTGTGCAAGCACCTGCACCTGCCGGTGCAGTGCGGCTCCGATGAACTGCTGAAGAAGATGAACCGCCACTACACGGTGGAGCAGTACATGGAACTGATCGAATACGCCCGCAAAACGGTGCCCGGCATCACCTTTTCCAGTGACATCATCGTTGGCTTCCCCGGCGAGACCGAAGCGGACTTTGTAAAGACGCTGGAACTGGTGCAGAAGGTGGGCTATATGCAGCTGTTCACCTTTATCTATTCCAAGCGCACCGGCACCAAGGCTGCCGAAATGCCGGACCCCACCCCCCGCAAGGAAAAGACTGACCGCATGACCCGCCTGCTCAAGCTGCAGGACGAGATCGCCATGGCGCTGGTCAAGGCGCAGGTTGGTCAGACTGTGAAGGTACTGGTAGAGGGCTTTGGCCGCAATGAGGGCACCCTCTCCGGCCGTCTGGACAACAACCTGACGGTGGAGTTCACGGCAGACGCTTCCCTGATGGGCAGCTATGCCAACGTACATCTCACGGGCGCACGGGCGACTGTGCTGCTGGGTGAGCTTGCCTGAGTGATTCCGGGGCAGTGCCCCTGAACGTATAAATAAGAAGGAGACCATTCAAATGGATTGCATTGATCTTTTCAAGCGCGCAGCCGTTGCGCTGCAGACCGATAGCCGCTACCTCGTTCTGGATCAGACCCGCAAGGCAAACGATAAGGACGAAGAGCTGCAGAACCTGATCGGCGAGTTCAACCTCGCCCGCATGGATCTGAACAATGAGATCGGCAAGAGCGAGCGCAACGATGCCCGCATCGCCGAACTGAACGAAAAGGTGAACAGCCTGTACGGCCAGATCATGGGCAACGAGGGCATGGTGGCTTACAACGAGGCCAAGCGTGACTGCGAGAACCTCGTGAACTATATCGATGCCATCATCAACACTGCCATGAATGGCGGCGACCCCATGACGGTACAGGAGCCTTCTGCTTCCTGCACCGGCAGCTGCTCCACCTGCGGCGGCTGCCACTAAAACCGGCAAAAACAAAACGCGGCTGTGCAAAACAGACCGCGTTTTGTTTGCAAAAGCGGTTACAAGCCGCAAACTTGTGCACAGAACCATAGAACGGGAGAGAGGGTAAACCATGGCAGAGCTGTCGCCCATGATGCAGCAATATCTTGAGATCAAAAAACAACATAAGGACGAAATTCTGTTTTACCGCATCGGCGATTTTTATGAGATGTTCTTTGACGATGCCCTGACGGCATCCAAGGAACTGGACCTGACCCTGACCGGCAAGCAGTGCGGCATGGAAGAGCGGGCACCCATGTGCGGCGTGCCCTTCCACAGCTACGAGGGCTATGTGGCGCGGCTGATCGCCAAGGGCTACAAAGTAGCCATCTGTGAGCAGGTGGAAGACCCGGCCAAGGCCAAGGGCCTTGTCAAGCGGGACATCATCCGCGTGGTCACACCCGGCACGGTCATTGAGAGCAGTATGCTGCAGGATGACCGCAATAACTACATTGCCAGTATCTTCCTCAAAGGAAAGAAAGCAGGTTTGTGCTTTGCGGATGTCTCTACCGGTACGGCCCATATCACAGAGCTGAATGCAGACAAGATCGCCCCGGCGGTCATTACGGAGCTGTGCCGCTACCATCCCAGCGAAGTGCTGATGAATCCGGGTCTGCTGGACTGCCGCGAGGTGACGGCGTACATCAAAAAGAATATGACTTGTTCGGTGGAGCTGATCGAAGAGGAGCGCTATGCACCGGGCCTTGTGGCGGCATCGCTGGAAAACCAGTTTGGCCGCGACTGGGCGCAGACCACCGGCATTGCAGCGGACGGCCTTGTGCGCTTTGCCATGGCGGCACTGCTGGAATATCTGCACGATACCCAGATCAAGGGCGTGGAACGTCTGAAAACGGTCATAACCTATAATAAGGCCCAGTTCATGCGTCTTTCGCCCGTGACCCGCGCCAATCTGGAGCTGACCGAGACGCTGCGCGGCCGCGAAAAGCGGGGCACGCTGCTCTGGGTGCTGGATAAGACCAGTACATCCATGGGCAAGCGTATGCTGCGCAGCTGGATCGAGCAGCCGCTTATTTCCAGTGCACTCATCAACCACCGCCTGAACGCTGTGGAGAGCCTTGTCAAGCAGACCATGGCCCGCGGCGACCTGACCGAAGAGCTGGGTTACATTGCGGATATGGAACGCCTGATGACCCGCGCGGTTTACGGCTCTGCCACACCCAAGGAGATCTATACGCTGGCCCAGACCTGCGACCGGCTGCCCGGCCTGCGCAGGCAGGCTGAGGCCTGCGGCTGCCCGGAGCTTGCTGAACTGGCAGTACAGATCGATCCGTTGGAGGACATCAAGGCCCGTATTTATGCGGCGGTGGACCCGGAAGCGCCCTCTACCCTCAAGGATGGCGGTGTCATTGCCAAAGGCTACCATGCCGAGGTGGACGAACTGCGCTCCATCCGCGACAACACCAAGGGCGTTCTGGCGCAGCTGGAAGCCCGCCTGCGGCAGGAAACCGGCATCCCCAAGCTGAAGATCGGCTATAACCATGTGTTTGGCTACTTCATCGAGGTAAGCAACTCCTATAAGAGTATGGTGCCGGAGACCTACATCCGCAAGCAGACCCTGACTTCCGGCGAACGCTACATCACGCAGGAACTGAAAGAGCTGGAAAGCAAGATCTTAGGTGCTCACGAACGGCTCATCACGCTGGAGCACCGCCTGTTCAGCGAACTGCTGGAAAGCATCAGCGCTCAGCTGGACCGCATCCAGCGCACGGCCAATGCGGTGGCCCAGCTGGATGTGCTCACGGCGCTGGCGCAGGTGGCAGCGGAAAACAACTACTGCCGTCCCATCGTGGACGACAGTGACGAGCTGACCATCACCGAGGGCCGTCACCCTGTGGTGGAGCAGATGCTGAAAGGCAGCATGTTTGTACCCAATGATACCACCCTGAACTGTGGTGCAGACCGCTGCCTGATCATCACCGGCCCCAACATGGCAGGTAAATCCACGTACATGCGCCAGAATGCACTGATCGCGCTGATGGCGCAGATCGGCTCCTTTGTACCGGCTTCCAGCTGCCATGTGGGTGTGGTGGATGCCATTTTCACTCGCATCGGTGCGTCGGACGACCTGTCTGCCGGTCAGTCCACCTTTATGGTGGAGATGACCGAGGTAGCGGAGATCCTGAAAAATGCCACCGCCAAAAGCCTTGTGGTGCTGGACGAGATCGGCCGCGGCACTTCCACCTTTGACGGTATGAGCATTGCCCGCGCCGTAGTGGAGCACATTGCAGACCCCGCCAAGGGCCTTGGCTGCAAGACTCTGTTTGCCACCCACTACCACGAGCTGACCGAGCTGGAAGGCGGCGTGGACGGCGTAAAAAACTACAATATTGCAGTAAAAAAACGCGGCGAGGACATCACCTTCCTGCGCCGCATCGTGCGCGGCCCGGCGGATGACAGCTACGGCATCGAGGTGGCAAAGCTGGCAGGCCTGCCCGGCAGTGTGACCCGCCGCGCCCATGAGGTGCTGCGCGCGCTGGAAGCAACTGCACCTAAAAATAAAGTAGAGCAGATGGATTTTGATGCCCTGCAGGAGTATAACTCTCCGGCTGTGCCCAGCGAGATGATGGACAAGCTGGAAGCTCTGGATGTGGAAACACTCACCCCCATTGAGGCGTTGAACTTCCTCTACGAGCTGAAAAAGACCCTGAAGGGCAGCCTGAACAGATGAAACTGCTTTACCTGACCCAGACCATACAAGGAGGGAAAACACCATGGCAGTGATCCATGTTCTGGATAAGCACACAGCCGAGCTGATCGCAGCCGGTGAGGTGGTCGAGCGTCCGGCATCCGTTGTTAAGGAGCTGCTGGAAAACTCCATTGATGCCGGTGCCACGCAGGTGACCGTCAGCATTGAATCCGGCGGCGTCAAGCTGATCGAAATCAGCGATAACGGCACCGGCATCGAGGCAGAATATATCTCCACGGCGTTTATCCGCCACGCCACCAGCAAAATTGAAACACCGGACGATCTGACCAACATCCATACGCTTGGCTTCCGCGGTGAAGCACTGGCATCCATTGCCAGCGTGGCCCGTGTAGAGCTGACCACCCGAACAGAGGTGGACGAGTTTGCCACGGTCTACCGCATTGAGGGCGGGGAAGAGGTCTCCCGTGAGCCGGGTGCCAGAGCTGTGGGCACCACCATCCGGGTAAAGGATCTGTTTTACAACACGCCTGCCCGCATGAAGTTCCTCAAAAAGGACTCCTCCGAGGGCACCTTTGTGTCGGATACAGTTACCCATGTAGCGCTCAGCCACCCGGAAGTCAGCGTCAAGTTCATCCGTGAGGGCAAGCTGCAGTATGTCACGCCCGGCGACGGCCAGCTGCGCGGTGCAGCCTATGCGGTGCTGGGCCGGGAGTTCAGCCGGGACCTCATTGAGCTGAAAAATCAGGAGGGCGTGTACCGCATCACCGGTCTGGTCACCCCGCCCAAAAGCTGCCGCGCCAGCCGAAGTATGCAGCATTTTTACATCAATGGCCGCTATGTGCGCAACCGCACCATGATGGCCGGTATGGAGATGGCGTTCAAGGGTACCATGATGCAGGGCAAGTTCCCGGGCGGCATTCTGCTGCTGGAAATGCCGGCCGACCTTGTGGATGTCAATGTGCATCCGGCCAAAATCGAAGCCCGCTTTGCCCGCGAAAATGATGTTTTTGATGTGGTGTATCATGCCGTCAAGCTGGCATTAGCTCAGCCCGGCACCGGTGAACGGCTTTTTACCTTTGAAGCAGACAAAGAAGAAGAAAAAGCTGAAAATTCAAAAAAAGACGCTGATATAATCAAAAATGATGTAAAGAACAATAACTTTACAGGCCTTTCTGCGATCATTCGGGGACAGGCAGACCCGGGCGTTCTGCCACAGCAGCACTGGGAACCGGCAAAACCCGCCGCAGCACCGCAGCAGCCTGCCCCGTCTGCTGCAATGCAAATATCGACAGCACCCAGTGTGCCGCGCTGGAAAGGCAGTGCTCAGAACGAGGATATGCTGGATCCGTTCGTGACCCTTCACAGCCCGAAGCTGGAAACGACAAAGGCACCAGAGCCGTTCCGTGCGGCAGCAAATGAAGCGCAGCTGGATGTGGAACCGGAATTTGGTGAGACAAAACTGCATTCGCCTCAGGACCATATGGCAGCGTGGAACCCTGCGCAGGAAGCACCAAAGGAAGAACCTGAGAGTGCACCCTGTGTAGAAACAGAACCGGATGCGCCGGAAGCGGCAGAACAGGAAACTGTACTGGCCGAGCCGGAGCAGATGAACTTTGATCCGACGGCGGATCAGCCGGAGCCGCTGCGCTATGTGGGCGAGGTGTTCAGAACATATATCCTTGCAGAACGCGGCGACGAGCTGTGCCTGATCGATAAACACGCTGCCCACGAGCGCCAGCTGTACGAAAAACTAGCCGCGAACTACGGCAATGTGCCCAGCCAGATGCTGCTGGAGCCTGCTGCCATCGACCTTGCTGCGGAGGAAAAGCAGGCCCTGCTGGATAACATTCCTCTGCTGGAAAATGCGGGCCTTGAGATCGCGGACTTTGGCGGCAACACCGTGGTGCTGCGCGCGGTGCCCGCAGATGTGGAGCCGCAGAATGCCGAAAGCCTGCTGGTGGAGATCGCAAATAAGCTGCTCAAGGGCGGCCATGATGCGCTGAACGAGCACACCGAGTGGGTGCTGCATTCTATCTCCTGCCGTGCAGCCATCAAGGCGGGGGACAAGTCCTCGCCGCAGGAACTGCTGGCGCTGGCCGAAAAGATCCTTTCCGGCGAGGTGCCGCCGTTCTGCCCGCATGGCCGCCCCTGCGTACTCAAATTGACCCGGAAGGAGCTGGAAAAGCAGTTTGGACGCATCGTATAAACATCCCGTGGTGGCCGTCGTCGGCCCTACCGCAACCGGAAAGACGGCGTTGGGCGTAGAGCTTGCAAAACATTTTTCCGGCGAGGTCATCAGCTGTGATTCCATGCAGATTTATAAAGGTCTGGACATAGGCACGGCAAAGGTGACACCGGAGGAGACCTGCGGTATCCCGCATCACGGCGTGGATATTCTTACGCCGGACAAGGCTTTCAGCGTGGCAGACTTTACCGCCATGGCCGGAAAGCTGGAAGAAGAGATCTCTGCCCGGAAGAAGCTGCCCATCCTTGTGGGCGGCACAGGGCTGTATGTTCAGAGCTTTCTGTATGGGGTGCGCTTTACAGAGGAAAAAGCACCTGCCGGTCTGCGGGAGCAGCTGGCGGCGGAACTGGCTGCAAAAGGCGGTGCTGCCATGTACGAAGAACTGAAGCAGGCCGACCCGGAAGCTGCTGCGGCTATCCACCCGAACAATCAGGTACGGGTGCTGCGCGCACTCGAGCATTACCGTGCCACTGGCAAAAAGCTGAGCGAACAGAAAGCGGAGTCTCTCCCACCGGAGCGGCCCTACCGCAGCCTGATCCTCGGTCTGGATTTCCCAGAGCGCGCGGTACTTTACCGCCGCATTGACCTGCGTGTGGACAAAATGCTGGAAGCGGGCCTTATAAAGGAAGCGGAGCATGTCTGGCAGAACCGGGAAAGCTTCCGCACGGCAGCGCAGGCCATCGGATACAAGGAGTTCTTTCCGTATTTTGAGAAGACGGCTCCATTGGAAGCCTGCACGGAAAAGCTCAAGCAGGCATCCCGCAACTATGCCAAGCGCCAGCTGACCTGGTTCCGCCATATGGACGGTGTGGTCTGGCTGGATGCCGGTGCACCGGATGCAGTGCAGACTGCCATCCGCAAAACTAGCGAATTTTTAGCGAAAGGATGATCGATATGCCGGATGAGACCCAGAAGGAACGCCATGTGCCGCATGTGCTTACCACTCTGGCAGGCGTGCTGATCGCGTTTCTGCTGCTGGCAGCAATTTATGTGGTGTATCAGGCCGCACATATCCTGTTCCCGCAGAATGTTTATGAGACTGCGCTGCCTGCGGTCATTTCGGATACGGTGGAAGCCGACGGAGTTCTGCTGTTCGACGAAAGCTATGTGGCAGGCAGCGGAAACCTTGGATATCTTGCTGCCGACGGCGAGCGCGTTTCAGCGGGCACTGCAGTGGCAGAGGTGTACAGCAACGCTTCGCAGGCTTCGCTGCGCCTGCAGCTGAACCAGCTGAATGATCAGATCGACCTGCTGCAGAAATCGCAGAACACTTCTGCGCTGCAGCTGGATACCCTTTTAAAAGAACGTTCTTCTGCGCTGTATGACCTGCTGGATACGCTGGACGACAGCGACTATGAAGCGGTGGATGATGATGCCAATGCCTACCTGCTGGCCCAGAACAAGCTCTGGGTGGTAACGGGCGAAGCTGCAAACTTTACCGATCAGATCACTGCGCTGGTCCAGCAGTCCCAGAGCGTGCAGGCGCAGCTGGGCAGCCCGGCGCAGATCACTGCACCGCAGACCGGCTATTTTGTGCGCTCTTCCAGCAGCGGACGGCTCAATGCCAGTGCCGATGATATCCTTGCACTGAACGCACAGGAGCTGCAGGGCTATCTGCAGTCCGACCCAGTACTGGCACTGGACGGCTGCGCCGGTAAGATCGTGGCAGGGTTCACATGGCGCTATGTGGGCGTGTGCACTGCAAAGCAGGGCGAAAAGCTGCTGGGTCAGAACGGCAAGCCGCTGAGCACAGCGGTGGAGATCAGCTTCCCGGGTCAGGTGGAGAACAGCCTCAAGGCCACCGTCACCGAGGTGGAGATCGATCAGGACAGCGGCCTTGCCCGCTTTGTGCTTTCCTGCAACTCCATCAACGGCGATGTGCTTTGCCTGAACCGGGCTGCAGCATGCATCTCGGTAGGAGAGCGCAGCGGCCTGCGGGTGCCTGCTGCGGCTGTGCACTATTTAAAAGAGGATGGCACCGAGGCACAAACGCAGGGCGAAAACTACATTCCCGGTGTGTACGTGAAACTTGGCAACATTGCCCGCTTCTGCCCGATCGACCCGGTGGACGCAGCCCATCCCCTCATCACAGACGGCGATTACATCCTTGTTCTGCCCGAAGGGACCGAGGGCTCGGTCAGCAAGGTGAGGCTTTATGACGAAATAATCGTTTCCGGACAAAATTTGTATGATGGAAAGCTTTTGTAGTTATTGACATCTGAGGCAAAAAATCCGATAATAGATAAAGCTATTATTTGCATCTATTTGCAAAGAACGCCAGGCAGCGCCATGCTGCCCGAATGAAAGGAGCAGATTGTATGTCTTTGCTTGACAGCATTAAGAAAGGTCTGTTTGACCAGGAAGACGATTACGAGGATCAGTACATTGACGATGGCCCCCAGATGGTAAACAATAACAATGGCATCGGCCTTGGTGCTGACGACGAAAATGAAGAGCCTGTTGAGGGTGCCAAGAAGAACGGCAAGGTGGTCAACATCAATGCCACCACTCAGCTCAAGGTCGTTCTGGTCAAGCCTGAGCGTTTTGAGGATGCCAGTACCATTGCTGACCACCTGAACAACAAGCGCACCGTGGTGCTCAATCTGGAGTCCACCAACAAGGAAGTGTCCCGCCGTCTGGTGGACTTTCTGTCCGGTGTTGCATATGCAAACAATGGCCAGATCAAACGCGTGGCCAACAGCACCTTCATCATCACTCCGTACAACGTGGATATCATGGGTGATCTGCTGGACGAGCTGGAGAACAATGGCGCGTTCTATTGATCCGCAGCCCAAGGCGGCGCGCGGGTTCATCCCTGCGCGTACCGATGAAGAACGCTATCTCATGCGCCATATCGAGGACTTGGCCCACACGGCCTTTTCCCGGGACATTGCGCGGTATTCGGCTTTCCTGAGTGACCGCGAGCAAGACTTGGCCCGCGCGGCACTGGGCCGTGCCGGTGTGCAGGAGGGCTTCCGGTTTGAGGGCGGCTGGCTGAATGCGGAGCGCAGGGTGCTCTGTATCGAGCCGGAGTACAGCTGCGGCGAAGCACCCATCTGCTGTGTGCGGCTGCAATGCTGTGCACAGGCGGGGGCTGCGCTGCCCGCCCACAAGGATTACCTGGGCAGTCTGATGGGCCTTGAGCTGCGGCGCGAGGCGCTGGGAGATATCGTTCTGCCGGAGGATCAGCCGGGCACAGCTTATGTGTTTGCGCTGGAACCGGCAGCACAGCTGATCTGCCGGGAACTGTTTCAGGCTGGGCACACGGAGCTGACCACGGAACTGCTGACGCTGGACGAGGTGCCGCAGTTTCCGCAGGCGGAGCGTGAGATGCACAGTGCAACGGTATCGTCCCTGCGGCTGGACGCTGTGCTGGCAGCTATGCTGCACTGCAGCCGAGGACAGGCTTCGGAACTGATCGAGGCGGGCAGGGTGGAGATCAACCACCTGCCGGCGGATAAACCTCATGCGCAGGTATATGAGGGCGATGTGTTCACGGTGCGCGGCAAGGGCCGCTTCAACCTGACTGCACTGCCCGGCAAAAGCAGAAAAGATCGGTCAATCATCGAATTTTTTCAATATTAAAAGCAACGGGAGGAAATGACTATGCTGACTCCGCAGGATGTCCGTTCTGTGCAATTTGAGAAAAACCTCCGCGGCTACCGCACAGAGGACGTAGACCGTTTTCTGGATAAGGTGGAAGAACAGCTGCGGGACGACGATGCGCAGGCGGAACAGCTTCGCAAGCAGATTGCGGACCTGACTGCTGAAAACCAGAAGCTGCACGATGAACTGAAGAGCTTTGAGGCAGATGGTGAAATGCTCAAGAGCGCGCTGATCAATGCACAGCGCATGGGCGAAAATGTCATCCGCGAAGCAAACCAGAAAGCAGAAGATATCATCCATCGTGCAAATCTGCGCGGTGATGATATCATCCGCGATGCCAACGAACTGCTGCAGAAGGCAAACGACCGTGCAGACGAGATCGAGAACGAAGCAAACGAGAAGCGCCTTGCAGAGGAGCGCGAGTATGACCGCGTGCGTCTGGAAGTGACCCGCTTCAAGTCTGACGTGCTCAACCTGTACCGCAGCCATGTGGAGTCGCTGAGCCGTCTGCCGGAGTTCCAGAAGGAAACGGCTGCACAGGATGCCGAACAGGCAGAGCCTGCTGCAGAGGAAAGTGAGCCTGCCGCTGCAGCCCAGCCGCAGGCAGCGGACGTGCAGGAGCCGGAAGCAGAGCCTGCACAGCCCGCACAGGAAGATGCAGAACCTGCTGCCGTTGTTGAAAATGACGACGACAAGGCAGCTGACAGCAGCGAGGATTTCTGGGCAAAGGATGAGAGCCAGCTCAAGCTGGACCCGCCGCCCGCGCCTCCTGCTGATTTTAAGCCGGACGAGCCGGACTACGATGCTTTTCAGGGTGTCAAGTTCAGCGAGTAAGGCAACCCCATAAGGAAATATAGAGGAGAGTGTAAACCATTGGCTAAGAACAAATCGCAGTACGATAGTACTCTGAACCTGCCCAAGACCCTGTTTGAAATGCGTGCCGGCCTGCCCAAGAAGGAGCCGGTCATGCTGAAGGATTGGGACGACAACGACCTGTACAATCAGCTCATGAAGCACAACGAGGGCAAGCCGCAGTTCATCCTGCACGACGGCCCTCCGTACGCAAACGGTAATATCCACATGGGTACTGCCCTGAACAAGATCATCAAGGATATCATTATCCGCGATAAGAACATGGAGGGTTTCCAGGCTCCCTATGTGCCCGGCTTTGATACCCACGGCCTGCCAATCGAGCTGAAGGCTCTGTCCTCCGTCGGTGATAAGAAGAAGGACATTTCCAAGCTGGAACTGCGCCAGATCTGCGAAAAGTTTGCTACCGAGCACATCGATATCATGAGCGACCAGTTCAAGCGTCTGGGCGTTATCGGCGATTTCGAGCATCCGTATCTGACCCTGAAGCCTGAGTTCGAGGCACGCCAGATCGAGATTTTTGGCGAGATGGCAAAGAAGGGCTACATCTACAAGGGCCTGAAGCCCGTGTACTGGTGCCCGGACTGCCGCACGGCTCTGGCAGAGGCCGAGATCGAGTACGGCGAGGACGACTGCGATTCCATCTTCGTGCGTTTCCACGTCTCTCAGGACCCCAACGGTGTGCTGGCAAAGCACGGCATCCCGATGGACAAGACCTACTTCGTCATCTGGACCACCACCACTTGGACTCTGCCCGCTAACGAGGCGATCTGCCTGAACGGCCAGTTCGAGTACTCCTTCGTCAAAATCGGCGATGAGTTCCACATCATGGCCACCGAACTGGTCAAGAGCGTCATGGATGCCTGCCACATCGAGAACTACGAGATCGTGGGTGAGCCGGTCTCCGGTGCCGAGTTTGAGCTGATGCGCTACAACCACGTCTACCTGCCCAAGGAGGGCTGGGTCATTCTGGGCGATCACGTCACGCTGGAAAGCGGTTCCGGCTGCGTCCATACCGCAGGCGGCCACGGCGTGGACGACTTCAACGTCTGCCAGAAGTATCCGCAGGTGCCCATCACCGTCCCCGTGGACGATGGCGGCTATCTGACCGAGCTGGCCGGTAAGTATGCAGGTCAGCGCGTGTGGGCTGCCAACAAGACCATTCTGGCCGATTTGACCGAGTCCGGTGCTGTCATGGGTCAGGTGCACATCAAGCATCAGTACCCGCACTGCTGGCGCTGCCATCACCCCATCATCTTCCGTGCAACGGAACAGTGGTTCTGCTCCATCGCAAAGTTCCGCGAGGATGTCTATAAGGCCATCGACACCGTTACCTGGATGCCGGATTGGGGCCATGACCGCATGAAGGGCATGGTGCGCGACCGCAACGACTGGTGCATCAGCCGCCAGCGCACCTGGGGCGTGCCCATCCCTGCATTCTACTGCAAGAAGTGCGGCACCTACCACATCACCGATGCCACCATCAAGGCTGTCAGCGACCTGTTCCGCAAGGAAGGTTCCGATGCATGGTATAAGTACGAAGCCGAGCAGATCATCCCCGCAGGCGAAGTGTGCGAAAAGTGCGGTGCTTCCGAGTGGACCAAGGACACCGACATCATGGATGTCTGGTTCGACTCCGGCTCCACCCACGCCGCTGTGCTGGAGGAACGACCGGAACTGCGCTTCCCGGCTGATATGTATATGGAAGGCGGCGACCAGTTCCGCGGCTGGTTCCAGTCCAGCCTGCTGACCAGCGTTGCAAGCAAGGGCTGCGCACCCTATAAGTCTGTTCTGTGCCACGGCTGGGTCGTGGATGAGCAGGGCAAGCAGATGCACAAGAGCGCCGGCAACGGCGTGGAGCCCAGCGAGATCATCAAGGACTACGGCGCTGATATCATCCGTCTGTGGGTGGCTTCTTCCGACTACACCGTGGATGTGCGTGCCGGCAAGAACATCTTCAAGCAGCTGAGCGAGGCTTACCGCAAGATCCGCAACACCGCCCGCTTCATTCTGGGCAATCTGGACGGCTTTGATCCCAACACCGACTGTGTGGCTGACGATCAGCTGCAGGAGATCGACCGCTGGGCACTGGCTGCTCTGGATGACTTGATGGTCAACACCAGCGCAGGCTACGCTGTGTACGACTTCAACAAGGTCTACCATGCAGTGTACAACTTCTGCGTTGTTGCAATGTCCAACTTCTATTTGGATGTGACCAAGGATCGCCTGTACTGCACCAACGGCGCAGGCCGCAAGGCTGCTCAGACCACCATGTATAAGATCCTGGTGGCTCTGGACAAGATCATTGCGCCCATCCTGTGCTTCACCAGTCAGGAGATCTGGGACTTCATGCCCAAGACCGAGGGCATGAACAAGTACGTTGTCTTTGAGGAGATGCCCAAGGCTGGCCAGTATGCCGCCGATGAGGCCTTCAAGGCAAAGTGGGCTCAGCTGATCGCCGTCCGTGACGAGGTGAAGAAGGTTCTGGAGCAGGCCCGTGCCGAAAAGGTCATCGGTGCTTCTCTGGAGGCTGCCGTCACCCTGTACTGCAATGACGCGGTGTATGATCTGCTGAACAGCATCCCCATGGACGAGCTGGCCGACCTGATGATCGTCTCTCAGGTAGAGCTGGTCAAGGGCGAAGGCGGCGCTGCAAGTGCTGTCGAGGGCCTGGGCGTTGCTGCTGCACATGCCACCGGCGAAAAGTGCGAGCGCTGCTGGAAGTATTCTTCTTCCATCGGCAGCCATGCCGCACATCCCACCCTGTGCGCACGCTGCGCCAGCGTTGTGGAAGCCTAAGCGTTCCGCATAAAACAATGTTTTAAAGGGCGGCGCTCCCTTATACCGGGGAGCGCCGTTTTTTATACTGAATGATTTTGGGAGTATCCTATGGCATTTGTTGTTTTTAATCTGCTCGCGGCTGCGGCACTCATTGGCATCGATCAGGCCATCAAGCTGTGGGCCACCAATGTGCTGCAGCCCATTGGTGCAATGCCGCTGATCCCCCATGTGGTGGAGCTGCGGTTCGTGCTCAACCCGGGCATGGCGTTCAGCCTGCTCAGCGGCAAGCAGCTGTTCCTCATCATCGCTACCAGCATAGCGCTGATCTTTGTGGCCTACGGGCTGTTCTTCCGCAGCCGCGGCAGATACCTGCAGCAGGCCGCACTGCTGCTGATCCTTGCCGGCGGCATCGGCAACCTGATCGACCGTGTGCTCAACGGCGAGGTGGTGGACTACATCAATCTGCTGTTCATGCAGTTTGCGGTGTTTAATTTTGCGGATATCTGCGTGTGTGTGGGCGTGGGCCTCTGGGTGCTGGTAATTTTTCTGGAAGAGCTGCACGCTGAGAACGGGCAGTCCCCGAAGGAGCAGTGAGCCATGGAACAGCGTGAATTTGTGGTGGAGCAGGAGACGGCAGGCCAGCGCATTGACCGCTTCCTGAGCGGCGAGGACACCGGCCTTTCCCGGTCTGCTCTGCAGGCGCTGGTGGCCGACGGTCATGTGTTGTGCAACGGCAGGCTGGTTGCCAAAAGCCTGAAGCTCAAGGCGGGCGACACCATCGTTTTGGAAATTCCGGACGCAAAGCCCATTGAGGCCGTGCCGCAGGACATCCCGCTGGAAATCGTCTATGAGGACGAGCATCTGCTGGTGGTCAACAAGCCCAAAGGCATGGTGGTGCACCCGGCTCCCGGCAACCCGGACGGCACGCTGGTGAACGCGCTGCTGTGGCACTGCAAGGGAAGTCTGTCCGGTATCGGCGGCGAGATTCGCCCCGGCATCGTGCACCGCATCGATAAGGACACCAGCGGACTGCTGGTGGTGGCAAAGGACGATGCAACGCACATCGGCCTTTCCCAGCAGATGGCGGTGCACAGTGTGGAGCGCGCGTATCGCACCATCGTGTACGGCGGCTTTGCACAAGATGAGGGCTTTGTGGAAAGCAATCTGGGCCGCAGCAAGACCGACCGCAAAAAGATGGCGGTCTACCCGGCCAGTGAGCCGCACACCAAATATGCCTATACCGGCTATCAGGTGCTGGAACGGCTGAACAACTTTACCATGCTGGAATGCCGCCTGAAGACCGGCCGCACCCATCAGATCCGCGTGCACATGGCATCCATCCAGCACCCGGTGGCGGGCGACCCGGTGTATGGCCCGCACAATTGCATCACCAGCCTGCACGGCCAGTGCCTGCACGCCAAAACGCTTGGCTTTGTGCACCCGATCACCGGCGAACATCTGCGGTTCGATTCGGAATTGCCGGAATACTTCACTCGTTTTCTTGCAACGCTCAGGAGGGGAACGGTATGAACCATCTTTCTTCAACGCTTGTACTGTGTGATCTGGACCATCTGCTTTTGGGTGCCGACGGCAACCTGACGCAGGTGGTGCGGGATGTGCTGCAGCTGTTCGTCCGCCGCGGCGGACGTTTTACGGTGTTTTCCCAGCGCACGCCGCGGGCAGTGCGGTCCATTCTGGGCAGTGTGCGGCTCAGCGCTCCTGCGCTGGTGTGCGGCGGTGCCATGACCTACCATTTTTCCGATGGCACCCACCAGCCGCTGTGCACCTTTGCCGGGCAGGATGCCGACCTGTTCGCCCGCCTGCCGGTGGCAGAGGGCGTGGGCATTGCCCTGCAGATGACCGACGGTACCACCCGCGTGCTGCGCATGAGCGAGGCATTGGAGCGTCATCTGCGGCAGGAATGGACCCCTTATCTGCTGGCAAACGCGGCAGACATCAAGGGGGAAGAAGTGCTGCGGGTGCTGCTTTATCAGGACAGCAAGGCAGTGCCCATGATCTCGCTGCTGGAAAAATCTCTGGGCGACCGCACAGCGGTGCTGCTGGGCGAGCGTGCCGCAGCGGATGCGCTGATCCTGACCCCCAGAACCGTCTCCGGTCGTGAAATGTTGGATGCCGTGTGTATGCCGGTGGGCATCGACCCGGAAGATGTGCTGGTACTTGCCGGAGGGCTGCCTATGCTGGACATGGTGCGCGCTTCCAGCCAGAGCACCGCAGCTGCGGATGCCCCGGCTGAGCTGCGTCTTGCTGCCCAAAAGGTCACTTTGACCGATGCTGCGGCAGGTTCTGCAGTGGAAGTGCTGTACCGTATGGTGCGGGATGCTGAAAATTTGGCGTAAAATTTGTGCAAGGCTTCTGCAAATTCTTTCGCAGAAGCCTTTCTTTTTGGAGGAAAGTCAGGTACAATGAGAGAAACGCATCTTCTGGTCCTGCAAAAGAAGGAAAAACTCTTTCTTGCGCTGTCGCTGGCTGCGGTGGTTTTGTGCACAGTGCTGGCCTTTGGCTTTGCCGTGCCGCTGCAGGCTGCCGAACCGCAGGTCCTGCCGGATACGACCGGGCTGGAACAGTATGTGCTGGTGGATCTGAACACTGCTGATCTCTCTGCGCTGTGCACACTGCCGGGCGTAGGGGAAAAGCGCGCACAGACGATTCTGGATTACCGGACGCAGAATGGCCCGTTTGAACGGGTAGAAGATGCAGCCAATGTTCCGGGCCTGACACAGACCATTGTGGATTCCTGGGCAGGAATGGCAACCGTGAGCTGAGCCGCAGCCGGCGGCCCGGCGCAGCAAAAAGGGGAATGATTATGAGTGACGATACCATTTTTATCAACCGGGAACTGAGCTGGCTGGATTTCAACCGGCGCGTTCTTGCGCTGGGAAAGGATAAAAATGTTCCGCTTGCAGAGCGGGTCAAATTTCTTGCGATCTACGGCTCCAATCTGGACGAGTTTTTTATGGTGCGCGTGGGTTCTCTGCAGGAGCGCGCCAATCTGGAACAGGAACAGGGCAAAAAGGTCAAGAGGGAAAACAAGACCAACATGTCCGCGGCGGAACAGCTGACTGCCATCATGCCCAAAACGGCACAGCTGCAGGAGGAGTGCGATAAATACTACGCAAAGGCGCTGGAAGCACTGGCGGAGTGCGGCTGGCGCAAGGTGGATCTTGACCACTTGTCCAAGGAGGACGAGCACTTCTGGAAGAAGTACTTCCAAACGGAGCTGTTCCCTATCCTCAGCCCGCAGATCGTGGATAACCGCCATCCGTTCCCATTCCTGCGCAATAAGGAGATTTACCTTGGCGTTCTGCTCAAGGAAAAACACCCGGCAGGGCAGAGCCTTGGCATCATTCCCATTTCCAGCCAGATGGAACGAATGCACGTTGTAAAAAAAGACGGCGAAACGCAGTTTGCACTTACCGAAGAGCTGGTGCTGCACTTTGCGGCCAGCATCTTTGGCAAAGAGACGATTCAGGAAAAATGCCTTTTCCGCGTTACCCGCAATGCGGATATCGACGTAAAAGAGGGCATGATGGATCATGATATCGACTACCGTGAGATCATGACCGAGCTGCTCAAGCGCCGCCGTAAGCTGGCTGCGGTGCGTCTGC
>PPYE01585329.1_pt1 | contig 21294 bp, 17 predicted proteins | sample 1559881 | NCBI WGS metagenome assembly PPYE01 (sample SAMN08240022, study PRJNA423297) | Human gut metagenome, whole genome shotgun sequencing project.
GATTTATTGGATTCCATTGACGAACTGACAAAATAACTGGAGGATAGCTTATGTCATCTCCGTTCATGCGTTTATTCTGGCCAATGAGAGCTTTGTCGTCGACAAGAAAATTCATCTGTGATATGATAGAAGCAGATATATTTGTTTCACAGGAGGAGCAGAAATCATGGAGAAACTCTTGACGGTGACTGAAGTGGCAGCGTATCTGAGGACCACTACGACTACGATATACAGATGGCTGAAGCAGGGGAGGCTGTCTGCTGTTAAGATTGGAAAAGAATGGAGAATCAGTGAGGAACAGTTAAAATCTGTCATGAGCAGCGGCAGCAAGATATCCAATTCTCTGTGGGATAAACTGAATAAAAAGGAACACCTGCTTCTTATTACAGAGAAAGATTCTGAAATTACAGAATTTGAAGTCTCATTTTTCCGCCGGGCTCTCAGTGAGGGGGCCGGTATCATGAAAGGATGTTGGTGGCAAGAGACGGATAAGGTCTGTGAGCAGTATGAGAGAAACGGGCTGGATGTGAAGACGCTGGAAAAAGAAGGTCTGCTTAATGTGATTGATTTTCAGTCTTTGTATCGCAAGGAGGGAGTAGAAGGACCACTCCGGGCCTGGAGCGCCGGCATTGAAAGTGCCGTTGCAAAGGGGCATACCCGGCTGTGGGCATCCGGTTCTCCTGCAATGGACTGCATAGGCGGTAATGCGGAAGCCCTGCTTTCTTTTGAGGCCAGGCTGAACCAGGCAATACAGGATATGCCGGTTATCGGGATATGTCCATATTCCCTTGAAAATCCTGGTAACTACAAGAATTTTAGTAAATTGATATCCCTCATGGACTGCCATAGTGGTGTGGTATTTTACGGGAAAAATCAGTGTAAATTGTTGAGACAATGATATAATAGAAGGAGTCCTCAAATGACAGTTTTGCCATTTGGGGACTCCTTTTATTATGGGGCTGATACTTATGCGGGCGTTGGTTTTGCATATTAACAGTCGGGTTTTTTGTGGCCGGTCATGCCTTTTCTGTAGGCATTGGTAAACCTGCGGCACAGACGGTCCTTTCCCAGCAGCGCATCCATGACAAGTCTGGATGTATACAGCTCCCGGCTGCATGGGTCCAGAATCGCTGAATCCAGCCCCAGAAAAGCGGCCACTGCGTAGAAATGCTGGTTGATCACCTGTCTGAGCGGCATACCAAAGGAAAGGTTGCTGATGGCTGCAGTTATCTTAAGCTTCGGAGATAGTTTTCTTATACCCCGGACGGTCTCTGTAAAAACCACCATGGACTGGTTATTCGCAGAGATTGCAGTGAGCAGAGGATCTATATGTATTTGTTCCGGTTTCACGCCGTACCTGGCTGCTTTATCAAGTATGGCATCTGCAATTTTGATCCGGTTTTCTGCATCTTCGGGAACCCCGTCATCATCCGTTGTCTGTACGATGATCTGCCACTGTGTGTCTGATATCAGGGGAAACAGCAGGTCACATTTTCCTTTATCCAGAGCTGCTGAATTGAGCAGCCCGGGTTTCTTTGTAAGGGTAAGCATTTTTTCCAGAACCTCTGCGTCCGGACTGTCAATGCACAGAGGAGTATCCACGGCATCCTGCACTTGGGCAATCAGCCATTTCAGAGTTCCGGCTTCATGGGCAGCGGCAGTCCCTGCACAGATATCCAGATAATCCGCACCTGCTTCGGTCTGTCTGATGGCCAGTTCCCTGATGCGCCGGTTGTTTTGAGTGGTGATATATTGTTTGATGCCGGGGATGGAACCATTTATTTTTTCACCGATAATTATCATATGATTTCAGTCCTGGTGCTGACCGACCCAGCCAAGACATACGTTCACAGTCTCTGCGGCGTTGGTGGACCAGGCATCAGCGCCTGAGACCTGCATGGCTTCATAGCTTGCACATGCGCCTCCGATCGTGATTTTGATATGCTCTCTCAGTCCGGCTTCTTTTACAAGGTCAACAGTTTTTTTCATAGATTCCACAGCCATGGTGAGGACACCGCTGAGACCCAGAATATCGGGCTGCACTTCTTTTATCTTGTCAAGAAAGGCTTCCGGCGATACGTTGATACCCAGGTCATATACAGTGAATCCGGCTGCTTCCGCCATGCTCTTGAAAATATTTTTGCCAATGTTATGCAGATCGCCCTGGACAGTTCCCAATACAATTTTGCCTACCTTTTGTCTTGCGGCAGAGCCGATTATAGGTTTTAAGACTTCCATTGCCTCTGTGAGGAGTTCTCCGGCAAATATCAGATCTCCTACGAAATATTCTCCTGTTTCAAAACGCTGGCCGACTTTCTCCATGCCCTTCTGGCATGCAGTGATGGCCTGGGCTGCTTCCTCTGTCTCCGGAGCACCTGCAACAAATTCCTGCAGCATGGACATAACTTTTTTTTCATCAAGTTCGCCGACTGCACTTGTGAGTGATGTTAAATCAATCATAATGGACCTCCTTTCACGGTTGGTTTTCAGCAGATGATCATATGTACCCTGTAAGGACAGGAGGGGTGTGTACCCGGCTTTGATCAGCGGAATCTTTTTCGGGGATGCGCTGTCTCCCAGTTCACAGGTGATCAACACCACAGTGATGATACAACATGAACGGGGAACGGGAAGACCGGCCAAGCTTCTGACTGTTTTGAAACAGAGAACTCCTTATATTTTGGCTGCGGGAGCGGTCACAACGGTTCTGTACTTAATATTCGGTGCCGGGGAGGGCAGTGTGGGAGACATGACACAGCTTTCCCAGTTCTCGGATGCAAGAGGACTTTGGATGCTGGTACCTGTTGTGGTCCTTCTGTGTGTCTGCATTAAGACAGGAAACTTATTTGAAGGAGTTTCTTTTGCAATTATTACGGGCTTTGTATTAGGGCTGATCACCGGTCTGTTCACATTTTCCGATATTGTGAGCATTGATTATGAAACGGCAGGGCTGAACGGAATTATATTTGAAGGTATTTATGGGATTATTGACGTGACAGTGTCCACCATCCTGCTTTACGGACTGATCGCAGTGGCAGTGGACGGAGGAATGCTGGAAAGATGCTGCAGCATTATCCTGTCAGGGAAATTTACAAAGACAAAACGGGGCGCTGAGACAGTTCTGGCTTTAGGAATAGTTATAGTTAACATTCTTCTTGTCGGCTGTGTGCTGCCGTCAATCCTGCTGTTCGGTGACATAGCGGACAGGATCGGACAGGAGTGCAGTATTTCTCCGGAACGACGGAGTATCCTGCTGACAGCCAATGCGACGAACTTCAGCTCCATCATTCCCATTAACAGCGCATTCGTTATGGGAAGTGTGACGATCATTAATGAGATGGTGCAGAAACACAGTTATCTGCCCACTGTGTCACCGTTTCAGATTTTCTGTTCTTCCTTTTACTGCCTGATCCTCACAGGAGTCTGCATCTTCTGGGTGGTCACGGGCGTGGGAAGAGAGGGTTCTTTAAAAACGGTTAAAGTGAAAGAAAAATTAGAATAGGAGATGAAAATTATGGAATCTATTTATGATCTGATTATCGTGGGCGGCGGGCCTGCCGGTCTTGCGGCTGCTGGGATTCCCGGAGAGAAAGAGTTTGTGGGCCACGGTGTTGCCTACTGCGCCACCTGTGATGCGGAATTTTTCAAAGGCAAGGAGATCTACGTGCTGGGCGCAGGAGACCAGGCTGTTGAGGAAGCGGATTATCTGACCGGGTTTGCCTCTAAAGTCACGATCATTGTGCTCCATGAGAAAGGCCATCTTGACTGTAACGAGGTGTCCGCAGAACATGCCTATAAAAATCCTAAAATTGATTTCTGCTGGAGCTCCACTGTCCAGGAGATTAAAGGAAAAGACCATGTGGAGGCTCTTGTGCTGAAAAACGTTGAGACCGGTGAGGTCAGAGAAGTTAAAGCGGACGGACTGTTTTTCTTTGTGGGTATGGTGCCTCAGACAGAGCCCGTGCGCCATATGGTCACTTGTGACAGAAGCGGGTACATCAAGGTCAATGACAAGATGGAAACCAGCATCCCGGGGCTTTATGCAGTGGGCGACTGCAGGCAGACATTTTTGCGCCAGGTTGTCACCTCCGCGGCAGACGGCGCAGTGGCTGCAGTGGCTTCTGAGCGTTACGTGAAGGAGCTTGAGCAGATTGAGAGCATTTTAAGCCCGGATTCAGGGAAAATTGCCTTTGTGTTCTACAATCCATACAGCAATGAAGAGATTCAGGCAGTATCAGACCTGGAACAGCAGCTCAGGGGAGAGTGGAAGGTTTACCGTCAGGACATTACACGCCAGAACCTTCTCTATCTGATTAACTTCAGGAGGTAATTGATTATGGGTCAGCCACTTGTTTTTCCACATGGAGTCACTGTTTATAATCCGGAGAAATGCTGGAGCGGATATACGATCGTTCCGCTTATCAACGACGGCGTTCTGCTGTTCGACATGAACGGCAATGAGATCAGACGCTGGAATATGCATGCCATGCCGCCGAAACTTCTTCCGGGCGGGTATGTGATGGGTCTGTCAGGATACCGTCATCCTGATTACGGTATGCAGGACGGTGTCAACCTGATCGAGATCGACTATGACGGAAATATTGTCTGGGAATTTGACCACTTTGAGAACATTGATGACCGGGGCAGGGACCATCGCTGGATGGCGCGTCAGCACCATGACTATCAGAGGGAGGGAAAACCCGTCGGGTACTATGTTCCGGGAATGGATGCAAAGCCCCTGGAAGGCAATACACTGATCCTGGTACACCAGACTATCAGAAACCCGAAGATATCTGATAAAAAGCTTTTGGATGATGCCATGATCGAAGTGGACTGGGAGGGCAACATCCTCTGGAAATGGTCCATCAGTGAACACTTTGACGAACTGGGATTTGACGAGGCCGCCAAAAACGCACTGTTCAGAGATCCGAACATGCGCTCCTCGGACGGCGGTGTAGGCGACTATCTTCATGTAAACTGCATGAGCTACCTTGGCCCGAACAAATGGTACGACCAGGGTGATATGCGGTTCAAACCGGAAAATATTATTTTTGACTGCAGGGAGGCCAATATTCTGGCTATCCTTGATAAAGAGACAGGAAAGATCGTATGGCGCATCGGACCTGACTTCAATGCCACACCGGAACTGAAAAAGCTGGGCTGGATCATCGGCCAGCATCATTTCCATATGATTCCGAAAGGACTGCCGGGTGAAGGCAATCTGATGGTATTTGACAACGGCGGCTGGGGCGGCTACGGGGTTCCCAATCCATCTGCTCCTATCGGTGTTAAGAACGCTCTGCGCGATTACAGCCGTGTACTGGAGTTTAACCCGGTAACCCTGGAGGTTGTCTGGAAGCTGACACCAAAGGAACTGGGCCATGCGGTTCCCACCGACGCCAGCAAATTCTACAGCCCCTATGTCAGCAGCGCACAGCGCCTGCCAAATGGAAATACCATGGTTACGGAAGGCTCAGACGGCCGTGTCATTGAAGTGACACCGGATCATGAGATCGTGTGGGAATGGATTTCACCGTATTATACACACAATGAAAAAGGCCCGAAGAACAATATGATCTACCGCGCGTACCGTTATCCGTACAGCTATGTGCCGCAGGAGCCGGTTCCCACGGAGGTTCCCATCGCACCCATTGACAATGTGACATACCGGCTACCGGGTGCCGGAGCGTTTGGGGCAAAAAAAGTCATTGATATTGAAGGAACTTTGCCGTATTATCAAGATGTGGCACTTTGTGTGGCCACAGACGACGAAGAAGATGTGACACAGAGGGAGAAAGTCTTTGAGGTGAACAAAGATTTCTTCAAACCGGTGACCATGTCGAGCTGGAATGACGATGTCCTTAAAGTAGAAGGAAAACCGGTGCTTGTGCTCTTCGGTGCAGAGCGCTGTGTACACTGCAAGGCACTTCATCCGGTTCTGGAGGAAGCCCTCACAGAAGAGTATGAGGGAATGTACGAGGTGCGCTATGTGGATGTGGATTCCAATCAGGATCTGCTGGATGCGTGCCATATCGGAGGAATTCCCGTCGTTGTGATCTGCAAAAACGGGGAAGAGGTCCAGAGATTTAATGGCGAGAAGGATTATGATGATTTGTGTGATATTTTGGACAGACCATTGGAATAAGCAGAATAAGACGCAGGGAGGAGCTGTTTTGACAGCCCCTCTTTGCGTTTCTTTTTTGCGGGGAATGTTGGGAGGGGTATAAATGCTGTCCGGTACCCTTTGCAGATCTCTGTGTGGGAAGCTGCATTTACCGGCCGTATATGAACCGTAAGACATATCAGAGGTCAGAGATCATATATCCTCAGGGCAGTAAGATCAACTCTTTTGGGATTGTGCTGGACGGCATTCTGAAGGCAGTAAGCCATACTGTCAATGGGGATGAGCTCTGCCTATACCCTGGTGGCTGCCAAAAAATCCACGGTGGCCTGGATTCCAGTGGAGATTCTGGAGGAGATGCTGGAGCGTGATAATCTGCTGATGTATTCCCTTTTACTCTATATATCACAGCGGGGGCTGAAAGACCAGCTTTATCTCAACTGTCTGAATTACCAGACGATCCGTGAGAGAATTGCCTACTGGATCGTGGGAATGAACGACATTGTAGCGGGGGCGGCGATTCCCATGCCGGTTTCCCAGTCTGTAATGGCTAATATGCTCCATGTGAGCCGGTCATCACTGAACCAGGAATTAAAACTGATGGAAAAAGAGGGATTTTTCAGCATACAGGGCCAGGAAATGCATATCAAAGATGTGGAAAGGCTGCAGGAAATGTTGTGAAATTCGACAGAATATATAAGACAATTGTTCCCAAAAAGCGGGAAAATATTTTGACAAAAAATGGTTGACAGGCTTGACAGGGTGTGTTATAGTGAGAAATGCACTATTATGGAAAGCTATGCCTGTCGTTCTATTTATGATTGAAATTAACCTTATTAAAGGAAACTTTCGGTCAGGGGGCTCAGGTATAAGCATAATAAAATTAAAACATACAAGGGGTGAAACGTCAATGGAGAAAAATAGAATCCGTCCCATTACAACCGGTAAGAGCATGAGAATGACCTACCAGCGCCAGAAAGAGGTACTGGAAATGCCGAACCTCATTGAAGTACAGAAAGACTCTTACCAGTGGTTTCTGGACGAAGGTCTAAAAGAAGTTTTTGAAGATATCTCTCCAATCGCCGACTACAGCGGTAAATTGAGCTTGGAATTTGTTGACTTTACTTTGTGTGAAGATGAGGTAAAATACTCCATCGAAGAATGCAAGGAGAGGGATGCTACTTTTGCAGCTCCTCTGAAAGTAAGGGTAAAATTATACAACAGAGAGAATGACGAAATCAGTGAACATGAAATATTCATGGGCGATCTGCCGCTAATGACTGCAACCGGTACCTTTGTAATCAACGGCGCCGAACGAGTTATTGTCAGCCAGCTTGTACGTTCTCCGGGTATTTACTACGCTGTCACTCACGACAAACTGGGCAAAACCCTTTATTCCTGTACCGTTATCCCGAACAGGGGTGCGTGGCTGGAATATGAGACCGACTCCAATGACGTATTCTATGTACGTGTAGACAGAACCAGAAAAGTCCCTATTACAGTTTTGATCCGTGCTTTAGGTATCGGCACGAATGCAGAAATTATAGAGTTATTCGGTGAAGAACCGAAGATTTTAGCCAGCTTTACAAAAGACACTGCTGAGAGTTATCAGGAAGGTCTGCTGGAGTTATACAAGAAAATCCGTCCGGGTGAGCCGCTGGCTGTGGAAAGCGCAGAGAGCCTGATCACCAGCATGTTCTTTGACCCACGACGCTACGACCTGGCAAAAGTAGGCCGTTACAAATTCAACAAAAAGTTACTGCTGAGAAACCGTATCTCAGGCCATATGCTGGCTGAGGAGGTTGTGGACACCACAACAGGTGAGATCATCGCAGAGGCCGGCACAGTTGTAACAAAAGAACTGGCTGACCAGATCCAGAACGCGGCAGTTCCTTATGTATGGATTCAGGGTGAAGAGCGCAACATTAAAGTCCTTTCAAGCATGATGGTGGATATCACCAACTATGTGGACATTGATCCTTCTTCCGTGGGAGTGACAGAACTTGTTTACTATCCTGTCCTGGCAAAGATCCTGGAAGAGAATGAGGATATTGAGGATATCAAGGACGGAATCCGTCGTGAGATCCATGAGCTGATTCCAAAGCATATCACAAAAGAAGATATCCTTGCATCCATTAACTATAACATGCATCTGGAATACGGTCTGGGCAATGATGACGATATCGACCATCTGGGCAACAGACGTATCCGTGCAGTAGGTGAATTGCTGCAGAACCAGTACAGGATCGGTCTTTCCAGACTGGAGCGTGTGGTTCGCGAGAGAATGACAACACAGGATATGGAAGGTATCTCTCCCCAGTCCTTGATCAATATCAAACCGGTTACAGCAGCCGTGAAGGAATTCTTCGGTTCCTCCCAGCTGTCACAGTTCATGGATCAGAACAACCCGCTGGGTGAGCTGACCCATAAGAGACGTCTTTCCGCACTGGGCCCCGGCGGTCTGTCACGAGACCGTGCAGGTTTCGAGGTTCGAGATGTACATTACTCCCATTACGGAAGAATGTGCCCCATCGAGACTCCTGAGGGTCCTAACATCGGTCTGATCAACTCCCTGGCATCCTATGCCAGGATCAACCAGTACGGTTTTGTGGAAGCGCCGTACCGTAAGATTGACAAATCAGATCCCAAGAATCCGCGGGTTACAGATGAAGTTGTCTATATGACAGCAGATGAAGAGGATAATTATCATGTGGCACAGGCCAATGAGCCGCTGGACGAAGAAGGACACTTTATCCATAAGAACGTTTCCGGACGTTATCTGGATGAAACACAGGAATATGAACGTCATATGTTTGACTACATGGACGTATCTCCCAAGATGGTGTTCTCTGTGGCTACAGCCCTGATCCCCTTCCTGCAGAACGATGATGCAAACCGTGCGCTGATGGGATCCAACATGCAGCGCCAGGCCGTTCCGCTTCTCACCACAGAGGCTCCTGTTGTAGGAACCGGTATGGAAGTGAAGGCTGCCGTTGACTCCGGCGTCTGCGTAGTGGCGAAAAAAGCCGGCACCATAGAGTGCGCAGCGTCAAAAGAGATCGTTATGCGCAATGATGACGGTACAAAAGACACTTACCGCCTTACCAAGTTCATGAGAAGTAACCAGAGCAACTGCTACAACCAGAGGCCTATCGTGACCAAAGGGGAGCATGTAGAAGCAGGACAGGTGATCGCTGACGGTCCGTCCACCTCAAACGGTGAGCTGGCTCTTGGCAAGAACCCCCTGATCGGTTTCATGACCTGGGAGGGTTACAATTACGAGGATGCCGTCCTGTTAAGCGAAAGACTGGTACAGGATGATGTCTATACTTCTGTCCATATTGAAGAATATGAGGCAGAAGCCAGAGATACAAAGTTAGGACCGGAAGAGATCACACGTGATGTACCGGGTGTAGGTGATGATGCCTTAAAAGACCTGGACGAGCGTGGAATCATCCGTATCGGTGCCGAGGTCCGCGCAGGCGATATCCTGGTCGGTAAAGTGACTCCTAAGGGAGAGACAGAGCTGACTGCGGAGGAGAGGCTGCTCCGTGCTATTTTCGGTGAGAAGGCCCGTGAAGTGCGTGACACTTCCCTGAAGGTTCCTCACGGTGAGTACGGTATTGTTGTGGATGCAAAAGTATTTACAAGAGAGAACGGCGATGAGCTGTCCCCCGGTGTGAATCAGGCAGTCCGTATCTATATTGCACAGAAGAGAAAAATCTCTGTTGGTGACAAGATGGCCGGCCGTCACGGTAACAAGGGTGTTGTGTCCCGTGTGCTTCCTGTGGAGGATATGCCGTTCCTTCCCAACGGACGTGCACTGGACATCGTACTGAACCCTCTGGGTGTGCCTTCCCGTATGAATATCGGGCAGGTGCTGGAGATCCATCTGAGTCTTGCGGCAAAAGCTCTTGGATTCAACATTGCCACACCGGTTTTTGACGGTGCCAACGAGAATGATATCCAGGATACTCTGGATCTTGCAAATGATTATGTGAACATGGAATGGGAAGACTTTGAGGCAAAGCATAAAGATACGCTGCGCCCGGAAGTTTTACAGTTCCTTTACGATAACAGAGCTCACAGAGAGCTGTGGAAAGGCGTGCCGATCTCCCGTGACGGTAAAGTAAGGCTCCGTGACGGACGTACAGGTGAATATTTTGACAGCCCTGTAACCATCGGACACATGCACTACCTGAAGCTGCATCATCTGGTAGATGATAAGATCCACGCACGTTCCACAGGCCCATACTCTCTGGTAACACAGCAGCCTCTGGGTGGTAAAGCCCAGTTCGGCGGCCAGCGTTTCGGAGAGATGGAGGTTTGGGCACTGGAGGCATATGGTGCTTCCTATACACTGCAGGAGATCCTGACAGTGAAATCCGATGATGTGATCGGACGTGTGAAAACTTATGAAGCGATTATCAAGGGCGACAATATTCCGGAGCCTGGTATTCCGGAGTCCTTCAAGGTACTTTTGAAGGAGCTGCAGTCCTTGGGTCTGGATGTCAGAGTCCTTAGAGAAGACATGACAGAAGTGGAGATCATGGAGAATATCGACTATGGCGAGACAGATATGCGCTCCATCATTGAAGGTGATTCCAAACACCGCGGCGAAGAAGATTACGGAGACTACGGATTCTCAAAACAGGAATTCGAGGGTGAAGAATTAGTAGACGTGGAGGATGAGCCGGAAGAGGATGAAGAAGCATTCTTGAGCTTAGATGATGATACTCTTGTCGAGGAGTAAGGAAAGGAGTCCACAATGCCAGAAACAGCAAATAAAGAGACATATCAGCCAATGACCTTTGATGCCATCAAAATCGGATTGGCGTCCCCGGAGAAAATCCGGGACTGGTCCAGAGGCGAGGTTAAAAAACCGGAAACCATTAACTATAGAACCCTGAAACCGGAAAAAGACGGCCTGTTCTGCGAGAGGATTTTCGGACCGAGCAAGGACTGGGAATGTCACTGCGGTAAATACAAGAAGATCCGTTATAAAGGCGTTGTCTGCGACCGATGCGGCGTTGAAGTAACAAAAGCCAGTGTCCGCAGGGAGCGTATGGGCCATATTGAACTGGCAGCACCGGTCTCCCACATCTGGTACTTCAAGGGTATCCCCTCCAGAATGGGACTGATCCTGGACCTTTCCCCAAGGTCCCTGGAGAAAGTTCTGTACTTTGCCAACTATATTGTTCTGGATGCAGGCACCACGGAGCTGCAGTACAAACAGGTACTGACAGAGAAAGAGTTCCAGGATGCCAGAGAAAAATACGGCGACGGCGCGTTCCGTGTAGGAATGGGTGCGGAGTCCATTATGGAACTGCTGGAAGCCATTGACCTGGAAAGAGAATCCAAGGAGCTGAAAGCCGGCCTCAAGGATTCCACAGGTCAAAAGCGTGCCCGTATTGTAAAACGTCTTGAGGTTGTGGAAGCCTTCCGTGAATCCGGAAACCGTCCGGAGTGGATGATCATGACAGTGGTACCTGTCATTCCGCCGGACCTTCGTCCTATGGTTCAGTTAGACGGCGGACGTTTCGCCACATCTGACTTAAATGATCTATATAGAAGGATCATCAACAGAAATAACCGTCTGAAGAGACTGCTTGAACTGGGCGCTCCCGATATCATTGTCCGCAATGAAAAGAGAATGCTTCAGGAAGCTGTCGATGCCCTGATCGACAACGGACGCCGCGGCCGTCCGGTCACAGGACCGGGTAACCGTGCACTGAAATCCCTATCCGATATGCTGAAAGGTAAATCAGGACGCTTCCGTCAGAACCTTCTGGGCAAGCGAGTGGACTACTCAGGCCGTTCCGTTATCGTGGTTGGACCTGAACTGAAGATCTTCCAGTGCGGTCTGCCGAAAGAGATGGCAATTGAGCTGTTCAAGCCTTTCGTTATGAAAGAGCTGGTGAGCAACGGTACTGCTCATAACATTAAGAATGCCAAGAAGATGGTGGAGAAGCTGGAACCGGAAGTATGGGATGTACTGGAAGATGTCATCAAAGAGCATCCGGTTATGTTAAACCGTGCTCCTACCCTGCATCGTCTGGGTATCCAGGCATTTGAGCCTATTCTGGTTGAGGGTAAAGCGATCAAGCTGCATCCCCTTGTATGTACCGCGTTCAACGCCGACTTCGATGGTGACCAGATGGCCGTTCATCTTCCCCTGTCCGTTGAGGCGCAGGCAGAGTGCCGTTTTCTGCTTCTGTCTCCGAACAACCTGCTGAAACCGTCTGACGGTGGTCCGGTGGCTGTTCCTTCACAGGATATGGTCCTCGGTATCTACTATCTGACACAGGAGAGACCGGGTGTTAAGGGTGAAGGCAAGTATTTTAAGAGTGTAAACGAAGCCATTCTGGCTTATGAGAACGGATATATCACACTGCAGACCAGAATCCATGTACTCTGCAGCAAAACCCAGCCGGATGGCACAGTATTGGAAGACATTGTGGATTCCACACTGGGACGTTTCCTGTTCAATGAGATCATTCCGCAGGATTTAGGTTTTGTGGACCGCTCCGTTCCTGGCAATGAGCTGAAGATGGAAGTTGACTTCCTGGTAGGCAAGAAACAGCTTAAACAGATTCTGGAGAAAGTAATCAATACCCACGGCGCGACCAGAACCGCAGAGGTGCTGGATAAGATCAAAGCCACAGGTTACAAATACTCAACCAGAGCTGCCATGACCGTATCTATCTCCGACATGACCGTGCCGCCTCAGAAACCTGAGATGATCCAGAAGGCACAGGATACGGTTGACCTTATCACCAAAAACTTCAAACGTGGTCTTATCACGGAAGAAGAGAGATATAAAGAAGTCGTTGAGACATGGAAGAAGACTGACGATGAGCTTACCAAGGCCCTGCTGACAGGACTTGATAAGTATAACAACATCTTCATGATGGCTGACTCCGGTGCCCGTGGTTCCGATAAGCAGATCAAACAGCTTGCCGGTATGCGTGGTCTGATGGCCGATACAACAGGTCACACCATCGAGCTGCCCATCAAGTCCAATTTCCGTGAAGGTCTGGATGTACTGGAATACTTCATGTCCGCCCATGGTGCCCGTAAAGGTCTGTCCGATACAGCCCTGCGTACCGCTGACTCCGGTTACCTGACAAGACGTCTGGTTGACGTTTCCCAGGATCTGATCGTCCGTCAGGTGGACTGCTGTGAAGACAGAGGCGAGATTCCGGGTATGTGGGTAAAAGCCTTCATGGACGGAAGAGAAGAGATTGAAAGCCTTCAGGAGCGTATTACAGGACGTTTCTCCTGTGAGACCATCAAGAACGCCAAAGGCGAAGTGATCGTCAAAGCAAACCATATGATTACTCCGAAACGTGCCGCACGTGTGGTAAAAGAAGGGGTAAAAGAGAATGGGAAACCATATGATTCCGTTAAAATCCGTACCATCCTCACATGTAAATGCCACATCGGTGTCTGCGCCAAGTGTTACGGTGCAAACATGGCAACCGGTGAGCCTGTACAGGTGGGTGAGTCCGTAGGTATTATTGCAGCCCAGTCTATCGGTGAACCTGGTACACAGCTTACCATGCGTACCTTCCATACCGGTGGTGTTGCCGGCGGCGATATCACACAGGGTCTTCCCCGTGTGGAGGAGCTTTTTGAGGCAAGGAAGCCGAAAGGTCTTGCCATCATCACAGAGATCAAAGGTGTTGCCACACTGAAGGATACAAAGAAGAAACGTGAGATTATCGTCACAGACAATGAGGAAGGCAACTCCAAGACTTACCTGATCCCTTACGGTTCCCGTATCAAGGTTCAGGACGGACAGTATCTGGAGGCCGGTGATGAGCTGACAGAAGGCAGTGTCAATCCTCATGACATTCTGAAGATCAAGGGCGTCCGCGCTGTTCAGGATTATATGATCCAGGAAGTACAGCGTGTATACCGTCTGCAGGGTGTTGAGATCAACGATAAGCATATCGAAGTTATTGTCCGCCAGATGCTGAAGAAGATCCGGATCGAGGACAACGGAGATACAGAATTCCTGCCGGGTACCCTGGTTGACGTTCTGGACTACGAGGAAGAGAACGAGAGACTGATCAAAGAGGGCAAAGAGCCGGCAGATGGAAAACAGGTTATGCTTGGTATCACCAAGGCATCCCTGGCAACTAACTCCTTCCTGTCCGCAGCCTCCTTCCAGGAGACCACAAAGGTTCTGACAGAAGCTGCCATCAAGGGCAAGATCGACCCGCTGATCGGTCTGAAGGAGAACGTAATTATCGGTAAACTGATTCCTGCAGGAACAGGCATGAAGTGCTACTCCAACATTAAGCTGGATACAGATCTGGCTGAGGATGAAGAGGAGTACGAGGATGAACTTGAACTTGCTGAGACCCTGGAAGAACTTCCGGCGGAGGATGAAGAGGAAGCTGTTCAGCTGACAGATGAGGTTGATGAGGTGGAACTTTCCGAGGAGGAAGAGGAAGCCGAACTGACAGAAGAATAATGCTATAACATACAAAAGACCGCTTTTCCGGAAAATGACCGGAGGAGCGGTTTTGCATATTCAGGTTATGCAGTCTTTTAAAGGAGGACAAGTATGAACAAAAAAAGAAAGTCACCTTTATGGATGCTGGTTCCCATGGGAGTCATCATCGTCGTTTTATCCATTGTCTTGATCGTCATTACCTTAAAGTCAGGAAACCAGAGAACAGAGACAGCATCTGCCTCCCATACCCAAAGCGGGGAAAAGGAGGAAGAGTCTGTAAACGCGGCAGGTACGGTACAGGAGAACCCCAAAGAGACGGATACAGGTCCGGCCCAGGTCTATGTATCACCTGATATCTCCCGGGAGGTTAAGGATAAAGTGAAGAGCATGAGCCTTGAGGAGAAGGCAGCGCAGCTTTTCTTTGTCACACCTGAGGACATCACCCAGGTGGATGCGGCTACCGTTGCCGGTGAGGATACAAAGAAAGCCTATGAGCAGTACCCTGTGGGCGGGATCGTATATTTTTCCCGTAATATCCAGGGACCGGATCAGTTAAAGGAAATGCTGTCAAAGACCCAGAGCTACGCGGAGGAGATAGCGGGGGTTCCGGTATTTCTGGGGGTGGATGAGGAGGGCGGAGAAGTGTCCCGGGTAGCGGGAAACAAAAATTTCTCTGTCGCCAGATATGAGAGTATGCGGGCCATAGGGGACAGTAAGGATACTTCCCGGGCCTATGATGTGGGAAAAAACTTAGCATCCTATTTGAAAGAATTAGGATTTAATATAGATTTTGCACCTGATGCGGATGTAATTACCAATTCTGGCAATACTGTTATAGGGAACCGTTCCTTTGGGGAAGACCCTCGTCTGGTTGGTGCTATGGCGTCACAGGTGGTTAAGGGGCTGCAGGACAATGGAGTCTCCGCCTGTCTGAAGCATTTTCCGGGACATGGAGGCACTGTGGAGGACAGCCATGAAGGGCGGGCTTACACGGACAAGACCCTGGAGGAGATGGAGACAGAAGAACTGGTTCCTTTTCAGGAAGGAATCAAGGCAGAACCTGATTTTATCATGGCAGGGCATATCTCCATACCGAAATCCCTGGGGGATGATACGCCCGCGTCACTCTCAGAGCAGGTTCTGACAGGACTTCTCAGGGACAAGTATGGATATGACGGCCTTATTATCACAGATGCCCTGAATATGAAGGCGGTATCCGGAGGGTACAGTCCGGCTGAAGCTTCTGTGAAAGCGCTTCTGGCCGGTGCGGACATGCTTCTGATGCCGGATGATTTCAGGGCCGCCTACAATGGTGTGCTGGATGCCGTGGAGGAGGGAGATTTGAGCGAAGCGAGAATCGACGCCTCTGTGGAGCGCATTCTGCGTTTGAAAATGAAGAAATACTCGTAAAATTGTATTTTTTTGAAAAATTTCCTTGACAGCACGATTTTCCATGGATATAATGAGAGAGCGTGCATGGAGACGCAGTTTTTTTGCGCGTAAAATCATTTATTCATGATAATGAATAACTGGCAGCCACTCATTTCTTCTATAGGCATTGAACACTTAATGAGCACATAGTGTGAGTTTAGTGAGAAAGCCGTTCTTTGAGCACAGCGAAAAGAACTTCATTATTATAGAAGGAAAATATTACAGGAGGTGAAATGGAATGCCAACATTCAATCAGTTAGTAAGAAAAGGACGTCAGACTTCCGTAAAGAAGTCCACAGCTCCGGCGCTTCAGAAGAGTTTTAACTCTTTACAGAAGAAGACCACAGATATGTCTTCTCCGCAGAAGAGGGGTGTGTGTACAGCGGTTAAAACTGCTACACCGAAAAAGCCTAACTCTGCTCTTAGAAAAATCGCCAGAGTTCGTCTTTCCAACGGAATCGAGGTAACAAGCTACATTCCAGGTGAAGGACATAACCTTCAGGAACATAGTGTTGTTCTTATCCGTGGCGGCAGGGTAAAAGACTTACCAGGTACAAGATACCACATCATCCGTGGTACACTTGATACCGCAGGCGTTGCTAACAGACGTCAGGCCCGTTCTAAATACGGCGCTAAGAGACCGAAAAAATAATTAATTAGAATCATTTGAAGTCACAGATATAACTATTAAGACTGATTTTGTACCGGGATTCCATAGACCCAGGTTGTGGCTGCGGGTTTCTATATAGGATTTACCGAGTACGGACATACAAAATAGTTGTGTGAGTACCGATGATCTAATCGTTAAGGGCAATGACCGTTGTCCGAATTTTGATAATGATTAAGGAGGGAAGTAACGTGCCACGTAAAGGACATACTCAAAAAAGAGACGTTTTAGCAGATCCGTTATACGGAAATAAAGTGGTTACCAAACTTGTCAATAACATTATGTTAGATGGTAAGAAGGGTGTAGCTCAGAAGATCGTATACGGTGCGTTCGCTAAAATGGAGGAAAAGGCCGGCAAACCGGCAATCGAAGTTTTTGAAGAAGCAATGAACAACATCATGCCGGTTCTGGAAGTAAAAGCCAGACGTATCGGTGGTGCTACCTATCAGGTGCCGATCGAGGTTAGACCGGAAAGACGTCAGGCATTAGCTCTTCGTTGGTTAACTCTGTATTCTCGTAAAAGAGGAGAGAAGACAATGGAGGACAGACTGGCTAATGAGTTATTAGATGCTATGAATAACACAGGTGCATCTGTTAAGAAGAAAGAAGACATGCATAAGATGGCTGAGGCAAATAAAGCATTTGCTCACTATCGATTCTAGAGGAGGAAAATCCATTGGCTGGAAGAGAATATCCGTTAGATAGAACCAGAAACATTGGTATTATGGCTCACATCGATGCCGGTAAGACCACTCTTACAGAGCGTATCTTATACTATACTGGTGTTAATTATAAAATTGGTGATACTCACGAAGGAACTGCTACCATGGACTGGATGGAGCAGGAACAGGAGAGAGGTATCACAATTACTTCCGCCGCTACCACCTGTCACTGGACTTTACAGGAAAACTGTAAAAGCAAACCAGGCGCACTGGAACATCGTATCAATATCATCGATACCCCAGGTCACGTTGACTTTACCGTAGAGGTAGAGCGTTCCTTACGTGTACTTGACGGTGCTGTTGGTGTATTCTGTGCAAAAGGCGGCGTTGAGCCTCAGTCTGAAAATGTATGGCGTCAGGCAGATACCTACAATGTACCACGTATGGCATTCATCAATAAGATGGATATCCTGGGTGCAGATTTCTATGGTGCCGTAGAACAGATTAAGACTCGTTTAGGTAAAAATGCAATTTGTCTTCAGCTCCCAATCGGTAAAGAGGATGAATTCAAAGGAATCATCGACCTGTTTGAAATGAAAGCCTACATCTACAATGATGAAAAAGGCGAGGACATTTCCATCACAGATATCCCGGAGGATATGGCTGATGACGCAGAACTGTATCACACAGAGTTAGTTGAGAAGATCTGCGAGTTAGATGATGACTTAATGATGGAATATCTGGAAGGTGAAGAACCTTCTGTTGAAGCTCTGAAAGCAGCCCTGAGAAAAGGAACCTGCGAATGTGCAGCCATTCCTGTATGCTGTGGTACTGCTTACAGAAACAAAGGTGTTCAGAAATTACTGGATGCCATTCTGGAATATATGCCTGCTCCTACAGATATCCCGGCTATCAAAGGTCAGGATATGGACGGAAACGAAGTTGAGAAGCATTCTTCTGACGACGAACCGTTCGCAGCACTGGCATTCAAGATCATGACTGACCCGTTCGTTGGTAAGCTGGCATTCTTCAGAGTTTACTCCGGTACCATGAACTCCGGTTCTTATGTGCTGAATGCAACAAAAGGCAAAAAAGAGCGTGTTGGACGTATCCTGCAGATGCATGCTAACAAGAGACAGGAACTGGATAAGGTTTACGCCGGCGATATCGCTGCTGCCATCGGATTCAAATTCACCACAACAGGTGATACAATCTGTGATGACCAGCATCCGGTAATCCTGGAATCCATGGAGTTCCCGGAACCTGTTATCGAGCTGGCTATTGAGCCTAAGACAAAAGCAGGACAGGGCAAACTGGGTGAGGCTCTGGCAAAACTTGCCGAAGAAGACCCGACCTTCCGTGCGCATACAGATAAAGAAACAGGTCAGACAATCATCGCCGGTATGGGTGAGCTGCATCTGGAGATCATCGTTGACCGTCTGCTTCGTGAATTCAAGGTAGAAGCTAACGTTGGTGCTCCTCAGGTTGCTTATAAAGAGACCTTTACCAAGAACGCTGATGTTGACAGCAAGTACGCAAAACAGTCCGGTGGTCGTGGACAGTACGGTCACTGTAAAGTTAAATTCGAGCCTATGGATGCCAATGGTGAAGAACTGTTCAAGTTTGAATCCACAGTTGTTGGTGGTGCTATTCCTAAGGAATACATCCCGGCTGTCGGCGAAGGTATCGAGGAAGCTATGAAGGCTGGTATCCTGGGAGGATTCCCGGTTGTTGGTATCCACGCAAACGTATATGATGGTTCTTACCATGAGGTCGACTCCTCCGAGATGGCATTCCACATTGCAGGTTCTCTTGCATTCAAGGAAGCTATGGCGAAGGCAGCACCGGTTCTCCTGGAGCCTATCATGCGTGTAGAGGTTACTACTCCGGAAGACTACATGGGTGATGTTATCGGTGATATCAACTCCCGTCGTGGACGTATCGAGGGTATGGATGATATCGGCGGAGGCAAGATGATCCGCGGATTCGTTCCTCTGGCTGAGATGTTCGGTTACGCAACAGACCTGCGTTCCAGAACACAGGGCCGTGGTAACTACTCCATGTTCTTCGAGAAATACGAGCCGGTTCCGAAATCCGTACAGGAAAAAGTACTTTCAGTAAAAACAGGAAAATAATAATTAAAAACTTGCAAATATCCTTGATTTGCAATATAATCAAGGATAGCAGGTTGAATATATTGATATTCCAACCGCCTCGTTATGAGGCAACAAAAAAATAATAAAATTGCCCAGACGGGGCGCATGTGAATAAGGAGGAAATTCAAAATGGCAAAAGCTAAATTTGAAAGAAGCAAACCGCATTGTAACATTGGTACCATCGGACACGTTGACCATGGTAAAACAACTCTGACAGCTGCTATCACAAAAACTCTTTCTGAGAGAGTTGCAGGTAACGCAGCAGTAGATTTTGCTAATATCGATAAAGCTCCGGAGGAGAGAGAACGTGGTATTACAATCTCTACTGCTCACGTTGAATACGAAACAGAAAACAGACATTACGCACACGTTGACTGCCCAGGCCATGCTGACTACGTTAAAAACATGATTACTGGTGCTGCTCAGATGGATGGCGCTATCCTGGTTGTTGCTGCAACTGATGGTGTTATGGCTCAGACGAAAGAGCATATCCTTCTGTCCCGTCAGGTAGGCGTTCCTTACATCGTTGTATTCATGAATAAATGTGATATGGTTGACGATGAAGAGCTGCTTGAGCTGGTTGACATGGAGATCCGTGAGCTGTTAAGCGAGTATGACTTCCCGGGCGATGACACACCGATCATCCAGGGTTCTGCTCTGAAAGCTTTGGAAGATCCCAGCGGCGAGTGGGGCGACAAGATCATGGAACTGATGGCTGCAGTTGACAGCTGGATTCCGAATCCTCAGCGTGACACAGACAAACCGTTCATCATGCCTGTAGAGGACGTATTCTCTATCACAGGTCGTGGTACAGTTGCTACCGGTAGAGTAGAGGCTGGTGTTCTTCACGTATCTGAAGAAGTTGAGATCGTTGGTCTGAAAGAAGAGACACGTAAAGTAGTTGTAACAGGTATCGAGATGTTCCGTAAACTGTTAGACGAGGCTCAGGCTGGTGATAACATTGGTGCACTGCTTCGTGGTGTTCAGAGAAACGAGATCGAAAGAGGACAGGTTCTGGCTAAACCAGGTTCCATCACCTGCCATACAAAATTCACAGCTCAGGTTTACGTTCTGACAAAAGACGAGGGTGGCCGTCATACACCGTTCTTCAACAACTATCGTCCGCAGTTCTACTTCAGAACAACAGACGTTACAGGTGTCTGCAACTTACCGGAAGGCACAGAGATGTGCATGCCTGGTGATAACGTAGAGATGACAATCGAGCTGATCCACCCGATCGCTATGAGCCAGGGTCTTACTTTCGCTATCCGTGAGGGTGGACGTACTGTTGGATCAGGCCGTGTTGCTACAATCATCGAGTAATTAAATCTAAATATAGATTAGGTATCGCATGATACCGTTGTGTCCAAACGTAACAAACCCCAGAGGCTTAGGCTTTTGGGGTTTTTCTGTTTTAGGAAAAGGTGGAAAATTAAAGAAAAAGAATTGCGAACAGTGGTTGATTTCCCGGTTTCTGATAACAAAAAGGAATCAAGTTAAGTCCGTAATTTTGACTGTAATTCCCTCAGTTCCTTTCTTTACGACTGTGTGGCAGCCGATTGTGGTTCCCATTGCACGCAGTTTCCATTCTTCATGGACAGTTTCCAGTTGAACAAAATCGCTGCGCGATGGCCTGCTCTGGCTGTGGCGCAGTTTTACCTTGATCCATGCCATTGTCCTTGGGGGCGGGTTGGATACTGGAAACCACTGGAAAGACAACGGGGAGGATTTCTTCCTGCCGGTCAAAGTAGTTTCCCGGCTGTTCCGTGGGAAATATCTTGCGGAACTCAAAC
>PPYE01107803.1_pt1 | contig 21280 bp, 21 predicted proteins | sample 1559881 | NCBI WGS metagenome assembly PPYE01 (sample SAMN08240022, study PRJNA423297) | Human gut metagenome, whole genome shotgun sequencing project.
TAGAATTAGTGTTTGCATTTGAATCTCCTATTTTTTCCTTTGCTGCATAGCAAACAGCTTTTGCAGGCGTGGGCGATTATAGCGCTGGACAACAATAAACGGCAAATTACCCAGCACAATGTAGATAATCGTTATACATACCCCGCCAACACCGGACCATATTTTCAGCAGTCCAAGACCGGCGATAGACAACAGAATATGTGTCCACTCTGCCACGCAAGTTTCTTCTATCATGCGCGGCAAGTTCTCATAGTTTTCCTTTGTCAGTTTCTTTTCCGGCATGATTTTAACGAATATGCGGCTCATATCGGGGATCTTTGCCTGCCATTTCCGAACATGAAGCCGCTTCCATAGTTTTTGCTCTGCCGGGTGGCAGACCCAAGGAAAACGATCGGCGTGAAACCAATGCTTCGGGATCAAGCGCCCCGCTACAAAGGAGAGAACCCCTAACGCCGCGATATATAGCAGACACATAAGAAAATGCTTCATAAAAACCTCAACATAGCGGTGCGAAAATACGAAGGACACCATCTACGACCCAGCGGCGCGAATAATGTTTCATATCATAGGGCTTTACCTCTTTACATTTTGCCTGTGTAGCGATGAAATCGTCCTTTATTGCTGCAATAATACTGGAACGATAAAAGAACGAATTGTTTTCAAAGTGGAGAAAGAGACTGCGGTAGTCCAGATTGACAGTTCCTATCGTCGCAACTTTGTCGTCTGATACAAAGCTCTTTGCATGAACGAAGCCGGGAGTATACTCATAAATCTTGATGCCGCCAGTCAGCAACACCTGATAAAAGCTCCGAGACATACGGAAAATCAGCTTCTTATCAGGGATGCCGGGCATAATGATCCGCACGTCTACACCACGTTGAGCAGCGGAAATCATTGCATCCATCAAGTCATCGCCAAGCATAAGATACGGTGTAAAAAACCATGCGTAATCCGTGCTTTGAGAAAGCAAGTCAATAAAGAGCTGATTACTGGTAGCTTCATGGTTAAGGGGCGAATCGTAGTAACTAAGCACATAACCATCAAATGTGTGCGGCGGCGCAGGATACCTTTTGGGATATGTGGGCATTGCAAGCTGTCCTGCTTCTTTTTCCAGCGAAAATGCGTTCCAAAAGGTCAAGAACATATGGGTAAAATTTTTTACTGGCTCACCAGTAATCCGAAAGCCTGTGTCCTTCCAGTGTCCATAGGGATGTTCCAAATTGATATACCGATCTGCTAAGTTGATACCTCCGCTATAAGCAACTTTGTTGTCAATAATCAGCATTTTGCGATGATCGCGATAGTTTGCAGTTCCTTTTAAGGCAAGGAAAGGATTAAAAGGAATACATGGAATGCCTTTCTTTTTCAGTTCACGGACATTACTGAAATTGAACGAAGAAATACTGCCAAGATCATCGTATATCACACGTACATCAACGCCCTGCTCCATTTTTACTTCCAGTTCGTTCACGATTGCGTCCCACATATGCCCCGGCTCAATAATGAAGTATTCTACGTAAATCGAGTTTCTTGCATTTTTCAAATCGGCAAGCATATCAGGGAACATATTATCGCCCAACGGATAGTAACGAACCTGCTCAACTGCACACATCGGATATTGCGTTTTTTCTTCCAGCCACCGCACTGTTTGCCCCATGCGTTTTTCGCCGTCAAAGGGCGCTTCTTTTATTGGAAGAGGCTGCGGATTGCAACTCTTTTGAACTTGCTGCAAGCGCCTTTTTAGAGGGCGGGCCGTCCGTTTATTTCCAAAGAGCAGATATAGTAACGCTCCTACCAAAGGTAGTGACAGAATAACCAGCAGCCAAAGCAATTTATAAGCGGTTTCATCTCTCTTTATAATAATAAATACCACCAAGAAAAACGCTGCAACGGAAAGCAGTGACACAATAATCGGTGCGTAAGGGGTCAGCCATTTCATCAACAGCAAAAGCCTGAGCGATTGTAAAGCCACCGCTGGAATAATTGTTAGAATGCGTCGAATGATTTTCCCCATATGTTTACCCTCCTCTATGCTATTTCTCCTCCGAAGATGCTTCCCAATCGCAAACTATTTGTGCCATTTCCTGTGGGGTTTCTTTATAGCCTCGTAATACCCACGCATTCATAAGCCCAAACAATCCATATGTAATAAATTGGATAAAGTAGTGCGTTTTGGCATCGGCATTAGCGACAATGGATGCCGCTTCTTGTAAATAGAAGTTTAGAATCACATATTGGCGATCAGCTGAGTAGAGCAGATCACAAATAGGACGAGTGGAAAGGCAAAATTCAAAAAACAGCCTGATGCCGTCATAACTACCAGTGGCGAAGTTGGTAGCACCGTGTTCGTCGGAAAAGCGCTTCCACAGACATGTGATTTTGAAAGACAGAACTTCATCTTTACTTTTGAAATAACGGAAATAAGTGGAGCGACCTACATCTGCCTTGGCAGTCATCTCCTCAATACTGATTTTTTCAATGGGTTTTTCTTTCATTAGTTCCAGCAACGCTGTACCCATACATTCTTTCAGATAGTCTGTTGTAGCCGTTGTCCTTCGCATAAGAAACGTCTCCTTTAATTGCGTATCATTGAAACAAGGATTGTCATTTGTTCCACTTTCGCTCGGACTATTGACAACGCCTGTTTCTGTGATATTCTAGCATCTATGATACTATCGTCTCATTTATACTATCATTTGTTATTTGCCCTGTCAAGCTAAAATGCGAGTACGACGAGCAGAAAGGAAAACTATGGGTACGATTTTTTCCCGTGTAAAACTCAGCGGAAAGCATGTGGCCGCCCTCTTGGCGCTGATGCTGCTCTCCGCTGTGACAGCCATGCTGCTGCCTACTGCCCTGGCCAGTATGATTGACATCGGAGTGGCCGGAGAAAACCGAAACACCATCCTAATCATTGCGGCGGTGATGGCAACCCTGGCCATTCTGTTGCGGCTGGGGGTGACTGCACCGCTGATGGCGGTGGCTGGGCTGGTACTCTCTTCTCTGACCGGCGGCGAACTCAGTTCCGTGCTGAGCTTGGCCATTCCCGCCCTCATCATTGGCGTAGGTGTCATTCTGATTTTTGTTTCCCGCTACTCGGTGACCCTGCGGCAGCGGATTGACCGACTGAACAAGATCTTTCTGGAAACACTGGAGGGGGTACGGGTGATTCGGGCTTTCAATCGGCAAGGGAAAGAAATGGAAAGGTTTTCCCAAGCCAATGGAGAACTGGCATCCATGACCATTCTCTCTGGGCGGGTGACCGCACTGCTGATGCCGGTGATTCAGGTGATCTTTGGTGTGACTACAGCAGCGGTCATGGGCATGGGTTCCTGGTATGTGTCCGCCGGGGAGATGGCAGTGGGTGACCTGGTGGCCAACAGCCAGTATATCAGCATGATCCTTGCCGCTATCATGATGCTGGCATTGGTCATTATGCTCTTTCCTGTGTCCTATGCCTGCGCTAAGCGCATCGCAGAAGTGCTGAATACCGAGAGTTCCATCAAGGACGGCAGATACAGTGCCGCCTTGCGCAAAGGCCGCGCCTGTGTGGCCTTTGACCATGTGACCTTTACCTATCCTGGGGCGGACGAACCAGTGTTGAAGGATGTTAGCTTCGAGTGCCGGGCCGGGGAGGTCACCGCCATTATCGGGCGCACCGGTTGCGGCAAGTCCAGCATCCTCAAGTTGATCCCGCGGCTTTACGACGCCACGGTAGGCCATGTCTATGTGGACGATATGAATGTAAAACAATATAAATTGAACGAGCTGCGGGATCTGATCGGCTATATCCCCCAGAAGAATGTACTCTTTTCCGGAGACGTGGCCTCCAACCTGCGCTTTGGAGATCAGGGCAGCAGTGAGGAACAGTGGCGGCAAGCGGCCTACATCGCCTGCGCCGACGAGTTCATCGAACAGAAGCCGGACGGCTACCACGCCGAAATCGCTCAAGGCGGCACCAATTTGTCCGGCGGCCAGCGCCAACGCATGGCTATTGCTCGGGCTGTCGTAAAAAAACCAGAAATCTACCTGTTTGATGACAGCTTTTCCGCCTTGGATGTGAAAACAGATAAAACACTCCGCATGCGCCTGCGGGAGAGCATGGGGGATTCCACCATGCTCATTGTGGCTCAGCGGGTGGGTTCTATCCTGGATGCTGACCGTATCTTGGTGATGGAGGACGGACAGATCGTGGGGAGAGGCAAGCACCGGGAACTGCTACATACATGTCCGCTCTACCGGGAGATTGCTGAATTGCAGCTGGGAGAGGAGGAAGTGAAACATGAACTGGAATGCGTTTAAACGGCTGTTCCACTATCTGGGACGGTACAAGCTCCGCCTGATTCTAGTGATGATCGCCGCTGTCCTGAGTACCCTGTTTACCGTTTTGACCCCAGCGGTGACGGGCGGCATCACCTCGGAACTGTACGATGGCGTGGCAAGCGGCTCCTTCGACTGGGAAACGATCGTCTGGCTGCTCGTGACGCTGATAGCCCTTTATCTTGTGGCCCAGCTTTTCGCCATTCTCCAAAGCTTCAGCATGACTAAGCTGACCGCCTGCGTTATGGAGACTCTGCGGGGTGATATTGACCGGAAGATGCACCACCTGAAGCTGGACTATTACGACTCTCATACCCAGGGTGAAATCCTCAGCACCATCACCAACGATGTGGACACGGTGAACAACGCCCTGAGCCAGAACCTGACCCAAATCGTCACCCAGGTGGTCACCGCTGTGGGTATCCTGGTGATGATGTTCACAACCAGTCCTATACTGACGGCCATCGCAGTGGCTATGGTGCCGGTGTCTCTGCTGGCCTCTCTAGGCGTTATGAAAACGGGAGCCATACACTACGCCCGGCAGCAGGAACTCCTGGGACAGCTCAACGGCTACATCGAGGAGGTGTACCAAGGGCAGGAGCTGGTGTCGGTGTTCAACTACACGGATCGAGCAAAAGAGGAGTTTGATCGAATCAATGGGGAACTCCAGCGTACCGCTCAGAGTGCCGAGATTGCATCTGGTAAGGTCACTCCAATCACCGACCTGGTAAATAACCTTGGCTACGCTGTCAGCGCCCTGCTGGGATGTCTGTCCGTATTGCGTGGTGAGATGCGGATCGGCGACGTGCAAGCCATGCTCCAGTATACCAAGCAGTTCTCCCAGCCCTTCACCAGCATTGCGGGGATGGTGGGCAGTTTCAGCGCAGCGTCCGCTGCCGCAGGGCGCATTTTCGCTCTGCTGGATGCCTCGGAAGAGACACCAGACCCTGTTCCCGGACTGATGCCTCAGGTCAGCACGGGCGCGGTGGAATTTCGCCATGTGTCCTTCGGTTACTCCCCGGAGCACCAGCTGATGCATGATGTGAACATCACGGTGAAGTCCGGTCAGAAAGTGGCCATCGTGGGCCCCACCGGGGCTGGCAAAACCACCCTCATCAATCTGCTCATGCGGTTCTACGATGTGGACGGCGGTAGTATTTTAGTGGACGGGGTAGACACCAAGGAAATGACCCGTCACGAGCTACGGGATCGCTTTGGCATGGTGCTCCAGGATGCCTGGCTCTTTGAAGGCAGCATCCGGGACAACATAGCTTACGCGCAGGACAATCTGCCGGAGGAAAAAATCATCGCCGCCGCACGATCCGCCAGCGTGGACAGCTTCATCAAGACCCTGCCAGGCGGTTATGATTTTGAACTTTCCACAGGGGCGGAAAATATCTCACAAGGTCAACGTCAACTGCTGACCATCGCCCGAGCGATGGCGTCTGACCCGGAAATCATGATCTTGGACGAGGCCACCAGCAACGTGGACACGCATACGGAGCAGCTTATCCAAAAAGCACTTGCAAAATTGATGCACGGACGTACTTCTTTTGTGATTGCCCATCGGCTTTCTACGATTCGGGATGCTGACATGATCCTTTACATGGAACATGGTGATATTCTTGAGCATGGCAGCCACGAAGAGTTAATGGCACAACATGGAAAATACGAAGCATTGTATATGAGTCAGTTTGCACAGTAATATTACAAACGTTTAATTGGCTGCTTAATTGCCATTTGAGGAGAAACAAAACTACTATCAAATACTGCCCCGTCCGGGGAAAGAAAAAAACCGTTGGACGGGGCAGATGATTTCCTGCGCACATTTAGCTCATTATTCTGTCGGCGGTTTTGATGGACTCAGGGCCGCCGTTTCTTTGCGTTAACACAAACCAATGACGACTTGCAGGGACACGGCAACCGATGGGAGGTTATTTTGCCGTGTCTACTTTACTATTCTATTTCTCCTGTGATCTGCACCAGTCAAAAAAAGTTCGTACCCGCCGTCGGGGTATTCTTGGTATGAATATGAACACAGAAATCATGTGAATAGATTTTATAATTCTTCTACGCCTGTCTGCATTTTGCAGACAGGCGTTTTTTGTCGTTTTCTTGGGTTTTGTGTCGGCTGTCGATCACCTCCTGTATCTATCCCTTGCAACGCAATGATGAAATAGGAGGTGCAGCGCATGGATTCTTCCTAAAGAATTTTTTCAAAAATTTTTCTGCGCGTTTGCCAAAACGCATGATGCAGACCGTTTTAGTGGCGAAAGGGGAAGAAAACCGTATCACCCGCCTTTGCGGACGCGAAGGCGGGTGAATACATGAAAGGGCGCATATAATCTTGGGCGCATCAATGCGGAACACGCAAAGTTGGCGGCATTCTATCCAAGGCAAGAGGAGCGAAACCCAGCAACAAAGTACTTAGGTTTGCAGTTAAAGCTATTTTGGTGGCTTGAGGTTAATGGTGGACTCAGCACACAAGAGAAAGTAGATACCCTATATGACATGATAACAGCAAAAAGCGAATTGACAGGCACAGACTACGAAAGCATAGCCAACCGTGAATTGACACTCAACACGAAAGGCTGCTTTCCCAATAAGGTATAACAAAGAACAACTGTTTTTGCTTTTCGCTTTCGGTATAGGTCAATTGCTTTGTTTTCAGTTATAGTAACGATTAAATATCTCGTTTGGGGACTCTTTGGATCATCAATCTCATCAATTATTTCTATTATCTTTAAAAAAGCGTCATGAACTATATCCTCAGAATCCCGTGTATCTCCCAGCACGCTATTTGCCGTATAGAACATCAGGCCTTTGTACCGCTCATATATGACCTCAAATTTTAGTTTCCCCTCCGGAGAGTCGATTATAGCTAGATATATGAACATAGAACGATCTCCCTTTATTTTCACCATAAAACATAATCCTGCTATTTTGTTTACTATATCCAATTGTTCATTTTGGGGTACTGAGTTTCAAAATATCGCAAACAGCTGCGGAACACTTTGATATGCTCCCAATAAGACAGACAAGGAAATCACAGCGGAGAGAGCACAGATGAGAAAGCGGAAAGAGCTTGCATCGGAAGAAAAGGTCTCGCTGGTGGAGGAATACCTTGCAGGACGGCTACGGATGCGGGAGGCAGCGCGGGAGGCAAGGTTAGGCCATTCCACCATGGAAAACTGGATCAGCCGGTATCGTTCCGAGGGTGCTTCCGGGCTGCGGGAAAATGGAAACCAGGCCAAGTGTCAGTACAGTTGGGGAGTAAAGCGCAGGGTGGTGGGGGAATATCTGTCGGGCCAGGGCAGTTCTATGTCCATTGCGGAAAAGTATCAACTGTGCTCGGAAAATCGGGTATTGGACTGGGTGAAGGCGTATCATGACAGAACCTCCAGACAAGAGACGGGAGGTTCCGTCATGAGAAAAGATCACACCGTGGAAAAGCGGTTGCGGGCGGTGCCGGCCTGTTTGGATGGCGGTAAAGTCTTTGAGAAATTGCCCTGGCCCACCCTTAAGAATTATATCACATAATATTCAGTTACAGTAGATGACAAATGCTGATATTTTTAAAAATGCTTATCGACTTTAGACAGCAACCTACAAAATGTGGTTTGTATGGATCAGCTTTACCCCTGATTCAATCGCAGGATCCACGGTATAGACAATCCCGCCATCCGCCTTTTCCACAATGCCTACATGGTCCGCAGCTCCGTCCTGGCCTTCGTCCTCATCATCCCAATCGAAAAAGATCAGGTCGCCGGGGCGCGGCTCATAGCTGTGGTCCCGCCACAGTCCTCTCTCCCGGAACCACTGGAGGCCGATGGAGCAGCTTGCGAACCTTGGGATGACGCCGGTGTCCAGATAGCCGCACTCGTTGGCGCACCAGGAAACAAAGCAGGCGCACCAATCCACCCGGCTCTCGAAGCCATACCAGGACCAATAGGGCCGACCGCCTACATTGCCGAGCTGGGAGAGAGCCACCGTTACGATCTCCCCATCACCTGTGCCAATGCCGTATAGTAGTAAATTCGTAGTAATTTGAGGGCCTTGTTGTCAGGAAATGCGGTGTAATGCGCTGTTTCACAGGGTTTTGCCAGTTCTCACAAAATATTTTATCCCAAATCTTTTGCTAGATCGGCGGAGAAATATCTGGGCCGATGATGGCTGGGCGCTTATGGGAGATGTACAGAGACGATGACAAATAGACGCACAAGGCGGGAACATCTTCAATGATGTTCCCGCCTCTACTATTATGAGTGTTGCGATAGAAAACCATCGCCTTTTTCGTTCCTCTCAACCGTCCAGGACCGTTTTCTGCCGGTAGCACTCCGCAATATAATCGCGGGGCTGATAATAGAAGGCAGCATTATAGTCCGAAAGCAGACTGTCGATCCAGGAGGTAAAGACCTGCAAGATGGTTTCTACGATGTTGTCCTCATCGGACACATCCTCGATGAGCCTTGCATAGACCTTTCCCATCGTCCACACATCGGGGACTGTATATCTTGCCTCAGCAAGATTGTCAAAGTCTCCGCCTTGCAGTGAAAATTCCGTGATCACATCGTCCGCGACCTTTTCGATCGGCTCACAGTGCAGAATGTCTGCATTGCGGTAGAGCGTCTGAATGCCGGCCTCGCCCAGTTCCGCAGCCACCTTACCGCGCCGCATGTGAAGGGAGCGGCCAAGCTGTTCGATCAGAGAACAGGTGAAAAAGAGCGCGTCATTGTTTCTCTTGCACATTGGCGACATAGCTCCTTTCAAATTTCAGTGCAGCGAGAGCACGTGCAGTGTGGAAGCTGATCTGATGGGTGGGATACTTGAATTTTGCCAATTCCCAGAAAGCAGCTCTGGAGATCTCACCATCCAAAAAGCTCTGCACATAATTGAAGATGGTATCGTCCGCCATCGGGCCTTCCACCACATCATAGTCATGGGGAACTCCATTCCGGCATGCCGCAATAAAATCCAACCATTCATCGCTCATTTCCGGAAAGCGCTTGATCTTGAGCTCGGTCTGGTCATCGAAGGAATAGACATTGACAACCCCGGCTTTTCCAAAGCGCGTTGCCCAGCGCAGCGCCTGCTGTTCATAGGAGGTGCAGTAAAAGCCCCAGTAAAAATCCTTATGGAATTTTTGAATGCGGATCTCGGGTTGTTCCACAACCACTCTGCTTCCATGGTAAAGAGTCTGCATAACCGTCCTCCTTCATCTTTATATTTCATAATATTATAGCCTGTTTCCTTTCTGTGCGCAACCAATATCATACGCGATCCAGTACAATTTCCCCGACGATCTGATCCCCGGTCAGTTCACTGGTACGGTAAATATTCTGGCAAAAGGGTTTCAGGCTGAAATCCATGCCGGCGTTTCCCTCATCCAGCAGAATCCCTGTGACGGTGAAGCGAAGCTCTGATTGCGCCTTTTGCAGCATCTCCACACAGGTTTCTGGCAGTGAACACTCACCGTCCGTAATAAACGCGATGTCAGCATTTTCAAAGCCGCCCTCCCGCATAAGGCGTTCCGCCTCCGCAAGCGGCGTTTGAAAATCCGTGCCGCCGCCCAAGAAGGTTTCCGCCGCGTGCAGCTTCTCTTCAAGAGAAGACTGCCCGGGAAGAAATACATCCGTTTGAAAGCGGCCGGGGCCGGAGAAATGAACAAGAGCGAATTTCCGCCCCTCGCTCTGCGCGATCTCCAGCAGCGTCAGGGCAACAGCTTTTCCCCACGCGGCCAGATCTCCCGCAGTAGAGCCGGATTCATCCAGGCAGCATATGATATCACCTGCGCCCTTATAGACCGGCTCCCGCCGGCGGTATTGCTTGATCTGCCGGTGCTGATACTTCCGCAGGAACAACGGCAGCGTTTCCGGCACAGCAAGCATGGCAAGCTCGGAGGTTAGTGCGCGAGATAGATCATTTCCCAGCTCCAATGCATATTTTTCTCCGCGGCCATAGGCATAGCCATTGCGCTTGCCCTGCGCAAAAATTTCCCGGAAACGCCCCAGATAGCGGGAAATGTCCTGCAGCGTTTTACTATCGCGCACACGCTCTAAAAGCGCCGCATTTGCGTCTGTCTTCCGCATATCACCGGGGGCGTCGCTCCATGCGCCGAGGATCGTCTGTACTTCTTCCGCCCTTTCCGCGGCAGCAGACACCGCGCGGGCGATCAGCGCACCGGCTTCTGCCTGATTCTGCGCAAGGCCAGCGTCAACGAGCTTATTGACCGCATCTGCCTGCCGCCGTTTGCTCTCGGCGTCATTGGCGGCTTTTACCACAGCGGCACTCAGAGCCGGATCGTCCTGCGGAGCCCCACGAAGCTGCTCCAGCAGTGCCGCGAGCTTGTCCTCTGCGGTTTTCTCTGCCTGCTCCAGCTTTTCCAGCGTCTGCACAGCGCCAGGTTTTCCGCCCAATTGGGAAAGTAAGTTATCCAATTCTCCCGAGGTCTGGGCAGTAAACTCTGCCGCCGCTTCATAGGCCGGAAGCTCCCGCCCTTCACACACCGCCTTGAGCGTAGGATAGTCGTCGCTTTGGGTGATGTGCTCCAGAATCGGCACGTTGATCTTCCGCGCCGCTACTGAGAGGTCATCGTCCGCGTTGCGCCGGGGCATCAGGGAATAAAAGGACTGGAAAATATCCCGTGAGAGCGCCGGAAAAGAGCGCAGCTTTTCGCCTGCGCTGTTCTCGATCTCGTCCATACCCGTATCCTCCATGCGCAGATCCCGGTAAATGCTATCCTCCAGTTTGGTCGAGCGCAAAACGCGGTCTGTCTGTTGCGGACTACGTTTCACTCTCTGCACCTGCGCCCACGGAGAGGAAAGTACATCCTGAACTGTCCGGTAGGGCTTCAGCATTTTGTATCCGCCTCCTTCTCTCGAAATGTGCCGAACCACGCCAACAGAATTTTTCTTGCCCGTTCCGGCGAATATCGCAGCTCCGGAAATTCTTCCTGCAAGTATGGTACGGCTCCGTACATATTGGTTTCGCCGCTTTGACGCAGCCGTTCCAGATAGTCAAAATACTTCTGGCATTCATTCTTGGAATAGGCGCTAGGAATACTCATTTCCATATAAAACGCTCCCCAATCAATGCGAGTTTGTCACTTACCATCCGCAAGATCGTCTTTGGTGAGTTCAAAGTCATCCAGCCAGTCTACATCGTCCCGTTCGACAAAAGTAGATCCGTCCTCGTCTGAGAGTGCGCGATCATACGCGCGCATCAGGGCGAAGTGGTTTTCGTCACCCAATTCTTCTCCCTGTTTGCCGCCCCGGAAACGATACTGCTGGACGGCGATCCTTGCGTCGCTGCCTACTGCGTCCCACATATCGCGGAAGGGCTGGTCGTGCTTCAAAAGCTCGCGGATATCAAGTTCATCCAAACAACCGCCCTCCATAAAGGAAAGCTCTACGCCATCACAGTCTTCGATCCGTACTTCCGTAAAAACAATGCTCATTTTGTTTTCTCCTCTTATCCTTTATATGAGGGAGGGCTGATGCCCTCCCTCGCTTATTTGGTGCTCTTAAAAGGGCATTTCCCCGGATTCACCGCCAAAGTCTGGTGTAAAGCCGTCCGGCACGGCAAAGCTGTCGGGTGCTCCGGTATAGGCAGGAATATCATCCTCCTCACCGCCGTCTTTCGGCTTGGAGTCTCCGAAGTAGACATTGTCTGCAATGACTTCGGCACTGCGGCGCTTGCCGCCTTCCTTGTCCGTCCAGTCGCGGATCTGGAGCCGGCCCTCCACAACGGCCATGCGGCCTTTTGTGAAATACTTGCTCACAAACTCCGCTGTGGCGCGCCAAGCAACGATATCAATAAAGTCCGTCTCCTTTTCCCCGTTTTTGGACTTGAAGTCCCGATCCACCGCGATTGAAAACGAACAAACGGCGGTACCGCTCTCCGTCCTGCGCAGTTCAGGATCGCGCGTGAGTCTTCCCATAAGAATGATCTTGTTCAGCATCGTGATTCCTCCAATATTCTTTAATTTAACGCTGTAATCTCTTCCAGCGTCGTATAAGTAAAATGTGTCTGCTCGTGGGCCTTGCGGCTGATCTTCTCCAAATCGGCCAAGAGGTCATCCACCAGCGCAATCTCGCTGTCAGACTGCGCCGCCGTGCGAAGGCTGCACTGCATCTGATAAAGATGCGTCAATTCACCGCGCAGCTTGATAAATGCCTTGCGCGCAGTATCGGCCTTGCTGCCATCCCCCAGCGCGGCGTCAAATTCCTCCTGGGATTCCAACGCCATACCGCGGATATTGTTGACCTTATCCTGCATGGGGTTGACGCACAGGCGGGTGAGCACCGCTTCCACCTTTTCACGGTCTGAGGGCAGGTGCCAGAGATAATTCTTCAGCGCCAGAAGGTCACAGGATTCTACCTTGTCATGGCCAGAAAGCCATGCCTTGGCCTGCGCGATGGGATAATAGCCCAGATACTTTCGGTCCGACACCGCCATATCCTTACGAAGCTCACAGAGGATATCGTCAGCCAACTCGTTGATGGCGTCGGGAACGGGGATCGACGCGACCTCCTGCTGCATTTGCCGCAACTCCTCCAACGTGATCGTGGCGGAGATCTGCCCGAAGGCACCGGTTTGCTTATTCTTCAAAACGGCAAGGCGCGTGTCCCGATCCTCCATATTGGCCGTCACGACCTTCAGCTCCAGGCGGTCATACAGCGCCTCCAAAATCTTTTCCTGCGGGTCATTGAAATTAGGGATCTCATTGGAGGCCGCAAAGAAAGAAATGACCGGAATGGGATAGGTGCGTCCCTCGTTGGTGTATTTCCGCTCATTGAGGGCGGTGAGCAGTGAGTTCAGCACGCCGTCGTTGCACTTGAAGATCTCATCCAGCAATACGATATCAGCTTCGGGAATCTTACCGGCCGTCTGCACCGCGGGCTCGCTTTTGTGAAGCGCCGATAGCGCTGCACGATAAAGCTCCAGCTTTTCGGTGCCGCTCTTGAGCTTTTCCCATGTTGCGGGCTCGTCCTTCATGGAGCCGATGCCCTCGACGAGGACACGCAGGTTGAAGCGCTGGTTTTGATAGGTCGCGTCCTGCTCCAGCACAGTTTGCGGCACAGAGCCCGGCAGCAGACTCGCAAGATCAACACGGCCGAAAAGCTGTTCTTCATCGCTCTGCTTGGAAAGAAGCCGCTCAAACTGCCGCGCACCGGTGATGTGCCGGCGGAACAGGTTGATGGCATAGCTCTTGGCCTGTCCCGGCTCACCCAGAACAAACAGGTTTTTTCGCGTCAGCAGGGAAATGGCGATCATCTCCACCAATTCTTCCCGCTCGGCCACGCTGGCATTGGTATCCGCAATGACCGCCAGCATCTTATCTCTCAGCGTCATTTCCGTGCCTCCTTACGCCGCCAGCGTCTCTTCATAGAGGCCGCTGTTCTCAGAGAGCGTATCGATGGAAATGATATGGCTCTTTCGGAACGAGTGCGGTGCGCCGGTCATACCGCAGAGCCGGTAGGCCGATCTGCAGCTAAGAAGCTCATACTTGAGCTGGGCGAAAATGTGCTGCTCCAGGCGTCCCTTTTCCGGGTCATAGCCCGCCACAGCCTTGATAAGCCGCAGGGCAAGCTGCTGGTACACATCGTCATATTCCAGCCGAGCCGCTCTCATGAGCGGGCGATTCTGACGGATCACATTGTCGATGCACCAAAGATTCGCTTCCACAATGGCGTTGCGCTGAGCGATTGAGTAATTATTTTTCATTGTCGTTTCCTTCCTCTGGTATGGGCGCCCAAAAGCGGCAGTGGCCTTGGTCCCAGTCCTCCAGCAACATTTTGGTGGTGTAGTTCACGGAATTATAGTTCTTGTTTCTACAGTACTGCGTTTTTGCCATCGGTCCGCGATTGCTCGGCAGATCATAGGAATATCGGCAGTTACTGCAGCTTTTTACAGTTTCCTTCAATCAATTTCCTCCCTGATATTCTTCTTGGCAGTCTTGGCATCAAACGAGAATAAAAGCTCATAGCCATGCTCCGTTTTGTAGAAAAAGGCAGGCTTGATACCGTCGTCGATTTCCACAACATCGTAGTGCTGGACTGCTGCACCCAAAATCTCATCATCCGATTTTTCATTGCAGCACTCGAAAAACTCATACGGTGCCAGATCGGTATGCCCTTCATAGCGCACCGCATAGCGGAATGCAGATGGAGAAGTATCCTCGCCCAGATACGCGCACATACTGCGGTGCATCCTCCATTCTCTCTGATTCTTGAAGCCATAGATCCGCAGCTCACAGGGAGCCTTGAGCCTGGGACACCAGCTTGGCACATAGGTTTTGGGATCACTGCGTTTGAATTTCCTCGCGCGCTTTCCCGCAACACAGAAACGCTCCCCCAAGTGCATGGTGACGCCCTTTTTCTTGATCGGCAATCTTTCCATGTATTGGAGATTATGTGGGCAATCAGCGCAGGTCGGTTTTCGCAGCATCATCAGCCGCACCTCCTTTTTCTTCGATATTTTCTGCGTACAGCGGACTTTCGATGATCTCATAGCGGGTAAACCATCCGGCGGCATAGCCGTCCCGGTAAGCCTCCCAGAAATACTCGCCGTACTCCTCACAGTATTCTTCTGTCGGAAACGGGATCGTCCGATTTTCCTTTTCCTCCGTCACAAGGCGCGCAAGCTCCTTGCGGGCCTCCTCCTTCACAGTGAAGGCTGCCATACCTTCCGGAGCAGGAAAATTGCCCTGATCCGCATCCGCCCAGGAGTGGACGATGGTATAGACTCTCTTCGCATTTCCGCAGATCATGGCATGGATCGACTGGTTTTCCGGCATGCTCAGCCAGTCCTCAACAGCGGCGCGATCCTCCTTACGGAACATCTCTACAAACTTTGTGCGAAACGCCGCGCGAGGCAAGCACTGACCGATGGAGCGGTGAAAATGGTATAAATGCCGGTATACCGCAGCAAGGAAACCGTCAGTGCTATCCGCCTCAACGGGCCTTTGCTCCATGCACAGCCGCCCGCCGCAGATCCTGCATTTCCCGACCAGACACAACTGATAGGGCTTTATCTCCTTCAGGCTGTTGTAGGTCAGGCTCCATTGGACTTTCTCCATGTTCTCCGCCAAATGCGCGGCCATTCCAAGGGCGTCCCTGCAAGTGACCGGCGGACACGAGCAAAGTCTCTCATGCTCATGCCGGCAATATGTTCTCTCACACATTTATGCTGTCTCCTTCTTTTTCTCTTTGTTTCGTTCCTTTTCGCATAGCCGGATCAGCTTCTGGCACCGATCCATCTCAAAGCCGCCGATGTGGGCAAGCTCTTCAGAGAGTCTCAGCTTCTTTGCCATCCACTTATAGCCCTGCGTTCTGCTCATGCCCCGCTCCTTCCAGAAGCTGTCGAAGACCTGATGGGTCTCCATCCGCTTCATGCGAAGGGCTTCGTTGGCAAGATTGCCCAATGGCCGCGTGCTGCCCTTATGACAGCCCACACGGGCATTGCAGTTCTGACATTGATAAAATTTCTCACGTTCCAAGCCCAGTCTTTTTGCCGCCGCGGGGCCATACACCTTTGCCGCGGGAACAAGATGGACTGCACCGCTGCAATAGCGGCAGATCGTCGGAATCTCTACCAAAGGCATCCCTCCTTACGCCGCTTTCGCAGCAGCCGGCTGCGCGGCTTTTTGAGTTTTCTTCTGTGTTTCCGGCCGCATGGCACTTTGCAGATAGTAGGCATCCTGCGTGGCAAGCGTCAGCATTCCGCCCTGCGCGATCCCCAGCGTGACCGTGCCGCTCAAGGCTTTCAGGCAGGTGACAAGCTGCTTTGCGTTGAACCAGTAGTCCCCCGCAGGAGCGCCGGTCAATGCAATTACCTCAATGGGTGCCGATGCGCTGACGCAATCGCCTGCGCATTGGAATACAAGGCGCTGATCCTGAAAGCTGAGCTTCACCCGGTTTCCGGTGCCAATGCTTAGGACGGACGAGAGCGCCGCTCTCATGTCGTGAATATCCGTCAGCACGGTAAACGCATTCCGGATGCTGCTTACCAACTGATCCGTATCGATGTAGCCGCCCTCCATGAGCCGCGCGCTGAAAAGGAAGTTCTCGCGGAAAAAGACGATGCTCTTTCCCGTGGTGCCGACACGGAATTCATCCTTGTCCTGGCACATATTCGAGAGCTTTCCAAGCGAGGCGGCGGGGATGAGCAGGCTCACATCACCCGTGCTCTGATTGTCACCTCTGGCCGTCACGATACAGTTTCCGTTGCTGCCGGCCGCGCGCAGTCCCGTGCTGGTAAACATGAGATTGACGCACTTGAGAAGCGGCTTGCTGTTATCCTGTGCGGTTGCAAATACGGTGTGCTGCGCCATAGCGGGAATCCCGCTGAGTTTGACGGTATCCTCCGGAAAAGGAAGATCCGGCTTTGGAAAAGCGGCTCGCTCCCATACATCCACTTCATAGCAGGCGTCTCCGCTTCTGAGCGTCATGCGTCCCTGATTTCCTGCCCGGCAGAGCTGCACGGTATCCTGCGGCAGCCGTGAGAGCATTTCTGCAAGCATCTTCGCGCCAAATACCAGCGCCCCATCCTCCTGAACGGTACAGGGGAGCTTTTCCTCCAGCGCCGCCTCCAAGTTGGTCGAGGTGACGGTGAGCTTTCCTGCGGCAGCATCCGCCTCCAGCAAAGCGCCCCGGAGCACGTCCAACGGCGAATCCGCCGGTGCGACGGCCGATGCACGCTTGATGGCGCTCAGCATTTCCGCCCGATTGATCGTTACATTCAAATAATCTCCTCCTTTACGCAGCAAAGCCGAAGATCGACAGCTGGTTTTCATCTACCTCTGCCTTCTTCGACTTCCGTTTCTTCTGTTCTTCCGCAGTCCTGGCAAGCAGTCCTTCATAAAGTGCCTGACGCACTTGCGCCTGCGCCGTGTGCACGCCGAAGGAATCCTTTGCTGCGGGCGCCTTTTGTTCTTCTGCCGCAGTATCTTTCGGCTGTGCAGCGGTAATGTTCCTTTTCCGCTCCGGGTTCATGACCGCCATTTTCCGAAAGGCCGCCGCAATATCCTCCACATTATCCCGGATTCCCAGTGCCAGCTCCTTTGCCATCTGTGAGGTCAGGTCCTTTACATCACTCATGGCCGCAAGGCCCTCTTCAGAAAATGTCCCCTCGATGATGCCTGCCACCGCCAGCTTGGAGGCCATCAGCTTCATGGCCTTTGCCTGCATGGTATCGGTGTAGTAGAGCATATATACCTCCACTCTGAGGGCGGTCTGATTGATCCGCCATGACCGGCGGGATGCCTGCCGCAGCGTAAAGAGGTTATAGCCCATGGAGTAGAAGATAATTGTGGTAAAGGCATTGAGGTCAAGGCCGGTTTCCACGCAGCGCGGGTTGGTGATGAGCACCTGCAAACCGCCCTTTACACGCTTGTTGACCCAGTCCTCCCGCTTATCCGTAGCGATCTGCGGCGTCAGGATCTCTGTCCGATAACCTTCCGAGCAAAGAAGCTTCTGGAGCTTTTTCTGTGAATCCGTGCGCGTCCAACTGGTATAGATGAGCACGCGCTCTCCGTTTGCCGCTTTCTGCCGCACCAGCTCCAATACCCGTTCCTCCTTGGGAAACAGGCGGGAAAAATCGCCGCAGTTCTTCGGCGTTACAATGGGCATTCCGTTTATGGGATGCACTACCTCCGCTTGATCGTAGGGCTGATCCGGGTAAACCGTCAGCAAATTGAGATAGGTGGACAGGATCTTCTGCGCCGCCTTCCGGTCTGTGCGCAGGACTTTCTGCAATTCGTGTTCCGCCTCTTTATAGGCCGTGCGTACATCCTCCGGCATCTCCAGCGGTACGGGGATCTCTTCGTAGTCCGGCAGGTTTTTACCCATGTCGGAGAGGGAGAGAAATGCCGTGTATTCCAGCAGGAAGCGGGAAAATACCAGCGGCGATACGCCGGGCAGCTGCTTTGACTTTGTTCTGCGCTTACTGGTGCGCCTATTGGAATTGTACTCCGCATCCTGTATCTCATAGGTATTTTCCACCACGCCGTACTCCGCATCGAAATCGCCGGGGCTTTTGTAGCGTTTGCCATCCTTGAGCATCAGCCCGGGAACAATGCGGTAGAGCAGGTGAAAAATGCCGGAGGAATAGCCGTTGATAAGCGTTGCCGTCATTCCGACAAAACACCTGGACGCGCCGTACAGCTCTGCCATGGCATCGCCCTGCCCGCTATTGTTGTTGTACTCGTGCAGCTCATCGCAGAGGAAGCCGCCGATGCGCCCGTGCAGCTTTTTCTTGATGTAGGTACTCAGGGGAAACCGCCGGTGCGCTCCGCGGATCGGGTAGAATGCATCCGGATTTTGGGCGATCTCAGTGAGCTGATCGAGAACACGCTCGTTTTTGGTACGATGCAGATGTGCCTGCGCGCCGTAGCGGTAGACCCATCCGTATTCTCCGATCTTCACCCAGTCGATCCGCTTATCCGGATTGACTGCAGACCATAGCGGCGTACCGCAATGGGGACAGGTGTGATTTTTCTTGTGCTCCTTCTGAAAAAAGAACTGGTCGGCCGGCACCGTATAGCGGCTGCCGTCCTCGCTGATCTCCATTTCGATCACACCGTCGCAGTCTGGGCAGAGAAAAGCGCGTCTGCGTCGATTCCAACGCACGGCGGGGCAACGCATATAGCCATCCCGCGCCTGCTCCTTGGAAAAAACAGCGAATACGCTTTTGTCGCCCTCCTCATACATTGCATACAGGCGGTTGAGATCCCGAATCGTGCGCACCACCATGCCGTAGGTATCCGGGAGCGTTTCTCCAATCTCCCGCACCCACTTTTGTGTGACATGGGAGGGACACATGACGATGCCAAAGGATTTCCTGCCGTCTTTCCTCTTCTGATCGGCCCACAGCCCGTGCAAAGCGCCAAGAGCAGTCGAACCGATCTTCGTTTTGCCACTACCGCATTCTGCGATAATGAGCGCCACACGCTTACGCGCAAGCTGCCGCTTGACGGCTTCTGCCACCGCAAGCTGCGCATCGTAGAGAGAATATCCCACACGGCTCATGATGCAATCGTTGATAGCGAGCACTTCATCGGAAAGCGGTTCCTTGGCAGGATCAAAAAGGGGCATGAACTGATTGCGGATACGGTCAGCTACGGTAACGCCAAAGGTATTGAGATAGCCTGTGACATTTTCCACATTCTCAAAAACGTCTGGCATATTGGGGACTGCCCCGGGGATCTGGATATCTCCGCTCTGCAAGCCCTGCTCCAGCACCTCCACCACATTCTGATCCTGCGGCTTCAGATCCAGCACCCATGCGTCCATCCGCTCTTTCAGGGAAATGACCTCCAGTTGCCGGAGATCTCCCCGTTGGCGCAAACTGCTGAGCACATAGTCCTGAAATTCCGGGATCAGCGGCGCTGCCGTTTTGTGATCCAGTTCCTCAAAGAGCCGCTTTTGATCCCTGGCAGGACAGAAGATGTAGCACCTGCGGGGCTGCAGCTCCATCTGCTCCGTATCTACGAGGTTTGTATCCTCGTCTTTTTCATGCTTGCCGCTTCTGTCATCCTCCTGTACGGTGTCCGCAGCCATCAATGTTGCCACGGCGTAGATCCCATCGTGCGTGATCTGCCGCTGATAACTTTTGAGGCTGCTTTGGAGCATTCGGGTCGTGTCGTTTTGGGCGGCTTCTATCGTCGCGCCGCCGTAGATGGCATCTGCCATTGCCCGCACCATTTCGGGGTAACCGCCGAAGCGGATGGCACTGATGATGCTGCCGTTTTGATCGTGGTCGAGCACTATCGTATCCGCATAGGCCGACAAGCGCACCTGTGCGGATGGGTCGTAGTAACTCAGTTCGATCAGCTTGCTATTGGACATTCATTGCCTGACTCCTTTCTTTTGACGAAACAAAAAAAGACCGCAATCACTCCTATGAGCAATTACGGTTTCATTCTCGTCCTTATTACATTTCAAGTCGTTTGAGTTCGACGGTACTCGCAAGGAGCATGCCACATCTCTATGCGGTAAAACCGCCATGAGCTGTGCAAAGGGCATACTACCTCCTTTCCACTCTTTCTTTCCTAACTTACTCCGCCCTAATGGATTTTGAGCATAATTAACCAAGCCCTTTCGAAAACCAAAGAGTTTCCTGAAATTGAGAGCCGCTATTTTGCTTCCGAAGAAGAATTTCGCTCGTTGCTTGCCTCGCGGCAATTTATCAAGGCGGTAATTCTTACGGATGTTTGCCGGTACCGTTTCTACGCCATTCCTAAGCTTTGCATAATTGCTGAATTCTTCACTTTGCATATACCTTTGGCTCTTTGCCCTGTTTGAAGCATTCTTTGAAGTAATGAATGTTGCATTCCATCCATCGATTTTTGGACGACACTGCCCTTGGTATGGACAACCAACGCAATAATTGCAATTAAACGAAACCTTACACTGCCTTGTCGTTTTAGTATAGCTTTGACTTACAGGTTCGTGCCCTGCAGCACATCTCAAAAGTATTGTTCCGTCATCATTAAAAGTGAAATCAGCTAATGCATACAATAAAAAGCCGCTGTAATTTTCATCCCGTTATCGGATAAGCGTTACAGCGGCTTTTGAAAACTCTGTATTGATTTTTCTGCGCGAGGTGATATAATCGGCATATGCCGAAAACAAGGGAGGTGCGTCCATGCCAAGACCGCCACGGTGCCGTCGGATTTGTGGCGTACCACAAGTTGACACCTTCTGCCCCAACGGGGGCGAGGATGTCGAGCCGATTCTGCTGACGCTGGACGAGTACGAGGTCATTCGGCTGGTTGACCTGAAGCAGCAAACCCATGAGCGGTGTGCCGCGCAAATGGATATTTCCCGCTCTACCGTGCAGGAGATTTACGAAAGCGCACGGCGCAAGATCGCAGCGTGCCTTGTCCACGGGAAACCGCTGCACATCACCGGGGGAAACTACCGCATCTGCGGAGGACAGGAGGCAGCCCACTGCGGCC
>PPYE01357872.1_pt1 | contig 21273 bp, 20 predicted proteins | sample 1559881 | NCBI WGS metagenome assembly PPYE01 (sample SAMN08240022, study PRJNA423297) | Human gut metagenome, whole genome shotgun sequencing project.
CTTGCACCTATTATAGCACAGATTGCCGGGATTGCCTTGTGTCGCAATGCTTTTTGGGTTGGTCAGTAGACATTAAATATGAAGTTCAACCGTTCAAATATAATATGAAGATGGAGAGATACTATGAAGAAGTGGTACGCGAAGTCAAAGCGTCCCGGACGCAAGCAGGTGGAGGTGAAGGAACATCTTTGCGCGGTGGGAGAATTGAGCAAAGAGTATGGAAGACAACTGGGCATGGAAAAAGAAGCGGAAATGGCCGGAACGGTTCATGATGCTGGCAAGCTCACAGATAAATTCCAAGATGTTTTGGAAGGAAACGCATCCAGAGTAGACCATGCAAGGGTGAGCGCTGCGTTTTTGTGGTGGCTGCTTATCAAAACGAGTAAATACGCAGGGAAAGAAACGAAAGAGTGCATAAGTGAAAAAATTGCAAGTACAAATTATGCAACCATTTTGGAAGCCATCAATGCGCATCATGGGACGCTGCTCTGCTACAATCAGCTGAAGTATTCGCTACTTGAATGCATGACAACGCAAAAGTGGTTGGAAGGTAACGAGGGAAAGGAGGTCGCGTTGACAGGAGAAGAGAATTACAGGGCGCTAAGAGATATATTTCGTGAGGAACTTCCGGACTGGAAACGAATTGGAATCAAGAATATGACGCTTGGGGAAGAAGAACGGATGCTTTGGTCGCGAATGCTGCTTTCTTGCTTGGTGGATGCAGATTACACCGCATCAGCGGAAGAGGATGGAGAAATCATCCCGGAGCCGCCGAAATGTGATGCGGAAAACTGGCTGGAGCGCTTAAATGCGCATCGGGCGGAACTGGCAAGGAACTCAACGGCTGATAAAAAACTCAATGCACTGCGGAATGAGTTGTTTGAAACGTGCGGCAGGGCGGGGGATCATGCGCCGGGGATTTACACCCTGACAGCGCCTACTGGCACAGGAAAAACGCTGGCCTTGCTGCATTTTGCGCTGCGCCAATGCCGCAAGAACGGTCAGCAGCGAATCATCATTGTGCTGCCGTTTATTACGCTGACGGAACAGAATGCAATTGAATATCGGAAAATCCTTGGGGATGACGTTTTGCTGGAAGATCATAGCCAACGGCAGCTGACAGAAGAGCAGCGAAAGTTTGCACAGCGCTGGGATATGCCAGTCATTGTGACCACATCCGTGCGATTTTTCGAGGGGCTGTTTGCGGCAAAAGCCCCGAATCTTCGGAAACTGCATCGGTTGGCGAATTCTGTAATCATTTTCGATGAAGCGCAGAGCTTGTCTGCAGAATTGTTTCCTGCGACGCTCAAAACCATTCAGGCGCTTTGCAATCTGCCGAAGAAGAATGTGACGATGCTCTTTTCTACGGCGACACAGCCGGATTATCAATCAATCCCTAATCTTACTTGGCATGCTACGGAGATTTGTCCGAACCATGCCGATATGTATCAGCAACTTCGCCGCGTTCAGGTGACATGGCGAGTTTTGCCGAATGAGAGAATCTCGTGGGAAGAAATTGCGCAGAAGATGGCGGCGCAGCGGAGCATCTGCACCATAGTGAACATGAAAAAGCACGCGAAGAAGCTGTTTGATGCGCTGAAATTGGTATGTGAGACGGAATCAGTATTCTACATCACGACGGAATTGTGTCCGGCACATCGGCGCGTCGTGATAGAGCAAGTCAAAAAGCGGCTGCGCGACGGCTTGCCTTGCCGTGTGGTTGCGACGCAGTGCATCGAAGCGGGGGTGGATTTGGACTTTGACAGCGTTTTCCGCGCGCTGGCCCCGCTGGAATCAATCATTCAGGCGGCAGGACGTTGCAATCGAAACGGTCGCCATCCCGAAGGCGGGCAAGTGCTTGTGTTCCTTCCGGATGAAGAAAGGCTATATCCTGATACATGGTATGAAAAGGCGGCAATGCTGGTTAGTGCATTGCATATTGAGAAACCGATTGACTTGATGAATCCGAGCGACATTCAGCGCTACTATCAGAAGCTCTTTTGGAAGCTGAAAGGGGAGAAGGAGCTGAGCGAGGCCATCCAAATGCAGGATTATGCAGGGGTCGAGAAAAACTATCGCATCATCAAGAATGACGGCGTGCAGGTGCTTGTGCCATATGAACCTGAAAACAAGCTGTTTGAGAAGCTGAAGGAAGAAGCCTTGGAAAACGGCGTGACGGCGAAGTGGATGCATGAAGCTGCAAAGCTGTGCGTGACAGCATATGCGAATGATGACTTCAACTGTTATGCGGAGCAGCTGTATTTTGCGGGAAAACGGAATGAGAGCAGGCAGCCATCCGGCTATTGGGTGCTTCGCAGGAAGGATGATTATCATATGGATACGGGGATGCAGCTGAAAAACGACCTCCCAATATGGTGAAAAAAATGCTTATATACCAGATTTGCCATTGACAATTCATGCGAATTATATTATATTTGTACTGACAGCTTGAAACACTGATAGGGTAACAAGCTGAGAATTGAAATAGTACAAAGATAATGCTATCCTCTCTGCTGATTTGGCAGAGAGAAGAACATGGAGGTGATGAAAAATCATGGAGATTTCAGTGACCGTTTGGGGTGACTTGGCGTGCTTCACTTCGCCGACAACGAAAGTAGAAAGGCTTTCGCAGGCAGTCCCAACACCATCAGCAGCACGAGGCATACTGTCAAGTATTTACAGCAAAAGGACAGAATTTTTTTGGATGGTGACAAAAATTGAGGTGCTGAAGCCGATTCGCTATATCAGCGTCAGGCGCAATGAAGTGAAAGACAAGTTAGGGAATGACATGCAACCAATTGACACAAATGATCCAGACAAGCGAACACCGCGGCAAACGGTTTTCCTGTATGATGTCCGCTACCGCATTACCGCGCAGATTGTGCCGCGGCCGGATTATCATGGTACGGTGGAGCAGCTGTATGCACAGGCTGAACGGCGAATTAAAGGTGGCAAGTGCTTTTGCCAGCCTGCGCTCGGCTTAAGGGAATGCGTTGCGTACTTTTCTGAAAGTGACCCGAACGAAAAGCCGATTCAGCAAGACATGGATTTGGGCTTGATGGTGTACGACATTTTTGACCTGCATGACGCGGAGGTTCGCAAGAAAACGCGGACAAGGCTGTCCCTGTATCATGCGGTGATGAAGCAGGGCGTCATTGAAGTGCCGCCCTATGATAGCCCGGAAGTCCTGAAGGGGGATGCGATATGCTGAGACCGCTGTACGATTATGCCATGCGTTACCAGCTGCTGCCGCCTCCGGGCATGGTGAAAAAGACGGTAAAGGCATGGGTTTGCCTTGGCGCGAATGGCACGTTCCTTGGCGTGAGGCAGGACGGCGAGGATGAATACTTTTGCCCTGACATTGGCAGCTTGGCGAATGGCAAAGACAAGTGCAATGTGCTGGTAGAAAAATACGAGGTTGTTTTTTGGAAAGATACGCCGGAAAGCAAAGTTGAGCAAAGAGAGGAAGGCAAAAAGCCGAAAGACAACACGCTTAAGCATCGATACTTTCTTGCTTCTCTTCAGCAGGCAGCGCAGAAAGTACCTGAATTGTCAGTTTGCATGCATTTGCTGGAGGACGAAACCTCCTGCGAACAGGTACGGCAGGAACTGCTGCGGCTGAAGCTGAAGCCATCAGACCGCGTTTCATTTGAAATTGCAGGAACGCCTATTGTCGAAATTCCGGAGGTGCAGGAATGGTGGCGGGAGTTTCGTCAGCAGTTCGCGCAGCATGGCGCGGCAGAAAGCTTGTGCCTGATTACTGGAGAAAAAACGATGCCGGTTGCTACCCTGCCGCCAATTAAGGGACTCTTGCAAGTCGGCGGACATGGACGCGGTGACGCTTTGTTTTGCTTTGACAAGCCAGCATTTTGCTCGTACGGGCTAAAGCAATCGGCGAATGCGCCTGTTTCTTCGGAAGCAATTGATGCGGTGAAAGCGGCGCTTGACCATCTCATGTCAAGCGAAACGCTTTCGCCAACATTGGCGGGAATGCGCTTTGTCCACTGGTTTGACTGCTATGTTCCTGCGGAATGCGACCCGATGCAGCAAGCACTGGAGGGCGATCCTAAGAATCAGGAAACAGAACAGCAGACGGAAGATGATGATGGATACGACGACGATGAAGAATTTGATGAAACGGTAGAAGCACCGTCAAATCCTGATGCTAAACGCGATATTGCAGCCAAACGCATCGAGAGCATTGAAAGCGGAGCAGCGACAACCACGATTCCAGCCAGCACGCAGTATTACATCCTCCTGCTGTCCGGCGTTACAGGGCGTGTCATGGTTCGCAGCTACGACCACGGGAATTACGGCGAACTGGAGAAGAGCATCCAGCAATGGCGCAATGACTTGCAAATGGTCGATCTCGGTGGAACGGGATTCACAAAAATTAATTCGCTGAAAGCAATGATGATTCGTCTGATGCCGCGGCAAAAGAGCGAAAAGAACGTTTTCAAGCGGATGGACAAGGAACTTTCAGGAATTACGCCAGCGGTGCTGCACGCAATCTTGACGGACAGTATGCTGCCGGATTCCGTGGCGGTTCGTGCGCTGCGATACATTCGCAATCAAATGGCCAGTGCCAGCGAAGAAGATAAACATGCGCCCGTGCCCAATGCAATGTGCTGCCAATGGCTGAAAGTATGGCTGATTCGGAAAAACAATCGAAAGGAAGGCGTGATAGAAGCTATGTATCAGGCGGAAAATACGAATGTTGCGTACCGCTGCGGCGCGTGGGTCGCCGTGTATGCGAGTATGCAGCAGTTTGCAATGAGAGATGTTCAGGCAGGTATTGTACAGCGCTACTATGCATCTGCTTGTCAGATGCCAGCGCTGGTGCTGGGGCAGCTGTCAATTCTCTCCGTACCGCACCAGGACAAAATCAAGGGCGACTATCTGAAGATGTATCTGGAAATGCTGGATAAGGTGACTTGTGACATTGGGGAAATCCCCACCATGCTGAACTTGGAGCAGCAGGCTTACTTTGCACTGGGGTATCGCCAGATGACAGCGGAATTGAATCGGAAACTCAATGAACTGCGGAAATTGAAGAAAGAACAGAAAGCTGCGGCAGAAACGGACGAGGAGGAATAAGAAAATGGCACTGCAGAACCGTTACGAATTTATGTACTATGTTGCTTGCACCAATGCCAACCCGAACGGCGACCCGGATATGGGCAACATGCCCCGGATTGACCCGCAGACCATGCAGGGATTTATCACCGACGTGGCCACGAAACGCCGCATTCGCAACTATATTGAGATTGCTTATCCGGGCGTGCCGGGCATGGGGATTTTCGTGCAGAAGGCGGTGAATCTGAATAAGCAGATTGCGCTGGCAAAGCGCGAAGCGGGGATTGAAGGTGCGAAAGAAAAAAATCCGGTTTATGCGGCACGCAAAAAAGCGTGTGAACTCTTCTACGATGTGCGCACCTTTGGGGCTGTGATGTCTACTGGCCCCAATGCGGGGCAAGTCCGCGGTCCTGTTCAACTTGCTTTCGGCAAGAGTTTGGATTCGGTACTGCCGCTGGACATATCCATCACGCGCATGGCGGCGGCATTGGGCGGAAATGACAAATCCTACGAGGAATATGAGAAAGCGGAACAGGAAGCGTCTGAAGATAAGCTGCGCACGATGGGACGCAAGCAGATTATCCCCTTTGGTCTGTATGAGGTGCGTGGCTTCATCAGCGCGAATCTTGCAGCGGAAACGGGATTCGATGAAGCTGATATGAAGGCGCTGTTTGAGGCGATTCTCAACATGTATGAGCATGACCGTTCGGCGAGCAAGGGCGAAATGGAGGTTGTTTCTCCGCTCATCATCTTCAAGCACGAAGGCACGGATACGAATCCTGAACAGCGCGCACGTCAAGCCAAATTGGGCTGTGCACCGGCGCATAAACTCTTTGAACTGGTGACGGTGCAGAAGAAGGTGGATTTCCCCCGCAATTATCGTGACTATGAAGCAAAGGTGGCGCTGGATAAGGTGCCTGCGGGGGTACGGATGGGGTTCTTGAGCAATCCCTACGGGGAGATTGTCTGGGATGAACTGCCGCAGGGAGAAAGCTGGTTTACCCGTGGATGACGAGCAGGAGTATCTTCCGTTATCGTGGCTGTCGCAGGCAGATTACTGTCTGCGGCGCGCCGCGCTGCTGCTGAATGAACGTGTATGGGTAGAAAATGTCGAGACGGCGAAAGGTCGCGCCGAGCATGAACGGGTTCATACACAGCGCGTGGAGCGGCGCGGCGATTTCGTGAAGCTCTACGAGAACAGTGTCTTTTCGGACGAAATGCAAATCAGCGGAAAATGCGACTGCATTGAAGCGGTGCGGGATGAAAACGGCTGCACGATTCCCGCAGTGGATTTCCCGGTGCGGCTGCTGCCGGTGGAGTACAAGCATGGGAAGATACGCGATGAATCAGAATACAAGATTCAGCTTTGCGCGGAGGCGATGTGCTTAGAGGAAATGTATCACACGACGATCCCGGCAGGCGCGCTGTTCTACATTACCGCGCATCGCAGAGTGGATGTGGAACTTGATGAAGCGCTGCGTGAACAGGTACGGCAGACTGTGCAGAAACTCTGGAAAGTCCGCCGCGAAATGCTGATTCCGTCGGCAGTTTACGGCCCGAAATGCAAACGTTGCTCGATGCAGGAATACTGTATGCCGAAGGTAAAAACATCCGCGAAGGAATATTGCAAGGCGCTTCTTCTTGAAGCAGAGAGGGTGGAGACGGAATGAAAAAATTACTGGAAACCCTCTATGTGACAACGCCAGACAGCTACCTTTTCTGCCGCAACGAGAATATCTGCGTGAAAATTGGCGGCGAAGAGAAAGCAAGCGTGCCAGCGGTAATGCTGGACGGAATCGTGTGCTTTGGGGAAATGACAGTCTCCGCGCCGCTGATTGGTTTCTGCGCTGAGCACGGGATTACGCTGACGTTCCTATCGTCGAATGGACGCTTTTACAGCCGCATTTGCGGGCCGGTCAGCGGCAATGTGCTGCTGAGAAAAAAGCAGTATCAAGCGCTGGATGATGATGACTTCCGCATGAAATTCGTGCAGAACCTCCTGGTGGGAAAGCTACTCAACGAGAAAAATGTATTGATGCGCACGGCACGGACGCAGGATGCGGCAACAGCAGAGAGTCTTCGAGCAGCCTGCCAGTCTATTAGCCAGTATGCAGCACAGCTGGAGACATGCGCAAGTGTTGACCAAATGCGCGGCATCGAAGGAGCTGCCGCAAAATGCTACTTTGCGCATTTTGACGACATGATTTCCCCACAATGCCCCTTCCAGTTTGTGGAGCGCAGCAGACGACCGCCGCGCAATGAAGTGAACGCAGTCCTGTCGTTTATGTACACGCTGCAAACGCGGGACATTCAAGCGGCACTTGAAACGGTAGGCTTAGATCCAGCGGCTGGATGGCTGCACACGCTTCGACCGGGACGGCCGTCGCTGGCGCTGGACTTACTGGAAGAGTTCCGAGCGCCGCTGTGCGACCGGCTGGCGCTGTCGCTGTTCAACAAACGTCAGCTGACGGATAAGGACTTTGAGTACGATTCGCTGGCTGTTATGCTGAACGAGCGCGGGCGCAAAACGGTACTTACCGCATGGCGTGACCGAAAGCAGGAAGAAATCACGCATCCGTATCTCGGAGAAAAAATTCAAGTAGGGCTGATTGCTTATGTACAGGCCATGATGCTGGCGCGTGTCTTGCGCGGGGATCTTGATTGCTATCCGCCGTTTGTCTGGAGGTGAAAAAATGTTGGTTGTTGTTACTTATGATGTGAATACAGCAACCGAAGCGGGAGCAGCGCGGCTTAGGCGTGTAGCGAAACTCTGCGAACGCTATGGACGGCGTGTTCAGAACTCTGTATTTGAAGTCCTGCTTGATGCAGCACAGCTGACGGCACTCAAGGCGCAATTGGCAGCGACAATTGATGCAGAACATGACTCCGTTCGCTTCTATCGCCTTGGCAACAGTTACAAGGAGCGCATTGATGTTCTTGGTTGCACTGCGCGCATTGAAGCTGGAGAACTGCTGATGTTATAGCGGAAGCTGAAAACACTCTTTTCAGTGCATGTGAATCATACATGAATGGCCGACCGTCTCGCGCGGCGTGATGTCAAAATTCAAACGATGATTCTATGAAATATCACCAAAATAATCTCGACAAATTGCGTGGCACTATTGTTAAGCCATGCTGATTTGTAAGGGTTGAACAAAAGATTTGCAGAAATTGCATATCTTTTGCCGTCGCCCCTCGCGGAGGGGCGTGAATTGAAATTCAACGGCGCGGTGACGCTGGTGAAGCCACTGGGCGTCGCCCCTCGCGGAGGGGCGTGAATTGAAATCTGCTGCTTTTCCGTGCCCTGCGTCGCGCGCATGTCGCCCCTCGCGGAGGGGCGTGAATTGAAATGGAAAGCCACAAAAGACAAGAAAACGACACGCCCGTCGCCCCTCGCGGAGGGGCGTGAATTGAAATCGACTCAACATCGACAACTTCTTCTCCCCGGACGTCGCCCCTCGCGGAGGGGCGTGAATTGAAATAAGTACTTCGGCGACGAGCAACGCGACGACCTCAGTCGCCCCTCGCGGAGGGGCGTGAATTGAAATGTTGTAAACGCTTTCAAGCCCGCCGGATTTTCGGGTCGCCCCTCGCGGAGGGGCGTGAATTGAAATACGGTCGCAGATAATTCCAAGAACATTGCCCTGGTCGCCCCTCGCGGAGGGGCGTGAATTGAAATTCATAGGCATTGAAAAACGCATCCCCTTCATTTTGTCGCCCCTCGCGGAGGGGCGTGAATTGAAATAAAAAGTTCTGACGACATTAGCCGCCGGTTCCGCCGTCGCCCCTCGCGGAGGGGCGTGAATTGAAATATCAATCGTCTTAATTTTCCTCACCCAGTTTCCCGTCGCCCCTCGCGGAGGGGCGTGAATTGAAATAATTAACGCTTTCATTTCCTTTCTGACGGCTTTGAGTCGCCCCTCGCGGAGGGGCGTGAATTGAAATGACCGATTGCACGCCCGTCAAAACCTTGCCGACGGTCGCCCCTCGCGGAGGGGCGTGAATTGAAATCATTCTGCTAATGTCGCAAATTTCTTTTAGTCGCGTCGCCCCTCGCGGAGGGGCGTGAATTGAAATAATTAACGCTTTCATTTCCTTTCTGACGGCTTTGTCGCCCCTCGCGGAGGGGCGTGAATTGAAATTCTCCATGCTCTTTCTGCGCTCGAAGAAGTTCGGGTCGCCCCTCGCGGAGGGGCGTGAATTGAAATGATTTGCCAGCCACACGTCATTCGCCTTTTGCCGTCGCCCCTCGCGGAGGGGCGTGAATTGAAATCTCTTTACATTTTTGAACCATGCGGTCAAACGCTCGTCGCCCCTCGCGGAGGGGCGTGAATTGAAATAAGTCGTGGGCGTGTGCAGGATACCTCAAAAAGGTGTCGCCCCTCGCGGAGGGGCGTGAATTGAAATTCGACGGGAGTTGCAAGCGATGTCCAAACATACAGTCGCCCCTCGCGGAGGGGCGTGAATTGAAATCAGCTTTGTTTTGATTACGCCATCCGTGCCGAGTCGCCCCTCGCGGAGGGGCGTGAATTGAAATCGCTTCAACGCTGACGATTCGCGGACGCTGTGCCGTCGCCCCTCGCGGAGGGGCGTGAATTGAAATACGGCGACGGTCGGCGAGGACACGACGGCTATCTTGTCGCCCCTCGCGGAGGGGCGTGAATTGAAATAGTCCGTCGCAGGCTGTTCGCCGCCCATGAATTCGTCGCCCCTCGCGGAGGGGCGTGAATTGAAATGGACACGCCGCAGGCTATCCAGCGCGGACGGCTCAGTCGCCCCTCGCGGAGGGGCGTGAATTGAAATACACGCAGTCCTCCGTGAAGATGGTGACGCCCGTCGCCCCTCGCGGAGGGGCGTGAATTGAAATGGTCTCATGCTTGCCAGTCCGCCAAGATAGCCAAGCGTCGCCCCTCGCGGAGGGGCGTGAATTGAAATAAAGGAGGCAGAGCATGGCGCTTACGGCCACATGTCGCCCCTCGCGGAGGGGCGTGAATTGAAATCTTCCTCCAGCGCCTACTACTACGACACCATCACGTCGCCCCTCGCGGAGGGGCGTGAATTGAAATAACAAGGCTGGAGACATCATGACGGGCCCGCTGAGTCGCCCCTCGCGGAGGGGCGTGAATTGAAATTCCATGTCGAGGTGCAGAAGCTCGATGATCTTTCCGTCGCCCCTCGCGGAGGGGCGTGAATTGAAATCAGACTGCTCACGTTCTTCTCCTTCTGCCGGGAGTCGCCCCTCGCGGAGGGGCGTGAATTGAAATATCCAGAGCATCACGCTCAAAATCACCTGCTCCGGTCGCCCCTCGCGGAGGGGCGTGAATTGAAATGCCATACGACGCTCTCCGGCAGCTCCTGCCAGCCTGTCGCCCCTCGCGGAGGGGCGTGAATTGAAATTTTCTGGCCGGCTGCGGCGCTGTGACCACCATCGGGTCGCCCCTCGCGGAGGGGCGTGAATTGAAATATCCCCGCACCACACAATGGATGTAGTCGGAACGCCGTCGCCCCTCGCGGAGGGGCGTGAATTGAAATTCCATGTCGAGGTGCAGAAGCTCGATGATCTTTCGTCGCCCCTCGCGGAGGGGCGTGAATTGAAATCTGCTTCTTGTAAATCATGTGTTCCTTCTTTCTGTCGCCCCTCGCGGAGGGGCGTGAATTGAAATAGTACCAGCGAAAAGTATCACTCATTGCTAGCCGGTCGCCCCTCGCGGAGGGGCGTGAATTGAAATAGGAAAATTAAGACAATTGATGACCCGAACGACCTGGTCGCCCCTCGCGGAGGGGCGTGAATTGAAATCTAACGGCTTGACGGGGAGGACGGAGGCATATACGTCGCCCCTCGCGGAGGGGCGTGAATTGAAATAAAAGGGCATGACGCAATGAGGCGAACTGCGTGTTGTCGCCCCTCGCGGAGGGGCGTGAATTGAAATATTTTGTCACCGAGACTGTTTCTTACGCCGCGCGTCGCCCCTCGCGGAGGGGCGTGAATTGAAATGGCAGAAACCCAAGTCCTGCCGGAAGAACAGAAGTCGCCCCTCGCGGAGGGGCGTGAATTGAAATTGGTTGACCCGGATGACGCTCTCGATTTCGTCGAGTCGCCCCTCGCGGAGGGGCGTGAATTGAAATAACACGCCCGCCGAATTTGCCGTGATGAGCGTTGTCGCCCCTCGCGGAGGGGCGTGAATTGAAATAGCTCAATCATGCGGCGAATCCGGGGACGCATGAGTCGCCCCTCGCGGAGGGGCGTGAATTGAAATCTGACGCTGACGCTGCCAATCACACACACCTTGCGTGTCGCCCCTCGCGGAGGGGCGTGAATTGAAATTTATTCCCAAGGAGGAGTGGCTGGACGTTGGCGTCGCCCCTCGCGGAGGGGCGTGAATTGAAATAACGTGGTTGTAGTGCTGGTGCTCCATGTGGTATGTCGCCCCTCGCGGAGGGGCGTGAATTGAAATAGCGTCGGTATGCATATTTAGCTTCATGCTGACGGTCGCCCCTCGCGGAGGGGCGTGAATTGAAATAAGCCCGGGAAAACCCCCGTTTACCCAAGCGATGTCGCCCCTCGCGGAGGGGCGTGAATTGAAATATGGTGTTTTCCTCCTCAAAATGTTTTTGGTGTGTCGCCCCTCGCGGAGGGGCGTGAATTGAAATCGGCCGGGGCGACTGGAAGAACTTCGGGCGTCGGGTCGCCCCTCGCGGAGGGGCGTGAATTGAAATGCGGCGGAAAAGCACCTCACGGCCGCGGAATGGGCGTCGCCCCTCGCGGAGGGGCGTGAATTGAAATCCGACCTGCAATGGCGTCGTTTCCCGCTGATATAATGTCGCCCCTCGCGGAGGGGCGTGAATTGAAATTGGGCGACCTGATTGTGGAGAAGGTGGACGACCGCACGTCGCCCCTCGCGGAGGGGCGTGAATTGAAATAAGGCAAGATTTGGGAAATGCTGGAATAGGAAAAGTCGCCCCTCGCGGAGGGGCGTGAATTGAAATAAACGCTCGGATATACGCCTCGCGGAACTTTGGGTCGCCCCTCGCGGAGGGGCGTGAATTGAAATGATTGTCAGCGACAGAGACAGCGAAGAAGGGCGCGTCGCCCCTCGCGGAGGGGCGTGAATTGAAATACATCGACGATTGACTTGCTTGTAGCCGGTTGATGTCGCCCCTCGCGGAGGGGCGTGAATTGAAATTCATCGTTTGCCAGCGTATACCGCGTTTGGGTTGTCGCCCCTCGCGGAGGGGCGTGAATTGAAATAAATGTATTGGCAAACGTATAGTTGGCATTTGTGTCGCCCCTCGCGGAGGGGCGTGAATTGAAATAAGGCTTATTTAACTATACCGAAATATTGGCAAGTCGCCCCTCGCGGAGGGGCGTGAATTGAAATCGAGAGTCAACAATTGCTTAGTGTCGAGCGCGGCGTCGCCCCTCGCGGAGGGGCGTGAATTGAAATCAGATTGTAAGCCTTGCAAAGCTGGTCAATCAATGGTCGCCCCTCGCGGAGGGGCGTGAATTGAAATTGTGTACACCTTGTGCATACTTCCCTCGTAGAAGTCGCCCCTCGCGGAGGGGCGTGAATTGAAATAAAATGCCATCGGCAGACAAGTCAGCGCGAGAAGCGTCGCCCCTCGCGGAGGGGCGTGAATTGAAATGAATCGCCTTTGATGCCGCCAGCAGGGCATCAAGCGTCGCCCCTCGCGGAGGGGCGTGAATTGAAATTTCTGGCGGTAGAAGTCGGTTTCCGTTTCCAGCACGTCGCCCCTCGCGGAGGGGCGTGAATTGAAATTGTCGGACGAAGAGGAGCTGATTATCAGGTCGCGTCGCCCCTCGCGGAGGGGCGTGAATTGAAATCACTATGCAGCGGGACAAAACTGGAAACGTGGCGCGTCGCCCCTCGCGGAGGGGCGTGAATTGAAATAACCACTTGCAACGCTATTGTACCACTTGCAACGTCGCCCCTCGCGGAGGGGCGTGAATTGAAATCTGTTCCGATTCACCAGCGACGATTGTACTATACGTCGCCCCTCGCGGAGGGGCGTGAATTGAAATGAATGTCGCGGCACAGGCGCAGGAAATCCGCCGTCGCCCCTCGCGGAGGGGCGTGAATTGAAATACGATGCCAGAGCCTTCACGATGGACGATGCACCGTCGCCCCTCGCGGAGGGGCGTGAATTGAAATCTGCGGATGCTTCAACGGCACGATTGACGACTTGTCGCCCCTCGCGGAGGGGCGTGAATTGAAATCGCGCGATTTCGTCAATATCTTTTCCAGCATCCAGTCGCCCCTCGCGGAGGGGCGTGAATTGAAATAACCGCGCGGAGAAGTCCGCGAATGGTGGCTTCGTCGCCCCTCGCGGAGGGGCGTGAATTGAAATTTTTTGGGACTGAGCGTCGCAATCATCGCCGCGCAAGTCGCCCCTCGCGGAGGGGCGTGAATTGAAATGTAGTGCATCAGCGTCAGCTCAATGCCGCGATACACGGTCGCCCCTCGCGGAGGGGCGTGAATTGAAATAATTCAAATGGGGCTTACCTGATGGTTGGAGTGGTCGCCCCTCGCGGAGGGGCGTGAATTGAAATAAAGATGAACAAGGGCAGTTGTCGTTCATGACGGAGTCGCCCCTCGCGGAGGGGCGTGAATTGAAATACAATGATTTACAAAACCCGGCGGACAATAGCGCGTCGCCCCTCGCGGAGGGGCGTGAATTGAAATGTTATAACGTTTACGATTTCCTCTGCCTTGTCATAGTCGCCCCTCGCGGAGGGGCGTGAATTGAAATTCCCCTTGCTACTCTCTGTACTGTGCGTATCGGGCGCGTCGCCCCTCGCGGAGGGGCGTGAATTGAAATATTTGGCGGTGCTGTTCAAACAGCGCCGCGCTTGTCGCCCCTCGCGGAGGGGCGTGAATTGAAATACAGACACCGAAACCGGCGAAACCCGCCGCATGGTCGCCCCTCGCGGAGGGGCGTGAATTGAAATAAAATGCCATCGGCAGACAAGTCAGCGCGAGAAGTCGCCCCTCGCGGAGGGGCGTGAATTGAAATAGGTGCAGCTTGCGCGCAACGAGAAGCGCGCGGGAAGTCGCCCCTCGCGGAGGGGCGTGAATTGAAATTTATACATTATTGCGCTTCCTCCTTTTATGGCGTCGCCCCTCGCGGAGGGGCGTGAATTGAAATGCGGATTGAGCAGGGACGGCGGACGCTGACCGCTGTCGCCCCTCGCGGAGGGGCGTGAATTGAAATAATCACCGACAGGTGTGATTGACTTTTGTGATAGTCGCCCCTCGCGGAGGGGCGTGAATTGAAATACGCGGATGCAGTCGCCGACGTTCTGCCGCGCGGTCGCCCCTCGCGGAGGGGCGTGAATTGAAATATCTACTGATCGACCATCCGCGCCGATAGGCGCGGTCGCCCCTCGCGGAGGGGCGTGAATTGAAATAAGTTTCTTTGCCAGCCATGGGCATATGCGGTGGGTCGCCCCTCGCGGAGGGGCGTGAATTGAAATAGCCAGGTGCGCGCAGCCAGTAATCAGGCATTTCAGGTCGCCCCTCGCGGAGGGGCGTGAATTGAAATTCGCCGCTTGCGGCGTCGGTGACCTCGTAACGCGTCGCCCCTCGCGGAGGGGCGTGAATTGAAATGGAAAAGTGGAATCGCCGTGCGCCGGGATGGGGTCGCCCCTCGCGGAGGGGCGTGAATTGAAATATCCCCGGACGCGCGGATGCACCGGGCGTATGGGAAGTCGCCCCTCGCGGAGGGGCGTGAATTGAAATAGCGCCTATTATGGCAGCTACCAGAACGCGGACGTCGCCCCTCGCGGAGGGGCGTGAATTGAAATATAGACGAACCGCAGCCAATGCCGATTAGCTGGGTCGCCCCTCGCGGAGGGGCGTGAATTGAAATTGTAAATAGCACGGATGAAATTGAAGTGCACGAGTCGCCCCTCGCGGAGGGGCGTGAATTGAAATAGAAATGGACGCGGACACCTTCATCCGAAACATGTCGCCCCTCGCGGAGGGGCGTGAATTGAAATAGGATGGGCTTCAAGGCGTTCATCACATCGTCGAGTCGCCCCTCGCGGAGGGGCGTGAATTGAAATGCCGATGCCGAGGACGTACACCCCGCGCGGATGCTCGTCGCCCCTCGCGGAGGGGCGTGAATTGAAATGCTTTTGGAGGTGAGGCATGGCATACCGTGGGAAGTCGCCCCTCGCGGAGGAGCGTGAATTGAAATCTCAAAAACGATGATGTTGTGCATGACTTCCCCCGTCGCCCCTCGCGGAGGAGCGGGAATTGAAATAAGCCCGCCGCCCCCCAGCTGCTGATACGCTCCCTATAAAGCGAACAGTGGAAAACTGCAAGCAGAATAGGGGGCATATTTATATGGGAAGAAAGAGGATAAAAGCAAGAATCAAGAAGGAAGCCGTGGAAACGGTAAAAAGCGGAAAGCTGACGCAGAGCGAGGCAAGTAGAAGATTAGGAGTTGGTAGAACCAGCATACGAAGCTGGATATCAAGGATAGAAAGCGAAGGAGAAGCAGGGCTTGAAAAGGCAGAGCAAAACCGTGTGTATTCAGTTCAGCTCAAGCGGGAAGCAGTGGAAAGTTACCTGACAGGGGATTACACCTTGCGGGAAATCTGCGAGATGTTCAAAATTCGCGATAAAAGGCAGCTCCGAGCGTGGCTAAAGGTGTATAATAGCGGTGGAGACTTCAAGAGAATGTCAGGAGGAAGCCGCATGAAAAGCACGCACAAGGTTACGCAGGAGGAACGAATCCAAGTAGCCAAGGAATGCCTTGAATCAGGGAACAACTATGGAGAAGTTGCGAAGAAATATGGAATAAGCTACCAGCAGTCTCGCACATGGACGCTGAAATACAGGGAGACAGGCGAATCCGGGCTGGAGGATCGCCGCGGCAAGCGCAAGCATGAGCAAGAACCGCGGAGCGAACTGGAGCAGATGCAAATCCGAATTGTCATTCGGCTGCGCTTACTTCCATGTCTCGCGTTCAGCGTATTATGCATGGCTTTCGGGAAAGCTCAGCAAGAGAGAAGAAGAGAACCAAATGATTGCGGAAAAGATGGAGCAGATTCACGGGAAACGGTCTGACAAAGGCTACCGTCGCATCCGGGATGATTTGGAACACGACTTCGGCATTGATGTGAGCGACAAGCGTGTGCTGCGAATCTGCCGTGTGAAGGGAATCAAGTCAACAATTAAGTACAGCAGTCACGGCTGCACGCGCAATGCATCTTGTCTGCAGCATGTGGCAGAAAACAAGCTGAACCGAGATTTTCATGCGCAAAAGCCGAATGAAAAATGGCTGACACAAGTCATGCTTTTCACCACATACTGGAAGATGCGGGCATAACACAGAGCATGTCGCGTGTAGCCCACTGTATTGACAACGGCCCAATGGAAGGATTCTGGGGCATTTTGAAACGCGAGGAATACTATGGCTCTTGGCAAAAAAATCTTGTTTTTTTCATTGTCCTCTTGACGGGGAGCGGTTCAAAGAAGGTCAGCAGCCGCGTTTTCGTCCTCTGCTTCTGCTGCAAAAAAACTTTCCGCACCCTCTTGACAAAACCGTTGGAATAGGGTATAATAATCACTGTCGCCGATAAAAGCGATGGAATGACGCGGGGTAGAGCAGCTTGGTAGCTCGTCGGGCTCATAACCCGGAGGTCGTAGGTTCAAGTCCTACCCCCGCAACCATTTGGCTCAATAGCTCAGCTGGCCAGAGCATTCGGTTCATACCCGAAGTGTCATAGGTTCGAATCCTATTTGAGCCACGAACGCCGCAGAGAAATCTGCGGCATTTTTTTGTTTTGGGCGGAATAATAGGACATTGCAAAAGACTTTCAGAAATCAAAAAATCCCCTTGCCGAGGAGGAAAACTCCTCGGCAGGGGGCAGTGAAAATCGACGGAGGATTAGTCCTCGTCGTCCTCTTCTTCCGGCAGCTCGGCATTGTGGTACACGTTCTGCACGTCGTCGTTGTCCTCCAGCATCTCCAGCAGCTTCTGAATCTTCTGGATCGTTTCTTCGTCAGGCAGCGCAACCGTGTTCTGCGGAATCTTGTCCACTTCAGCGGTCAGGAAGGTGACGCCCTGCTTCTCCAGCGCTTCGCGGACGGTGGAGAAGTCGTTCGGCGCGGTGTAGATTTCGTAGGCGTCGTCATCCACCTTCATGTCTTCCGCACCAGCGTCCAGCGCCATCATCATCATTTCTTCTTCGTCCGAACCGGGGGTGCGCTCCACCACCAGAACGCCCTTCTCGTCGAACATGAAGCTGACGGAGCCAGTCGTGCCGAGGTTGCCGCCGTTTTTGGCAAAGCAGTGGCGCACGTCGGAAGCGGTACGGTTGCGGTTGTCGGTGATGGTATCAACGATGACCGCAACGCCGCCGGGCGCATAGCCTTCATAGGTGATCTGCTCGTAGGTCACGTTGGACAGTTCACCGCTCGCCTTCTTGATGGAGCGCTGAATATTGTCATTCGGCATATTGTTGGCTTTCGCCTTGGCAATGATGTCGCGCAGCTTGCCGTTGGATTCGGGGTTTGCGCCGCCATCGCGCACAGCAATCGCGATTTCACGGCCAATCTTGGTGAAAACAGCGCCGCGGGCAGCATCCGCCTTGCCCTTCTTCGCCTGAATATTATGCCACTTGGAATGCCCAGACATCCGAAAATCCCTCCTGAAAAAGTCAGGGAAGCGCCGCAAACCGGCATTTCCCGCGAAATAGTAGCTTGAAAACGCTTTATTATAGCATTTTGGTGCTTGTCACGTCAAGGGTGAGAGCCGTAATTTCACGATTTTTTCGGAAAAAACAGGGCAGAAGCGCGTTCTTCTGCCCCGATATCGTATGTTTATTGCACTTCGTACGTCCCAACCTGCTCGGATGTGCCGAAGCCCAGCACTTCGCTTGTCGGGCGGGAGTTGGTCTTGCCGCCGTCGTAAGCGCCAATCTGGTTGAGCTGCTTGCCCATGAAGACCATCACTGCCGTCTGCCCGCCGTCCATATTGAAAGCGACCTGACAGCCCTTGGCGCGCATCATCTTCGCCAAATAGCTGATGGTAACGCCTGCGGAGCGCTTCAGGCGCCCTTCGCACATGATGGCGACGTAGTGACCGGGTTCGACCATGCCGATGGCGCAGCGCGGATTCTTGTTCTCGTTGTTGGCGTAGGCGCGCTCGGACACTTTGCCGTCCAGCAGCAGATACGGGCCGAAGGAGTACACCGTCTGTACACCCTCGTCGATGAACTCCTGCGCCGTCTTTTCCCAGCTGTGGTAGACTTTAAGGCTGCCGTCAGGCATGAACGCCAGCATGTCCAGATTCGGGAACATGGAGTTCGTTACCTGCTTTTCGGTGTAGGGGTCGTCATAGAGAATGCGCCCATCGCGGATGACAATGCCCGTGTGGCGGTTGTTGTTCACGGCGACGCGGTAAGTGTAGTAGTCCGTGTTCATCGCAAAAACGACGTTGTGCTTCTTTGCGGTTTCTGTCGCGTCCACACGCACTTTGCCCATCTTCTCCGGGTCGTTTTGCACCGTGCGGAGCATTTCGCCCGCGTCCAAATCGCCGTACAGATCCGCCTCAAACCACGTCAGCGGCTGGGTTGCGTCGTATTTGCGCTGGATGATGACTTTGCTGGTCTGGCTGACGTAAATCCACAGGCCCTCGTCCTCGGAAGAGTAGAGGTATTCGCCTTCATCGAGGAAACCCTTGGCGTTGAGGGCGGGCATGTGCGCCATGTATGCGGGCACTTCGGTGGGCGCGGGCGTGGCTTCCACGTTGTTTGCCGCCGCATCGTAAGAACCGGGCGCGTCGTAGATGTTTTCGAGGAAGTCGTCTTTGCGGACATCCTCGCCTACGGTCGTGAACGCCAGACCGAACACGCGGTTGTCGTACTTCGTGCCCGTTTCGGTGACGCTCATGCCGGAGGAGGCCTGCGTCTTGTGCAGGGTATAGGCTTCTTCCGCCAGCTCGATGCCGGTCGCGCCATTCATGCTCTTGAGCGGAACCGTCCAGTCAAACGTAATCTGATTTTCGGGGTACAGGTGCAGGTACAGCTTCTTGACCTGCCAAGTGCCGTATGCAATGGTGGACGCGGTGAATTCATCCTCGTTTGCTGCCAATGCAATGCAGTTCTGGGCGGCGTCAGCAATCATCATGTGCTGCTTGTGGCCATACTCGCCATTGGTGTCCTGCGTTACAACGACTTCCGGTTTGTACTGCCGATACAGCCCCACAATCCATTCGTTGACTTTGCCTTTGCCGCCCGCAGTTTTATAGGCTGCTTTGAGATTTTTGGCATAGCTGTCCTTGAAATTGCCAATGACCGGATACGTCCGCACGCCCATGTGCCACAGACCATTGAGCAGCTCGGAGGAGCGGGTGGTGTTGGAGCGGCTGAAGTACGCCACAACCACCTTGCGCTGCTGCTCGACAGCGTAGGTGGGAATTGCGCCGCCGAAGAAAATCAGCTCATCATCCGGGTGCGTGGAGAGGAAGAGGATATCCGCCTTCTCCTCCGTCGGCTGCCATACCTGCACCCAGTCAGGCAAATCGCCCTCAGAAAGCACAAACAGGTCGTTGATGCGCAGGGCAGTTTTCTTCTCGCTTGTCACCGCCAAGCGGACATGCTGCGCGGGCTGCGGCAGCGCAACATACGCGTGGAGGAAGCGCGTGTCGCCCGGCACGGCGGTGAACCAGTCCTTGCCGTCGTCGCTGGTCTGGATTTCCCACGATTCAGGCATGTTGCCGAAGCAGACATAAAGCCCGGCAATTGGTTTGCCCTCCGGCGCGGTAATTGCGATCCATGGGGTTTTGATTTTGTTGCTCTCCCAGTAAGAAGTATACTTCTTGTCCGTCATCTGCGTGTATTTCCGCCCGGAACTGCACACCTTGAACTTGCAGTCCTCTGTGATATCATTCGCTTCCGCGGCGAAGGCAACGCTCAGGCTCAGCGCGAGCAGCGTCAGCAGCGCTATCAGCCATTTCTTCATAATCAATGCCATTCCTTTCTATGATACTCCAACCTGAAGAATAGCATAAAAAGAAGGCGATTGTCAACGAAAACCGGCAGAAGAATGGAAAATTTACAACTTCCGTCCGCATTCGCTGTTGACGGAAGGCAGGGAGCATGGTACAATGCAGCGTAGGAAGGGGGGGAGAAGCATGCAACAGCCGCGCATCTTTTTTGCCGTGGCGCTGCACGAAAAGTACGCGCTGCCGACAGATGCGCTGTATACGCCGATTCAGGCGGGCGCGGCGATTCATCCGCCGCTGGGGCTGATGCGCGACGATACGGGCGAAAACATCAGCGCGAAGAACGGCAGCTACTGCGAACTGACGGTGCTGTACTGGATGGCGCACAATGTGGATGCGGACTGGTACGGCTTGTGCCATTATCGGCGGTACTTCTCCCTCCGCAGGACAGGCTGCCCGCAAAAGCGCATTCTGACGCGCGCGCAGCTGCTGCCCCTGCTTGATACGGCGGATATTTTTTTGCCGAAAAAGCGGCACTACTGGCTGGAAACGAACTTCACGCAGTATGCCCATGCGCACCACGAGGAGGATTTGTGGAAGGCGCGGGCGGCGCTTGCGCGGCTGCATCCGGGGCAGGAGCGCGTGTTTGACCGCGTGATGGCGCGCCGATCCGGGCATCGGTTCAACCTGATGCTGATGCGCCGGGACGCGCTGCAAAGCTATGCATCGTGGCTCTTCCCCCTGCTGGACGCGGCGGAAATTGACACGACGGGCTACAGCGCACGGGATAAGCGGGTGCATGGTTTTCTGGCGGAGCGGCTGCTGGATGTGTGGCTGGCACAACAGGATTACCGCGTGAAAGAACTGCCCGTGGCGCATCTGGAACGGCAGCACTGGGGACGGAAGATTGCAGCGTTCCTGCTGCGGAAAATGGGCATCAAAAACGACCGAACGGCGCGGTGAAGCGGGTTCGGTCGTTTTCGTTATCCTGTATAAACACGCGGAAGCAGTATGAAAGTGAAGTCAACTCAATCGCGCGAAAGGGAGTCCAGAGGGTCGAAGACCCTTTGGCAGGGTCAAGGGGCAGCGCCCTTGGGTTCCCCCAATAAACACGCGGAAGCAGTATGAAAAAGTCACCAACTCAATCGCGCGAAAGGGTCAAGGGACGAAGGTAGATTGTCAAGCAAGTGCAACACCGAAAAAGACCTCAAAAGGGGTGCG
>PPYE01433000.1_pt1 | contig 21273 bp, 13 predicted proteins | sample 1559881 | NCBI WGS metagenome assembly PPYE01 (sample SAMN08240022, study PRJNA423297) | Human gut metagenome, whole genome shotgun sequencing project.
TCATGAACAGGGACACGATCAACTGGATTCTGAAAAAACTGAATACAGGAGGTCGAACATGGAGCATTTACCAAAGAAAGTCCATCACAACGGCATCAGCTATACGCTGGTGGGAGACTCCCCTTCATGCAGGGGAGGGCTATTTTTGTAAATACATCATACTTAAAAATCTTGGCGAGAACGGAAAAAGCAACACATAATACCGAAAACTTTAGAAAAATATATTATTTGATTAGATGTAACAACATGAACACATGGCGATTCCGCAGACTTCATTCAATAGAAACTAAATTGACGAAGTTAGGGATATTGTTGATTTTCGATTAGCAGATTATAATATCATAAATACCTGTACCGTCCAGTTTGCGCTAAAAGAGCGGCGGATAAATTACAAAATTTACAGGGAGGGAAAAAGCAATGTCCATGCAGCTTAATCACCAACTTCGAGAGCAAATAATCCGTAAACCTACAACATTTCCAATCACATATTTTCAAGATGAACTGGCGGAGCTACCGCAGTTCACTGGCCCTTTACATTGGCACCCAGACTTCGAATTGGCTTCAGCGGAATTTTCCATTTTAGAATATCAGGTTGGACAGCAACGCATCCTATTGGAGCCAGGAGACAGTATATTTATCAACGGAAATGTGTTGCATGGCGTTAAGCAGTTGGATGGAAGTCAAACGGAACCAATGCCTAATATCGTCTTTTCTGGCAGCGCAATCGCACCGGAAAACAGCATCATTTTTCAAAAATATATCAAGCCAATCGCACTGTGTGATCAGATGCCTTTTGTAGTGTTTAGACACAACGATCTCAATCAGGACGAGGTAAACAACTGGCTAAAAGACATTTATTCCCGACTGCGTAGACAAGAAAACTGTTTTGAGATGGCGGTTCAGCGTAATCTAAGCAAAATATTTGAATATTTATTTTGCAATTTTGAGTGCTTACCAAAGGCAGAGGTTTCACGCATACAAATCACCGCACAAATACGAATCCAGAAGATGCTTTCATACATTTATGATAATTACTCTAATGCAATAACGCTGGAGGACATTGCAAATGCGGCTAATATCAGTCGTAGTGAGGCGGGGCGGTGCTTCAAAACTTATATGGAATGCTCTCCTGTTGATGCTTTAATCCAGTATCGTCTGCAAATCGCCCATGAGTTACTTGACGATAAATCTTTGACGCTGGAGGAAATAAGCTGCACCTGTGGATTTCATTCTGTTCGCTATTTCAATCGTCAGTTCAAAAAGAAATATGGTTACACTCCTCATGAGCTGCGAAAGTTGGGTAAATAGTACCTACTTGCGGTGATAGTGAGGCTTCAAATTCCTATTTTGGGGTGATATAATACCCCAAAACTACGGAAGAGAGGTTTGTTAGAGATAACATGGCAGAAAAAAAGAACTATAAAAAGACATTGATAACTTGTTACATCGGCTTCATCACACAGGCAATTGTGGCGAATTTTGCGCCGTTGTTGTTTTTGCGATTTCATAACGAATATAATATTCCTCTTGGGGAAATCGCTTTAATTTCTACCGTATTTTACGTTACACAAATAGTTGTAGATACACTTTGTGCGACAATTGTGGATCGCATAGGATATCGAAAAAGTGTTGTGATTTCTCAATTTTTGGCAGGGGTGGGACTGGTTGGTTTGGCAATCTTACCAAACTTGCTGTCAAATCCATTTGCCGGAATATTGATTAGCGTAATCGTCTATGCAATGGGCAGCGGAATGATAGAAGTGTTGGTAAGCCCCATCGTTGAGGCTTGCCCATTTGAGCATAAAGACAGCGTGATGAGTTTGCTACATTCCTTCTATTGCTGGGGCGCGGTTGGGGTTATTTCCCTTTCAACGCTTTTCTTTGCCATTTTTGGAATAGAATATTGGTGGATTCTGGCCTGCCTATGGGCGCTGCTTCCGTTGTTCAACATCTATAATTTTATGACCTGCCCCATTGAACGCTTGACGCAGGAAGGACAAGGATTGTCTGCAAAAAAACTGCTCAGTATCCCACTCTTTTGGGTTTTCCTCTTGCTGATGATTGGAGCAGGTGCCAGCGAGGCCTCTATGGCGCAATGGGCATCGGCTTATGTGGAATCCGCATTAGGATTTTCTAAAACCATCGGGGACATCGTTGGGCCATGTATGTTTGCCGTGTCAATGGGACTCAGCCGTACCATTTATGGAAAGTACGGACATAAAATGAATTTGGTTAATTTTATGACGGGGTCAGGCATTCTGTGCCTGGTATGCTATTTGCTTGCCGCCGTTTCTGCCAATCCTGTTTTGGGACTAATTGGCTGTATTGTCTGCGGATTTTCTGTTGGAATTATGTGGCCCGGCTCTATCAGTATTGCATCAAGTAAAATTCCGCTTGGTGGAACCGGGCTATTTGCATTTCTTGCTATGGCTGGCGATTTGGGCGCGTCAATTGGCCCTGCCGCCATAGGTGTTATTACACAAAATGCAGGCGACAACATGAAAGCCGGAATGCTTGCGGCATGCGTTTTCCCGGTTATCTTAATTGTTTCGCTCTGTTTACTAAAGTATATGCGCCTGAAAAAAATAAAGAGAGATTGAATCGCAGCTTTCCGTTGCGCTTCAGCACTTTAATTGAGCTTCGTTCTTGGCAAATCATTTTCTCAATATAGGGCCGGCAGGTTCACCGATGCCGGCGGCGGATGAAGTTATGCTCTATAAGGCTTTTTAATTCTCTATTCAACTCCCTTTTCAAATGGAAAGGGAGTATTTTTTTGCTATTCCTGAATTCATCACTTGACATTGTGGCAAAGATTTTCCGGCTTTGGGGGATCTGACACTCTTGCAGGCCGCCCTGCGGCCCGCCCCTGTCCAGAAGGTTTGCGCGGCAGCTACAGGCAAAACCCGCCGCGCTTTCCGGCGGCAGAAAAAAGAGGATATTCCGGTTTTTGCACAAAATACTACTAACACCCCCGCGATTTTATGTGCGATAATGAGTACAAGCTGGATGGACTGGGCGTGTGCCCGGCCCCGATGCTTCACACCACAGGAGGTAAGTAGTCATGAATTCTTCACTTTTGTACCCTGTTTCCTCTGCTTCCCGCCGTGTCGTCAGCCTGGACGGCATGTGGAAGTTCCAGTTTGATCCTGAAAGCGCCGGTGTTGGGGCCAACTGGGCCAACGGTTTGCCCGCCCCCGTTTTGATGCCGGTCCCCTCTTCCTTCTGCGACCTGTTTACCGACAAAGACAGCCGTGAATATTGCGGCGATTTCTGGTATGAGACTGATTTCTTTGTTCCCGGCGAATGGAACGGCAGCGATGTCGTGATCCGTTTTGGTTCGGCCACCCACCGTGCCCGCGTCTTTGTCAACGGCGTCGAAGTGACCAGCCATGAGGGCGGTTTCCTGCCGTTCAACGCTGATGTGACCGAAATTGTGCGGTATAACCAGTACAACAAGCTGGCCGTTCTGCTCAACAACGAGCTGAACGAATACATGCTGCCCGCCGGCCGCACCGCTGTGTTGTCCAACGGCAAAAAGGTCGCCGCACCGTATTTCGACTTCTACAACTACGCCGGCCTGCAGCGCCCGGTCAAGCTGCTTTGCCTGCCGAAAGAACAGGTCACCGATTTCTCGGTTGTTCACCACCTGAATGGCGCCGACGCCGATGTGGATTACACTGTTGTGACCAACGGCGACCACGACTGTGTGGTTGAGGTCTACGACGCCGAGGGCAACAAGGTTGCCGAGAGCTCCGGCAAGACCGGCACCCTCCACATTGCAAACGCCCATCTGTGGAATGTGCACGCTTCCTACCTGTACAACTTTGTTGTGCGGATTATGGATGGTACCGCCATTGTGGATGAGTATTATGAGAAGATCGGCGTGCGTACCTTTGAGATCAAGGACGGCAAGTTCCTGCTTAACGGCAAGCCGATCTATCTGCGCGGCTTTGGCAAGCATGAGGACGCCGACCTGCGCGGCCGCGGGCTGGACCTTGTCACAATCAAGCGTGACTATGAGTGCATGAAGTGGATCGGCGCGAACTGCTTCCGCACCAGCCATTACCCCTATGCCGATGAGATGTATCAGATGGCCGACGAAGAAGGCTTCCTGATTATTGACGAAGTGCCCGCCGTCGGTTTCATGGAAAGCACGATGAACTTCCTGGCAGCCAACCAGGGCACCGGCAAGAAGGTTGGCTTCTTTGAAAAGGACACCACCCCGCAGCTGCTGGAAAACCACAAGCAGGCCCTGACCGAGATGATCACCCGCGACAAAAACCACGCCTCGGTCATTGCGTGGAGCATCCTGAACGAGCCCCAGTGCACCAGCGATGGCACCGAAGCCTACTTCAAGCCGCTGTTCGACCTGGCGCATGAGCTTGACCCGCAGAAGCGCCCGCGCACCTACGCCGTTGTTATGATGAGCCTGCCCAACACCAGCAAAGGCCAGCAGTTCGCTGATTTCATCAGCCTGAACCGCTACTATGGCTGGTATGTCATGGGTGGCAACGGCATTGTGGACGCCGAAGCTGCATTCCGCAAGGAGCTGGACGGCTGGGCCCAGGTGCTCAACGGCCGCCCGATGATCTTTACCGAATACGGCGCCGATACCCTGCCGACGGAGCACAAACTGCCCAGCGTGATGTGGAGCCAGGAATACCAGAACGAGTATCTGGATATGAACCACCGCGTCTTTGATTCCTATGACTTCATCCAGGGCGAGCTGGTTTGGAACTTTGCAGACTTCCAGACGACCGAAGGCATCATGCGTGTCAACGGCAACAAGAAGGGCATCTTCACCCGCCAGCGCCAGCCGAAGGACGCCGCCTTCAATTTCCGCGCCCGCTGGACTTCCCTGCCTGATGGCTACAAAGGCTAAGGAAACGCGGGTATAGCCAAACATGGTTTGATCCGCCCCAGCGGAGGAGTTTTGGGCTCCTCCGCTGGGCTTTGGTTTAAGAATACGCACTCTCACCGGAAAATTCAAACGAAAGCGAGGTTTTTCCCTATGGCCCCCAAAGCATCCCAAACATTCCGCCGAGTCAAAAACCCGAACGGCGCCTGTGTCAGCACCGTAAGCCGCACGCTGATTGAGCAGGACGGCCTGACCTTCAAAGACATCGACGGCAGCGGCGTGGTCAGCGCCGTGAACGACTGGCGCCTGCCTGCCGCCGAGCGCGCCAAGGCCTATGCCAAAACCCTTACCATCCACGAAAAAATCGCCCAGCTCTTCGTGGCCGATTGGCGGATGGCCAAATACCCCGGCGCCGGCCCGAACGCCCCCAAAATTGAAAACCCGGTTTACGATGAAACCGGCGTGCTGGACGAGACCGAATGCGATGCCGAGACCATCTTTGGCAAACAGCATCTGATCGGCACGACCCAGATGCTCAAAGAAAATTTCTACCGCCATGTCATTCTGCGCGCCAACGCCACCCCGACCGACCTAGCCGACTGGATCAACCAGGTCAATGCCGTGTGCGAGGAATGCGACCACTTTATCCCGATGTCGGCAACCTCCAACTCCCGCAATGAAAACGGCGAACTGGTGTACGGCATGAACGATGCGTTCGGCGTTCTGGCCACCTGGCCCGGCACGCTGGGCATTGCGGCCGCTGTCAAGGGTACCGGCCGAATTGATATTATTGACAAGTTTGCCGATACCATCCGGCGCGAATGGAATGCGTGCGGCATGCGCAAGGGCTACATGTACATGGCCGACACGGTCACCGACCCGCGCTGGCAGCGCACCTACGGCACCTTTGGTGAGGACCCGACCCTGATCAGCGAAATTATGCGCCACCTGATTCCCGGCATCCAGGGCAAGCCGGATGGCGTGGCCAAGGACGGCGTGGCCGTAACAACCAAGCATTTCCCGGGCGGCGGCGCGCGTGAAAACGGTTTTGACCCGCATTACGCAGCCGGCCAGTGGAACGTGTACGCCACCGAAGGCAGCCTGGAAAAATACCACCTGCCGCCGTTCCAGGCCGCAGTGGACTGCGCGACATCCTCGATTATGCCTTATTATTCGAAGCCTTCGGCCGGGAAGAGCGCCCCCCAGAAAGACCCTGCCGGCAATGTGATTGATTTTGCCCCGTACGGATTTGCCTACAACAAGTATTTCATTGATACGATTCTGCGCGGCCAGATGGGCTTCAAGGGATATATCAACTCTGACTCAGGTATTACCCGCAACATGGCCTGGGGCGTTGAGATGCTGGACGTCGCCGAGCGCGTCGGCTTTGCGATCAACAACGCCGGCGTGGACATCATCAGCGGCATGTTTGATGTGGAAGCCGCCCAAGAGGCGTACAACCGCAGCAAGAACGGCTATTATGACACCCACCCGGTGCCCGAAGGTTTTACCGTCGATCAAATTGTGCTGACGGACGAAGCGCTGGACCGCGCAGTGACCCGCACACTGACCGAGATGTTTGAAGTTGGCATGGTGGACGACCCGTATCGCGACCCGGTCGAAGCGGAAGAAGTTGTCGCCAACAAGGCCGACTGGGACGAAGCCGCCCGCGTACACCGCGAAAGCGTTGTGCTGCTGAAAAACGACGGCACCCTGCCGCTGACCAACGAAAAGCTGGCCGGCAAAAAGATCTACGCCGAAGCGTTCCACAAAGATCCGCGCCTGTCTGAGCAGTCCACCGCCAAACTGCGCGCGCTGCTGGAAGATCTGACCCTGACCGACGACCCGGCCGAAGCGGATTACGCGCTTGTGTTTGTGGCGCCGCAATCGGGTGCTTATTTCAACGCAACGCCCGGTTATCTGGAACTGGATCTGTGCGAAGGCAAGACGGTGCACAATGTAGATGACGAAGGCCGCCCCGCTCCCGAAACCCATGAGGAGACCACCGTAACCGGCATGGGCCGGATTGCTGAAATTGCCAAGACCGTCCATGACCGGGGCGGCAAGGTGATCGCGAACCTGAACTTCACGCTGGCCTGGCAGGTTGGCAACCTGGAGCCGCTTTGCGACGCGCTGACCGCCGGCTTCGATACTTACCCCGAAGCCACGCTGGACGTGATCTGCGGCAGCTTTGCGCCGGTTGGCTGCCTGCCGCTGACCCTGCCGCGCGGTGACGATGTGCTGGCTGTGAATGCCGAGGGCGTCTGCATCAGCCCCAATGATGTGCCCGGCTATGACAAGGATCAATATATGCCGGATTCCTTGAAGGACGAAAACGGCAAGGCATACGCGTACCGCGATGCGGCCGGCAACTATTACGAATATGGGTTTGGCTTGCGGTATTGATTGCCGCGGCTGACACCGCTTTTCACCTGTTGTATACGATGGGGCGGCCGCAAGGGCTGCCCCATCGCCTTTACCGGGAAAATTCAGTGAAAGGGGCGGTTTCCCATGTCAGGGACCTCCACTGTAAACAAAGATATGGGTACCGGCAGCGTGCGCAGCTGGATGGTGCAGCTGGCTCTGCCCGCAGTCGTAGCGCAGATCATCAATCTGCTGTACAACATTGTTGACCGAATTTACATTGGCCACCTGCCCGAAGTTGGCGCTACCGCCCTGACCGGCGTAGGATTGTGCATGCCGATCCTGATCCTGCTCAACGCCTTCGCCATGCTGTGCGGTTCCGGCGGCGCCCCCCGCGCAGCCATTGCAATGGGCCAGCAAGATAATAACCAGGCCGAACGCATTATGGGCAACTGCATGGCAGCCCTGCTGGGCCTGGCCGTGGTTCTGACCATTGTATTTTATGCCGCAGCCCCGCAGCTGCTTGTTTGGTTTGGCGCCAGTGAAGCAACCCTGCCCTATGCGTTGGAATACACCCGCATCTATGTGCTGGGCAGTGTGTTTGTGCTGCTGGTGATGGGGATGAACCCATTTGTAACCACACAGGGCTTTGCCAAGTTCAGCATGATGACGACGGTGATCGGCGCCGTGTGCAACATTGTACTGGACCCCATCCTGATCTTCGGCTTTAAGATGGGGGTTGCCGGCGCCGCCATCGCAACCGTTTTCAGCCAGGGCGTCAGCGCCGTCTGGGTTCTTTGGTTTTTGTGCGGCAAACGTACCATCCTCAAGCTCCGGCGGCGTTATCTTCGGTTGGAACCTGGCATTATCCTTCCCTGTCTGGCCCTGGGCGTTTCTTCGTTTGTGATGGTTGCGACCGAAAGCATTCTCAACATCAGTTTTAACGCAAGCCTTTCGCGCTATGGCGGCGACATTGCCGTAGGCGCCATGACGATCATCACCAGCGTCAACCAGCTTATTTCCATGCCGGTTTCCGGTGTGTGCCAGGGTGGACAGCCGCTGATCAGTTACAATTACGGCGCCGGACAGAAAAAGCGGGTCAAGGAAGCGTTCCGCTGCCAGTTTATTACCTGTGTGGTATATGCGGTAGGCTTCTGGGCGCTTGTGATGCTGGTTCCTCAGCTCTTTGCACGGGTGTTCAGCAACGATACCGAACTGATTTCCTATACAGTTTGGGCCATGCGGATTTATATGCTCGGCATCTTCTCAACCGGTTTCCAGGTAGCCTGCCAGCAAAGTTTTGTCGCACTGGGCCAGGCAAAAGTCAGCCTTTTGCTTGCCTGCCTGCGTAAGTTGATCCTGCTGATCCCCCTGATCTTTATTCTGCCGCAATTCATGCCGAACAAGGTTTTGGCGGTCTTTTTGGCCGAGCCTATCAGCGATATTCTGGCCGCAATCGTCACTGTCATCACCTTCCTGACCCGGTTTGACCGGATTCTCGCGCACGGGCCTTCTTCGGCCGCCATACACGACGAAGAGGCGCACGGATAACAGCACCGGCAGACAATCCGCCGACAGACACAAAGGGAGAGCCCGCGCGGGGCTCTCCCTTTTGCTTTACTTTGGGCTTTACAACGACATCTGTTCGGCCGCATCGCTCTGCTTGAGCAGCGCGCCGGCGGCCGGCAGCGTACGCACGCGATAACGGTGCTCGTCGGCCAGTTCAAGGCCGGCGGCCGGGCGCACCTTGGCGATGCGGGCGTTTTTCTTGAGATTGACAACGTTGACGCCGGCGGTATCCCGGGTTGTCTTTTCAGGGATCAGCGCGCTGCCAACCAGCAAAAGCCGGGTGGTGGCAGGGCCGGCCGCAATGAAGATTGCCAGCTCGGCTTCCTCGCCCATCTGCAGCATGGCAGCAAGCTCAGCCTTATCGCTGTAGGCTTTGAGCAGTTTGCGGCGGTTCTGCTTGGTCTGGTAGCTTGCCAGCGGCACCTTGGCACACTTGCCGTTCTGGAAGAAGAAGAGCATATGCCCGCTGTAGTCGGCGGTCACCGCCATGAACAGCGGGAACTCACCATCCTCCATACCAAGCGTCGTCGCGACATAATCGCCGAGCACACTCGCCTTGGTATCGCCGAACTCCGCTGCACGGGTTTTATACACCTGGGCATGGTTGGTGAAGAAGAGCAGTTCGGTGTTGTTGGTTGCTTCACAGGTGTAGGCGATCTCGTCGCCGTCCTTGAGTTTCTGCTCACCCGACATCCGAAGGCTCTGCGGGGTGATCTTTTTGAAGTAGCCTTCTTTCGTGAAGAAGAGGTGCACCGGGTAATCGGGGGTCTCGGCCTCCACCTCATCGGCTGTGTCATCCGGCAGGTCGTAGAGGATTTCGCAGCGGCGGGGTTTGCCATACTTTTTGGCCACCGCACCGAGCTCCTCCATGATAATACGGCGCACGCGGGCCGGGCGGCTGAGGATATCCTCCAGATTGGCAATCTCCTTCTCGAGCGCTTCGATCTCATCGGTGCGCTTGAGGATGTATTCTCGGTTGAGGTGGCGCAGCTTGATTTCAGCCACATATTCGGCCTGAACTTCGTCAATGCCGAACCCGATCATCAGGTTGGGCACAACCTCCGCTTCCTCAGCCGTCTCCCGCACAATGCGGATGGCTTTGTCGATATCGAGCAAAATCGCTTCCAGGCCGCGCAGCAGGTGCAGCCGCTTCTGCTTGCCCTGCAGATCGTGGTAAGTGCGGCGGCGCACGCACTCAGTGCGGAAGGCGATCCACTCGGTCAAAATGCCGCGCACGCCGAGCACCCGCGGCTGGCCGCCGATCAGCAGATTGAAGTTGCAGGCGAAGGAATCCTCGAGCGGGGTTGCCTTGAACAGGCGCGCCATGAGCTTGTCAGGGTCCTGGCCACGCTTGAGGTCGATGGTCAGTTTGAGACCATTCAGGTCGGTCTCGTCCCGCATATCGCTGATTTCGCGGATCTTGCCGGCCTTGACAAGTTCGGTGATCTTATCCATGACCGCCTCGACCGTCGTCGTGGGCGGGATGCGGGTGATATCGATGCAGTTGTTGGTCTTGTCATACTGCCAGACCGCCCGCACCCGCACGCTGCCGCGGCCGTTTTCGAGCACATTGCGCATCTCGGCCGCATCGTAGAGGATGGTACCGCCGCCGACGAAATCCGGCGCCGGCAGAATCTGCATAAGATCGGCGTCAGGGTCTTTCATCAGCGCGATCGTTGCGTTGCAAAGCTCAGTCAGGTTGAAGGAGCAGATGTTGGAGGCCATACCGACCGCGATACCTAAAGTGTTGTTGGCCAGGATTGTCGGGAAGGTAACCGGCAGCAGCGTAGGCTCGGTGGTGGTGCCGTCATAGTTTGGAACAAAATCCACGGTATCTTTGTCGATATCGCCGAAGAGCTCCTCACAGACCGGTTCGAGCTTGGCCTCGGTATACCGGGCGGCAGCATAAGCCATATCCCGGCTGTACGCCTTGCCGAAGTTGCCCTTGGAATCGACATAGGGCACGAGCAGACTCTCGTTTGAACGGCCCATGCGCACCATCGTATCGTAGATGGCGGCGTCTCCGTGGGGGTTCAGCCGCATCGTCGCGCCGACGATGTTCGCGCTTTTGGTACGCCCGCCTTTGAGCAGCCCCATGCCGTACATCGTATAGAGCAGCTTGCGGTGGGCCGGCTTGAATCCATCAATCTCGGGCAATGCGCGGGATACGATGACGCTCATCGCATAGGGCATATAGTTGGTTTCGAGGGTATCGGTGATCGGGGTTTCGATGACCTCTCCGGCCGAGAGGATCTCGACATTATCGCCAAGCTGCGGCCGGGCGGGTATAACTTTCTTTTCGCGTCGTTTTGCCATGCTTGTTCCTCCCTTGACCAATCAGGACACGTCGAGATCGTCAAGATATTCGGCGCCGTGCTCTGCGATGTGCTCCTTGCGGCCCTGGAGGTTATCCCCCAGCAGCAGGTCAAACACCTCGGCCGTGCGCTGGGCGTCGGTGGGCAGCACCTTGATCAGGCGGCGGCTTTCGGGGCTCATCGTGGTCAGCCACATCATCTCGGGGTCGTTCTCGCCCAAGCCTTTCGAGCGCTGAATCGTGTACTTTTCCCCTTCAATCCGGCGCAGGATGTCGGTTTTTTCGGGTTCGGTATAGGCGAAATAGGTCTTGTTTTTTGTGTTGATCTCATACAGCGGGCTCTCGGCAATGTAGACATATCCTTTCTGGATCAAAGTCGGGGTCAGGCGGTAAAGCATCGTGAGCACAAGGGTACGGATCTGGTAACCGTCAACGTCGGCGTCGGTACAGATGACGATTTTATTAAACCGCAGGTTGTCGAGGTTGAAGGTCGCGAGATCCTTGTTGTGCGAACCGCCAAGCTCCACCCCGCAGCCCATGACCCGGATCAGGTCGGTGATGATTTCAGACTTGAAAATGCGGCTGTAATCGGCTTTCAGGCAGTTGAGGATCTTGCCGCGGATCGGCATGATGGCCTGGAACTCGGAATCACGGCTCTGCTTGACCGCGCCCATGGCCGAATCGCCCTCGACGATGTAGAGTTCGCGGCGGGCGGCGTCCTTGGTGCGGCAATCGACAAACTTCTGCACCCGGTTTGCCAGATCCATCTGTTGGGTGATATTTTTCTTGATCGAGATGCGGGCCTTCTCGGCGTGTTCGCGGCTCTGCTTGTTGATGAGCACCTGCTTGCAGGCTTTTTCGGCTTCGTCAGGATGTTCGATGAAATAGACCTCGAGCTGATGCTTGAGGAAATCGGTCATGGCCTGGGCCACAAACTTGTTGGTAATCGCCTTTTTGGTCTGGTTTTCGTAGCTTGTGCGGGTCGAAAAGCTCGATGAGACAAGGATCAGGCAATCCTGCACATCGGCGAAGGTGATCGCGCTCTCGTTTTTTTTGTACAGCCCCTTCTGCTTGAGCCAGGCGTTGATCTGGTTGACAAAGGCAAGCCGCACTGCGCGGTCCGGGCTGCCGCCGTGCTCGAGCCAGCTCGAGTTGTGGTAGTATTCCAGCGTCTGGTTCTGGTTGGAAAAGCAGAACGCAACGTTCATCTTGACCTGGTAATCAGGCTGGTCGGCGCGATCGCGGCCGGTGGCCGAGCCCGCGCAGGCGTGCACCGGCGTGAGCGAGGTTTCACCCGCCAGCTCAGCCACATGGTCGACGATGCCGTTTTCATAATAGTAGGAGACCTTCTCCGCCCGCTCACCCGATCGATCGTTGAAAATAAGGGTCACGCCGGCGTTGACGATGGCCTGGCGGCGCAGCATATCCCGGAAGGTATCGGGACTGACTGCGATATCGGTAAAGACCTCGGTATCCGGCAGCCAGCGCACAACCGAGCCGGTACGCCGGCCTGTATAGGCTTCCTTTTTCAGCCCGCCGACATTCTCACCTTTTTTGAAGTCAAGGTGATAGTGGTAGCCGTCGCGATAGATATCGGCGGTCATCCAGGCGCTCGCGTACTGGGTAGCGCACAGGCCCAGACCGTTGAGGCCGAGGGCGAAATCGTAGGTACCGCTTCCCTCGCCGTATTTGCCGCCGGCGTACAGCTCACAGAACACGAGATCCCAGTTCCAACGCTGTTCGGCCTTGTTGTAATCGACCGGGATACCGCGGCCGAAGTCCTCGACCTCGACGCTGTGGTCATCGAAGAGGGTGACGTTGATGCGGTCGCCGTGGCCGTCGCGCGCTTCGTCGATCGAGTTCGAGATGATCTCAAAGATCGAATGGGCGCAGCCTTCCACCCCGTCGGAGCCGAAGATGACAGCCGGGCGCTTGCGCACCCGGTCTGCGCCCTTGAGCGCCTTGATACTTTCGTTGCCGTAAACCTCTTTTTTTGCCATGCGGCGTCCTACCCCCTTGGGTCGTTCTCTGCAATCGTTTCTCTGCAATATTTTGCGCGTAACTATAATTAAACCATAAGTTGGAAGGTTTTGTCAATGACCGGGCCGCAGAATCAACAACCATCAGTTGTTTTTTGCTGCTGTACACACGCAAAAACAACGGCCGGGCGCCGCCCGGCCGCTGCCTGTTTGAGATGTGCCTTTTCTTCAGTTTTGTTTGAGCCGGCTCGGTTCCGGCAGATAGATCGATACTTCGCCGCATTGCGGGCAGATCGCCACGCAGGGTTTTCCGATCCGGCCGCCGAAGAGCTTGCCGGCGTCGTTCGAAAGGACAAGGCCGTAACCGCCCCCTTCGACCTTGAGATCGCAGTTTTCTTGCATTGCGGCGCCGCAGCGCAGACAGGTACGCATGGTTTCCTCCTTTACAATTCACGGTTGTATTTGACGTGGTAATAGATGTTGATACCGACGACGAGCAGGTACGCCCCCACCAGCAGCAGGATCACAGCAAGATCGACCCGCATCAGGGTAAAAGCAGAGCATGAGCGCGCTGAAAATGTAGAGCGAGGCGTCGTAGGCGCGCGCCTTGGCGCGGTCGGCAATCGTGCGGTTGCGCTCGTCCTGCTGCTCGATCCGCAGCCGCTTCTCGACCGCGGGGTCGCCTTCCACCGCGCGGCGCTTGAGCAGTTCCCCGGCGCCCCAGCCGAACACGCCCGTGCCAATGCCGAGCATCACATACGGCAGCGGCGTTTCGATGCTTGCCGGCGCCAGGCGCAGCAGCGCAAGGCCGGCGACCGCCACGGCCAGGCCGAGCAGGGTCAGGATTGCATATTTGTGTTTCATCGGGTTACGCCTCCTCATAGATAAAGATTTCTTCAATCGGCAGATCAAAATAGCGGGCGATTTTGAAGGCCAGCAGGATGGACGGGTTGTATCGGCCGTTTTCCAGTGAGCCGATTGTCTGGCGGGATACCTCCAGTGCCTCTGCCAGCTGTTCCTGGTTGATGCCGCGCTGTTTGCGCAATTCCTCAAGGCGGTTTTTCATCGCGCCCTCCTCTCTGAACGGGTTGGGGCCTTTTTCTTTCTTAAAATGGAAAGTTCGCTTTCCATCCCTGCCTATAGTATAGCATACCGGCAGAAAATGTCAAGCGTGCTTTCCATTTTATATGCAAAAAACAGCCGGCATTCAAACCGGCTGTCAAAAAAGCGGGCGTTACCCCATCATACTGAAGAAATCCACCTGACTGGTCTCAGGCAAGTTTCCGAGCGCACCGACACTGCGGAGTTTATCAAAAATCGACTGCGATACCCCCGAAGCCTGCTGCAGCTCTTCAATCGAGATATATTCCTGCCCGTGGATCGTAGCTTCCTCCAGCGCAATCGCAGCGCTTTCACCCAGTCCACGCAGCGCCGTAAAAGGCAGGCGCACCTTGCCGTCCTCCACCAGATATTTGCTTGCGCGGCTTTTGCCGAGCTCAATCGGCAAAAACTGACAGCCGCGCTGCAGCATTTCGTTTTCCAGCTGCAGGCTGACAAGGGCGTCGTCGTCTTTGGCGGTGCGTTCCTCTTTGGGAATACGTTCGTTGTCACGCAGGTGTTCTTTGGCAACCCGCACGCCGCCGACGGCGGCCTCGTAGTCGATATCGGCGCCGCGGACGGTGAAGTAAACTGCGTAGAATACAGCCGGGTGGTAGACTTTGAACCACATGAGCCGGATGGCCGCCATCAGATAGGCCACGGCGTGGGCTTTGGGGAACATATACTTGATCTTGCGGCAAGATTCAATGTACCAATCCGGCACATCATGCTCCCGCATCGTTTCCTCCCAGCCGGGCTGGAAGCCACCCTTCGCGACCTTCCCTTTACGCACGGCCTCCATGATATCGAAGGCAGTTTTAGGCTCAAGACCTTTGCGCAGCAGGTAGAGCATGATACTGTCGCGGCAGCCGATCACCTCGGCGATCGTGCAGGTTTTGGAGCGGATGAGTTCGTCGGCGTTGTTGGTCCAGACATCGGTGCCGTGGGAAAGGCCGGAAATCTGAATCAGCTCCGAAAAATTCTTGGGCTGGGCGTCAAGCAGCATCTGACGCACAAAGTTGGTACCCATTTCAGGGATGCCAAAGGTGCCGGTCTGGCTGCCGATCTGCTCCGGCGTGACGCCGAGCGCCTCGGTCGAAGTGAGCAGGCTGTAGACCTTGGGGTCGTTCATCGGCACCGAGTCGATCGGGATGCCGGAGTATTCCTCAAAATACTTATAGAAGGTCGGCACATCGTGGCCGAGCTCGTCAAGCTTGAGCAGCGTATCGTGCAGATATTTGAATTCGAAGTGGGTTGTCAGCAAACCGCCCTTGACGTCGTCGGCCGGGTGCTGGATCGCGCAGAAATCGTAGATATCGAAGGTATCCGGCACAACGACCATGCCGCCCGGGTGCTGGCCGGTCGTCCGCTTGACGCCGGTGCAGCCGATGCACAGGCGGTTTTCCTCGGCGCGGTTGACGGTGCGGCCGCGTTCCTCGAGGTACTTTCTGACATAGCCGTAGGCGGTTTTATCCTGCAAACCCGAGACGGTACCCGCTTTAAAGACGTTCTCCTTGCCGAAGAGTTCCTCGGTATAGCGGTGGACGTTCGACTGGTACATGCCCGAGAAGTTCAGGTCGATATCAGGCTCCTTATCACCATAGAAACCGAGGAAGGTTTCGAACGGGATGTCATGGCCATCCATAACCATCGGGGTACCGCAGACCGGGCAGCGCTTGTCTGGCAAGTCGAAACCGTCCATCGTAACGCCGTCATCAATCCATTCGCTGTGCTGACATTCGGGGCACAGGTAGTGCGGCGGCATACTGTTGACCTCCGAAATGCCGGCAAAGTGGGCCACGGCCGAGGAGCCGACCGACCCGCGGCTGCCGACCTGGTAGCCGCCGGCGTTCGAAAACGCCACGAGCTTGACCGCAATGACATAGAGAACCGCGTACCCGTGGCCGCAGATTGAATCAAGCTCCTTTTTGAGCCGCTTTTGCATGATATCGGGCACCGGGTTGCCGTACCCGCTGCGGGCGTGCTCCCAGGTGCCGGAGCGCAGCTGCTCCTCCGCGCCGGGGATCGAGGGCGGGTAGGTTCCCTTGGGGATGGCCCGCAGGTTGCCGTCAATCGTGGCGGCTACCTTGTTCGGGTTGGTCACCACAACCTCAAACGCCTTTTCCTTGCCCAGATAGCTGAAATCTTCCAGCATATCCTGGGTGGTGCGGTAATACAGCGGGGCCTGGTTGTCGGCATCCTTAAAACCGTTGCCGGCCTGCAGGATCGCACGGTACGCCGCATCCTCCGGTTCCTGAAAATGGACATCGCCGGTTGCAATAACCGGTTTGTGCAGCTCTTCACCGAGGGCGACAACGGTGCGGTTGAACTTTTTGATTGTCTCAAACGATTCGACCTGGCCGTTGCGCACCATAAACTCATTGTTGCCGAGCGGCTGGATTTCCAGCAGGTCATAGTAATCGGCAATGCGCAACAGTTCATCGTGGCTTTTGCCTGCCACAATTGCCCTGTAAAGTTCGCCGGCTTCACAGGCTGAGGAGAGGATCAGCCCCTCGCGGTACTGGTTGAGCAGGCTGCGCGGCACACGCGGCTTTTTGAAGAAATACTTGGTGTGCGCTTCACTGACAATGCGGTACAGGTTTTTGAGCCCGGTCTGGTTTTTGACCAAGATAATCAGGTGATAATATTTCTTTTTCAGCACCTCTTTGTTGCCGCCCAGACCGGTGTTGATCTCCTCCACCGTTCGGATCTCTTTTACTTCGAGGTCTTCCAGCATCTTTTCAAAGATACGGGCCAGTGCCATCGCGTCATCCACCGCGCGGTGATGGTTGAAAGGCGGAATTTCAAGATGCTTGTTGATTGTATCCAGCTTATAGTTGTGCAGCCCGGGATAAAGCGCCTGGCCCATCGGCAGCGTATCAATATAGGTGTTCGAAAAATCAACGCCGGCCCGTTCGCCCGCACGCCGGATAAAGAGCATATCAAAGCTGCTGGCATTGTGGGCAACCAGGATGTGATCCCCACAGAATTCCTTGAATTGGCGGATCGCTTCCTCCGGGCTGGGGGCGTCTGCCACCATCGCATCGTTGATGCCGGTCAGCTCCACGACCCGCGCCGGGATCGGCCGGCCGGGGTTGACGAAGGTGCCAAACTTCTTTTCTTCGTTGATCTTACCATTCTCAACAAAGACCGCGCCGATTTCGGTCAGGCGGTCGCTGTTGGGATCCAGGCCAGTCGTTTCGGTATCGAAAATAACGAAGCTGCCTGAAATCGGCATCCGGGCTTTGCCGTACACCGTCGGCACCATATCGTCAACAAAATAAGCCTCACAGCCATAGATCAGTTTGAAATCAGGGTCTGCTTTATGGATATCGTCGGTTGCCAGCATCGCCTCGGGATAGCCCTGGCAGACGCCGTGATCGGTGATCGCGATCGCACGGTGCCCCATGCGGTGGGCCAGCCGCACCACCTTACCAGGGTCGCAGAAGCCGTCCATCGAGCTCGATTTAGTATGCAGGTGCAGCTCAACCCGTTTCTGCCCTTCGGGCGCGGTATCCTGGCGGGGCATACGCTCCACCTGCAGCACATCATAGGGCAACAGCACATAATCGCGCTCGTATTTATCGTAGGTATAGTTGCCGCGCACAATCAGGGTGGTGCCAGGTTTGAGGCCCTCCCACTTGGACATATCCTCGCCTTCGTCGCCGAGGACTTTGAGGTTGATCGAGCCGTTGTAATCGGTAATCGAAGTGAAATAAATCTTGCGGCGGTTGCCTTTCACCTCGGTAGCAAACACATCGCCCCAGACCGTGACCTTGCCGCCGTCGCCCAGGTCGTTGAGCGGGCGCAGATCGGCCGGCTTGAACGCCTTGCCGTGGAACACCTTGGCCGGCTTGGCCGCCAGCGCAAGCCCGTCGATCGTAAAGGGCGCGACCTCTTCTTTGGCTTTAAACTGCACGGCAGGAACCTTCTCGGCCACCCGGCGTTCCAGGGCTGCCTCATCCAGCGGCGCCGCAACATCCTGCATACGCACAATCGGCAAAGAACCCGTGCGTTCCTGAATCAGTTCAGCCAGGTGGCGCGGAAACTCAACACTTTCCAGAATCGTCCGCCCGGCGTTGACCCGCACGGTCAGCCCATCGGGCTCAAACGCAACCGGCTGCTCCCGGTCCAGAAAACCGTTGACCGGCATCCCCTGGCCTTTAAGCTCTTCAATCATCAATTTCACCGAATCCGGCGTAATGGATGCATAGTTGAAGTAGTTTTTCAGCGTCAGCTCATAGCCGGCAAACAGAACCTGCAGGGACGCCAAAAGACGCCCGCTCAGCGCCGTATCAAGCGGGTCGGCGCTGCGCAGGCTGATCACCACCTTGCGGGCGGTGCGGTACAGTTCTACCCGTTCCACCACCACGTTGCCAAACGCAGCGGTAAACTGGGTATCGGCCGTGAACTGCGGCCAGACTTCGGTAACATACGGTTTCAACTTGGTTCCTCTTTATTCGGTTTGTAGCGTTGCGTCAAAGTTTGTAGATTTCCTCAACAAACTGACCGACAATATCGCCCCGGAGCATGCGGACTTTTTCCCCCCGCACAAAGAGCAGCGCGCAGTCTTTGCCGCCTGCAATGCCGATGTCGGCGTCGCTGGCTTCCCCCGGGCCATTGACAATGCAGCCCATAATGGCAATCTTAAGCGGCTTTTTGAAGCCGTCGGCCCGCAGCCGGTCTTCCACCTGTTTGGCAATTTCCATCATCGGGTATTGGGTGCGGCCGCATGTCGGGCAGCTGATGATCTCAGGCCCGGCCACCGCATAACCGACCGCGCGCAGAATATCATATCCGGCGTACACCTCGTTTTCGGGTTCATCGGTCAGGCTGACCCGCAGCGTATCGCCGATGCCTTCCAGCAGCAGCCCGCCGATACCCATGCCGGATTTGATCAACCCCATCCGGTTGCCGCCGGCTTCGGTCACGCCGACATGCAGCGGATAATCGGTCTGTGCCGAGAGCATCCGGTAGGCTGCCATCATGCGCGGCACATTTGAGGATTTGATTGAAATGACAATGTTGGTAAAATCATGCTTTTCAAGCAGCCGGACATGGTACAGCGCGCTTTCGACCATCGCCTCGGGCACAGGGGCGCCGTATTTGGCCAAAATATGCTTTTCGAGGCTGCCGCCGTTGACCCCGATGCGGATCGGGATTTTTTTGGCGTTGCAGGCGTCAGCCACCGCCTTGACACGGTCGTCGTCCCCGATGTTGCCAGGGTTGATGCGGATTTTATCGGCGCCGGCATCAATCGCCGCAAGGGCAGCCTTGTAATCAAAATGGATATCAGCCACAACCGGAATCTCGACCGCTTCCTTGATTGCCGAAACCACCGCGGCGTCAGCCGGCGTCGGCACTGTCACCCGCACGATCTGGCAGCCTGCGGCGGCTACGCGGCGGGCCTGGGCAACATTCCCGGCGATATCTTCAACCGGAATGTTGAGCATGGTCTGCACCGCAATTGGGTTGTTTCCGCCGATCGTGATATTGCCGATGCGGACCGTCCGTTTGACTTTGCGTGTCATCGTGCCACACTCCTTTATTTTTCAGTGTTTCTTCAGGTTGCCCCCTTCCGCCGCCACGCTCAGAAAATTCTGGAAACGTCCGAAAAGGTAACCATAATCATCAGCATAAACAGCGCAATCAGCCCGGCCGCATTGATGCCGGCCTGAATCCGCGCCGGTACCGCACGGCCGCTAAAGCCTTCAATCGCAAGGAAGATCAGCTTGCAGCCATCCAGCCCCGGGATCGGCAATAAATTGAAGATCCCGATATTGATTGTGATCAGCGCCGCCAGGCTTAGCACATCCTGCCAGCCATACTGCACGGCCTGGCTGATTGTGCTGACCACCCCCACCGGCCCGGACAGCTGGTTTATACTGACCCGTCCGGTGACCATATCGGCAAAGCCGCGCAAAATAGCCCGGGCATAGTAGGCAAAATACCGCGCAGCCCAGGCTGTAACCGTGCGCGGAGATTTTGCAATACCATACACCTGGAAATCCAGCACCATTGTCGTGCTGCCATCCTCCGCCGTTGCGGAATCAAAATGAACCGCCGGCAGCTGAACAAGCTCACGATCACGGATGACCGTCATCGAAGCCGTATAGTCCTGGGTACGCTGCAGTTCGTAGATAATATCCTCCGCTACAAAGCACGGTTTTCCGTTGACCGCCACAATCTCGTCCCCGGCCTGCAGACCGCTTACCGCACTGGCCGGGTTATCGCCAAGAAAATCGTAAACCACGCAGCTTGTAATGGCTTTCTGTCCGCACAAAAAGACGATGAGCACAAAGTAACCAAGCACAAAGTTCATCAGAGCGCCGCACAGAATCACAAAAAAGCGCTGCCAGGGGGTTGCCTCGTCAAAATATTTGCCCTGTACCGCCGTGGGCAGTACCGGTGCGTGCCTGTCATACGGACGATGCCCCGGCCGCGGCGGTTCGTCCGGGTTTTCGGTTTCGCTTTCCTCCACGGTGTTTTCTTCCCCCGGCATCGCATTATACCCGCCAACCGGGAAAAGCCGCACGCTGTACCGGGTGCCGTTTTTTACCCGCGTCCACACCGCCGGGCCGAAACCGATAGAGAATTCCTGCACATAGATACCGCAGCGCCGGGCCGCCAGGAAGTGGCCCGCCTCATGCACAAGCACTACAGTACCAAAAACCAAAACCGCAACAACCCCTGTCAGAAGGACTGTGAGCATAGGCACCTCATCTCATTGTTCATTGCCCGCCCTGTCAAAGGTGGGCGCGTACATAGGCGCGGGCCGCAGCATCGCAGGCCCAGACATCATCCAACGTATAACTGCCGCCAAAGCTGTCGCTGTCTACCACGCCTTCAACCAGGCGGCCAATATCCAAAAAGCCGATCTCATCCTGCAGGAAAAGGCGCACGGCCTCCTCATTCGCACCGTTTGCCGCGCAGGGGGCCAGCCCGCCCTTTCGGATCGCCTTTTTGCAGGCAGCCAGGCAGCGGAAGGTTTCCTCATCCGCAACGCCAAAACTCAGCGAGGTCAGCGTGGCAAAATCAAGTTCCGGCGCAGGGCTCGGCAGACGATCCGGCCAGGTCAGCGCGTATTGGAT
>PPYE01662055.1_pt1 | contig 21258 bp, 23 predicted proteins | sample 1559881 | NCBI WGS metagenome assembly PPYE01 (sample SAMN08240022, study PRJNA423297) | Human gut metagenome, whole genome shotgun sequencing project.
TCCTTACCGGCTGGTAGATTACCCGGTCCGGCGGCACCTGGATCTGTATGGGAGCGGTCTCTGCCCCGGCGGGCAGCAGCGGCAGGGGGACCGCCAGTCGGAGGGCCAGCAGCAGCCAGGCCCAGCACCGCCACCTGGCACCGTATCGTCCCCGGGTCAGTTTGGCCAACACCACCAACAGCAGGATTACCGCCCCGCCTCCCAGGCTCACGCCCGCCATGGAGGTCAAAAAGTCTGTCATCTCTGCTTCTCCCCGCTCAGTTCATCCAGCAGATCCCGCAGATCGTCCAGATCCCGCTCCTCCAGGCCATTTCTGGCCAGGGCCGCCAGGAAGTTCCGGGGAGAGCTGCCGTACAGTTTGGAGAGCACCGCCTGGCTGTCAAAGGCCAGGTAGTCCTCCCGGCTGACCAGCGGGGTGTACAAGTTGCTCTTCCCCTCCCGGCGAACGGCCACAAAGCCCTTCTCCACCAGGCGGGTCAGATAGGTATTCACCGTATTGGAGGCCCAGCAAAAGCCCTCCAGGGCGGTCTCCAGGGCAGAGCGCGGGGTATCCGGCCCGGAGGCCCACAGGGCCTTCATCACTTCTAACTCAGTATCGGGCAGTCGTTTCATCTCTATCACCAACTTCATTTGTAGTGGATATCATTATACTACATTTGAAGTGGATATTTGTCCAGTTACAATCCAGTTACAGGCATAAGAAAAGCCCTCCGCCGAACCGGCGGAGGGCTTTGGTTGTTTTATTCCTCGGTATGATCGCGGGCAGCCTGAGCGGCAGCCTGGGAAATATCCTCGTCGGACAGGGTCCCGTCCTTCTTGATCTGAGCGATACGGGCCTTGTTCTCCTCAATGTTGATCTTGGCGGTGGTGATCCGCTGGCAGAGGGCGGCGTAGCCCGGCTCCGGCGCACCTCCCCGCTCGGCATAGTAGAGCTTGCCGATCTCCAGATAGGCCTTGCGGATGGCGTCCTCCTCTCCGGAATTGTTGAGGGACAGCTTGGTGATCTCCATCAGCTGCTTGGACTTGGCCATGCCGGCCCGACCCAGGTCGGTGGCTTTATCCTTCAAATCGTCAAAAAAGGCCATTTTCCTACCTCCTTGCGGTATAGTGGCTGAAATGCTGGCCCTATTCTACCCCCATTTCCCGGCGGACGCAAGAGAACGCCGGGGGATTTCACATAAATTTAATGCTTCTTTTTCTGGAAGGCAAAGAACCGCTGGCCGAAATAATTGAGGATGGTGTACAAGGCCATACCGCCCAGCTTGGTGAGGCGCTCTTGCCAGATGGGATCCATGCCGGTATTACCCAGCACCCAACCGGCGATGGGCTGGGCCAGGGCATAGGCAATCACATAGCACACCGCCACGTTGATGGCAAACTTTACCGCTGAGCGCAGGAAGGTCTCCTCGCTATGGAAGGTAAAGTGGCGGTTGAGGAAAAAGCTCATCACTGCGCCCGCCACATAGGCGATGGCGGTGGAGGGCCAGTAGCCCAGCCCCTCCAGCAGGAACATGAGCACCATGGACAGCAGGGTATTGCCCACCCCCACCAGCAGGAATTTGGGGATGGAATTATCAATCAGCTTTGCCATGCTTGTCCTCCAATACCTCACGAATCAGGAACCGGGGCCGCTCCTTAGTCTCCAGATAGACCTTGCCGATGTACTCACCAATGACGCCCAAAGAGAGCAGGATCAGTCCCCCGATGGCCCACACGGAGCAGATCAGACTGGCCCAGCCCAAAATGGTCTCACCCATGGCCCAGCGGACGATGGAGTAGATGAGCATGGCGATACTCACCAGAAACACCAGGAAACCCAGGCCAGTAATCATGCGGATGGGCTTCACCGACAGGGAGGTAATGCCCTCCATAGCGAAAGAGAGCATCTTTTTCAGGGGGTACTTGCTCTCGCCGGCAAAGCGTTCTCCCCGCTCATACTCCACAGTGCCGGTGCGGTAGCCGATCATGGGCACGATCCCCCGGAGGAACAGGTTGACCTCCTTGAACTGTGCCAGTCCCTCCAGGGCCCGGCGGGACATAAGGCGGTAGTCGGCGTGGTTGAACACCGTCTCCGCCCCCATGGAGTTCATCAGCCGGTAAAAGCCCTCGGCGGTAAAGCGCTTGAAGAAGGTGTCCTTCTTCCGGGAAGAGCGCACGCCATATACGATGTCACACCCGGCATAATACTGCTCCACCATGGCGTCCACCGCATCGATGTCGTCCTGGAGGTCGGCGTCCATGGAGATGGCCATATCGCACCGCTCCTTGGCGGTCATCAGCCCTGCCAACAAAGCGTTCTGATGGCCCCGGTTGCGGCTCAGGTCCACGCCGGAGAAGATGGGGCTGCTCTGGTGCAGCTCCTCAATGAGCTGCCAGGTCTTGTCCTTGGAACCGTCGTTGACAAAAAGAACCCGGCTCTCCCGGGAAATAGTTCCGGCAGCCATCAGGGCCTCCAGCTTTTCTTTCAGCCTGCGTGAGGTCTCTGGCAGCACTTCTTCTTCGTTGTAGCAGGGAACGACAATATAAAGAATATCTTCCATATCAATCCATCTTCCTTGCGTTTTTTGTTCTGTTTGGTCATTATACTCCCTTTGGACGAGAAAAACCACCATTAAGTTCCTCTCATCCAAACAAAGTCATGCTCAGCACAGGACAAATACACGCCAGCCTCCCTCAGCTTGTCCGCATCCCTCACTCCTCCAGTTTCTTTCGCAGCCGCTCCACCGCCCGGCGCTCAATGCGGGATACCTGGACCTGGCTCACCCCCAGCACCCGGGCCGCCCGGTCCTGAGTCATGCCCCGGTAGTAGCGCAGCAGGATCACCTGCTGCTCCCGGTCAGGCAGGGCGGCGATGGCGGTACGCAGGGCCTCACGCTCCACGATACCCTCCTCGATACCCTCGGTGCCCAACACGCTCTCCAGGGTCAGGCCGTCCCCTGTCTCCATCTGGAGGGAGGCCACCGGCAGCCCCGCCTCCTCAGCGGCTGCAATCTCCTCCGGCTCCAGCCCGGTGGCCTCGGACAGCTGGGACAAGGTGGGTTCCCGGCCCAGGGAGGCCGACAGCCGTTCCCTGGCCGCCCGGATGGCCATCCCCCGCTCTTTCAGACCGCGGCTGACCTTAATAGCGCCGTCATCCCGCAGGTAGCGCCGGATCTCACCGGCGATCTTGGGCACGGCATAGGTGGAGAACTGACAGCCAAAGGCGGGATCGAAGCCCCGCACCGCCTTCACAAAGCCCAGGCAGCCCAGTTGATACAGGTCCTCCGGCTCCACCCCCCGGCCGTAGTAGCGGCGCACAATGGACCAGATCAGCCCCCCGTTCTCCTCAATGAGCCTGGCGCAGGCCTCGTTGTCCCCCCGGCGGGCCTCCTCCAGCAGGTCGGGGGTATCCGCCACATTCATTGCGCCCCTCCCAGCCGGCGGGAGATCCTGCGGCGCATGGTCACCACCGTTCCCTTCCCCGGGGTGGAGCGTACCTTCACTCCGTCCATAAAACTCTCCATAATGGTAAAGCCCATACCGCTGCGCTCCTCTCCGCCGGTGGTAAACATGGGCTTCCGGGCCTGCTCCACATCGGAGATGCCCACGCCCTTATCCTTGATCTGGATCTCCAGGGTGTGGTCCTCAAAGAGCCGCAGCCGCATCTGGACCAGCCCCAGCTTGTCCGGATAGGCGTGAACGATGCAGTTGGTCACTCCCTCGCTCACCGCCGTTTTGATATCGTTGATCTCCTCCAGGGTGGGGTCCAGCTGAGCGGCAAAGCAGGCCGCCGTGGTACGGGCAAAGCCCTCGTTGGCCGACCGGCTGAGAAAGACCACCGTGGCCTCATTCATCGGTTTCATTATGTACTTCCTCCGTCATTCAAATTTGATCAACCGGTCCAGCCCGGCTGCCCGAAGCACCTTGCCTGCCTGCTCAGGCACATGGACCACCTCCATGGTCCCTTCCAGCTCGCTCATCCGTCGGCTGGCCCGCAGCAGTACGGCGATCCCCGAACTATCCATAAAGCTGACGCCCCCCAGATCCACCGTCAGATGATGGGGCATGGTCAGGTCGATCTGCCGTACCAACTCGCCTAAAATCTGTCTGGCCCGGTGGTGGTCCACCTCGCCGTCAATGGCCGCGTACAGCGCCCGATTCTCTGCTTTGCAGGTCACTGCCATGGCATATCCCCCCTGTACAAAAAAATCGCAGTATACCAATTTTTGGTATACTGCGATCCTATCACAGATGGGGTATATATTTTGTCGAAGGACTCACCGGACCAGGGAAAAATCGGTAAAGATCCACTTCTCCCCCACTTTTTCGTAGGGGAAGTCAAACGTCAGGGTATCCACCACCGCGCCGTCCTGCTCCGGGTCCAGCACTTCCACCGTCACCCGGACGGTACAGCGGTTTGGGTCTCCGTCCCGCAGAACCTGGGCGGTCTCGGCGCCTCTGGTAATGTCGGTGCCCCGGCCGCCGTCCTGGACGTAGAGGACGCCGTCGATGTCCACATACTGGGTTCCGTCATAAGGCAGCAGCTTTTCCACCAGATCGTCGGAAAAGAGGCTCTTGAGGTAACCCCGCAGGCTGACCGTGCTGTCAATGCCGGGATAGTCTACCCGATAATAGGTGGCACCGTCTACCTCGCGGCTGTCCGTTTCATCAAAGGGCAGGGGCTCCACCTGGAACCACCAGAAGGCCTGCACCGCCGCCCGGTAGGCGGACAATACCTCCTCATCGTTAGGTCCGTCATAGGCCGTGGGGGTAGGCGAAGGCTCCGCAGAGGGCTCCGGCTCCACAGAGGCCGTAGGTTCCGGCATAACAGTGGGTTGGGCCGTGGGGGTAGGTGAAGGCTCCGCGGAGGGGGTAGGTTCGGCGCTCTGCTCCACCTCAGGCGTGGATGCGGCACTGGGCAGCGCGGTAGATACCGCCCCGGTATCCTGACAGGACCCGGTACATCCGCCCAGCAGCAGCAGTACCGCCAGCAATGGGATCAGTCTTTTCAACGCTCCAACCTCCTTTCCACGGCCTGGGTCAAACTGGGCCGTACAATATTACTGTACATTTTATCCGATTCTGCTCTGGAGCACAACCACAGTTGTGTAACAAAGTATGACAATATGGGCACAGAAACGCCGCCATCCGCGTTCGATGGCGGCGTTTCTCTGTTTTTCGAGAATTTTATCAGCCCAGCGCAGCCGCAGATTCTTCCAGCTTGACCAGCAGAGCCTTCAGCTTATTCGCCCGCTCCCGCTCGGCCTCCACTACCTGGGCGGGGGCCTTGTTCACAAAGCCGGGGTTATTCAGCTTGGCCTCCAGCTTGTCCAGCTCCTTGCGGTTCTTATCCAGCTCCTTCTGGATACGGGCGCGCTCCTTGTCCAGGTCCACCAGCTCGGCCAGGGGCAGATACAGCCGGGCCGCATGGGTGGCGATGGTCACCATACCCTGGGCGTCCACCGTATCGGTGGCCTCCACCACCTTCACGTCGCTGGCATAGGCCAGACGCTTCAGGAAGGGAGTGCCCTGGTGGAACACGGCCTGCTCCAGAGTGGAGACGGTGAGCTGCGCCTTCTTGGAGGGGGGCACGTTCATCTCGGCCCGACGGGCACGGATGGCCCGAATGGCGTCCATGATGAGCTCCATAGCCTTCTCCTCCTCGGGGAAGTCCAGGTTGGCGTGGTGCTCCGGCCACTGCTGGAGCATCAGGTAGTCGCCCGATTTATAAGGCTGCTTCGCCTGATCTCCATCGAGGTGTCCACCGGACACTTCGACATGGGGCAGGGCCTGCCAGATTTCCTCGGTGATGAAGGGCATAAAGGGATGGAGCAGCTTGAGGATCTGGGTGAGCACATAGCACAGCACCTGCTGAGCCCGCACCTTGGAGTCCTCGTCCTCGCCCTGGAGGCGGGTCTTGGTCAGCTCGATATACCAGTCGCAGTAGGAATCCCAGATGAAGTCGTACACCTTCTGGGCGGCCACGCCCAGCTCGTAGCGCTCCATGTTCTCCGTGATCTCGGGGATGACGCTGTTCAGCTTGGACAGGATCCACTTGTCCTCCAGCTCCAGCTTCTCAGGCAGCTGGCACTTGTCGATGGTCAGGTTCATCATCAGGAAGCGGGAAGCGTTCCAGATCTTGTTGGCAAAGTTGCGCATGGCCTCGCACCGCTCGGTGTAGAAGCGCATATCGTTTCCGGGGGAGTTGCCGGTCACCAGGTTGAAGCGCAGGGCGTCGGCGCCGTACTGGTTGGCCATCTCCAGGGGATCAATGCCGTTGCCCAGGGACTTGGACATCTTGCGGCCCTTGTCGTCCCGCACCAGGCCGTGGATGAACACGGTGTGGAAGGGGGGCTTGCCGGTATGCTCACAGCCGGAGAAGATCATGCGGGCCACCCAGAAGAAAATAATGTCGTAGCCGGTGACCAGCACGTCGGTGGGATAGAAATACTTGTAGTCCTCGGTCTCCTCAGGCCAGCCCAGGGTGGAGAAGGGCCACAGGGCAGAGGAGAACCAGGTGTCCAGCACGTCCTCCTCCTGCTTGATGTTGTGGGAGTGGCAGTGCTCGCACTCGGTGGGATCGTCCTCGGACACGGTGATGTGACCGCACTCCTGGCAGGTCCAGGCGGGGATCTGGTGGCCCCACCACAGCTGGCGGGAGATACACCAGTCATGAACGTTCTCCATCCAGTTGGTGTAGATCTTGGAGAAGCGGTCGGGGACGAACTTGACCTCACCCTCGTTGACCACCCGCAGGGCCTCCTCAGCCAGAGGCTTCATCTTGACAAACCACTGGGCGGAGATCAGGGGTTCCACGTCGTTGTGGCAGCGGTAGCAGGTGCCCACGTTGTGCTGGTGGGGCTCCACCTTGACCAGATACCCCTGCTCCTCCAGGTCGGCCACAATGGCCTTGCGGGCCTCGTAGCGGTCCATGCCGGAGTAGCGGCCGTAGCCCTCCACCACCTTGCCGTTGTCGTCCAGCACACGGATGGTCTCCAGGTTCTGCCGCAGGCCCACCTCAAAGTCGTTGGGGTCGTGGGCGGGAGTCATCTTCACGCAGCCGGTGCCGAACTCCATGTCCACATACTCGTCGGCCACGATGGGCATCTCACGGCCCACCAGGGGCAGAATGCACTTTTTGCCCACAATGTCCTTGTACCGCTCGTCGTTGGGGTTGACCGCCACGCCGGTGTCGCCCAGCATGGTCTCGGGCCGGGTGGTGGCCACGATAACATAGCGGCCCTCCTCCCCCTGGATGGGATAGCGGATGTGCCAGAAGTTGCCCGGCTTGTCCTGATACTCCACCTCGGCATCGGACAGGGCGGTAACGCAGTGGGGACACCAGTTGATGATGCGGGAGCCCTTGTAAATGAGGCCCTTCTTGTACAGGGAGACAAACACATGGCGGACAGCCTTACTGAGGCCCTCGTCCATGGTAAAACGGGCCCGGGACCAGTCGCAGGAGGCGCCCAGTTTCTTCTGCTGCTCCACAATGCGGTTGCCGTACTTGTGCTTCCAGTCCCACACCCGCTCCAGGAATTTCTCCCGGCCCAGGTCGTAGCGGGACAGGCCCTCGTTCTTGCGCAGCTCCTCCTCCACCTTGATCTGGGTGGCGATGCCGGCGTGGTCGGTGCCGGGCACCCACAGGGCGGCGTAGCCCTGCATCCGCTTGAAGCGGATCAGGATATCCTGGAGGGTGGAGTCCATGGCATGGCCCATGTGGAGCTGGCCGGTGACGTTGGGGGGCGGCATGACGATGGTGAAGGGCTTTTTATCGGGATCACGGTGGCCCTCAAAGCAGCCGTTTTTCTCCCACATCTCGTAGACGCGGCCCTCCACCTCCTGGGGTTCATAGACCTTGGGAAGTTCTTTCTTCATCTGTTACACTCCTTTTCGGGGCAAAAAAGGTTCGCCCCAAGCTGTTGCTCAGGGCGAACCTGTTAGTCCGCGGTACCACCTGAATTTCCTCAAATGAGGACACTCATTGCCTCTGTAACGGGAGGATTCCGCCGCCCCCTACTGTGGTTCAGGGGCAGAGCTCTGGGACGACCTTCCCCCCACCGCCGGAGAGCCTTGCACCAAACCGGCCCCTCTCTGTACCTTTCGCGGGGGTACTCCTTCCCATCTTAGCCTTTGGGACATAGTATATGCACTTTTCGGGAAAATGTCAAGCCTCTGGCTTACCGCAGTTCCTTGTCGCAGTAAGCGCAGCAATCCACGCCGCCGTTCTGCTTCACCAGGGGGGGCAGGTAGTGCTCGGTCTGGGTGATGCAGTTGGGGTTGGAGCACACCGGCTTGGTGCCGATCTCCACGGCGCCGGGGCTCATACGGTCCTGATTAGCCAGGTCGGTGAGCAGCGCCATACGGGCATACATACCATAGCGGGCCTGCTCAAAGTAGACCGCCCGGGGATCGTCGTCCACGTCGATGGCGATCTCGTCCACACGGGGCAGGGGATGCATCACCAGCAGGTTCTTCCGGGCCCGGTCCAGCTTCCGGCGGGTGAGGACGTAAATGCCCTTGCAGCGCTCGTACTCCAGGGGATCCACAAAGCGCTCCCGCTGGATACGGGTCATATAGAGCACATCCAGCTGGGGAATGACGGCCTCCAGGCCGGTGACCTCAGTAAACCACATATCATTCTCCCGCATGAAGGCCCGCATATATTCGGGCACCGCCAGCTCACGGGGAGCAATGAGGAAAAACTTGATGCCCTTGAACTTAGCCAGGGCCTTGATGAGGGAGTGAACGGTACGGCCGTTCTTCAGGTCACCGCACAGGCCCACGGACAGGCCGTCCACACCGCCCCGCAGGCGGGTGATGGTGGTCAGGTCGGCGGTGGTCTGGGTGGGGTGCATATGGCCGCCGTCTCCGGCGTTGATCACCGGTACATCAGAGTAAAGAGAAGCAGCCTTGGCGGCGCCCTCCTTGGGGTTACGCATGACCACCACATCGGCGTAGCCGGACACCATCTTGATGGTGTCCTTCAGGGTCTCGCCCTTGGCGGTTGAGGTAGATTTAGGATCGGCAAAGCCGAACACGGTACCGCCCACCCGCAGCATGGCGGTCTGGAAGGAAAAGTTGGTGCGGGTAGAGGGCTCATAGAACAGGCTGGCCATCACCCGCCCCCGGCAGGCGTCCATAAAATCGGCGGGGTGGTCCATAATATCACTGCACCGCTGGTACAGGGAATCCCACTCCGCCCTTGACAGGTCTCCAAAGTCGATCAAATGCCGCATGACGCTTCATTTCCCCTTTTGAATTTTTTCTATCGTATCATATTCCCCCCCGTTCCGGCAAGAGCAGAATGGACAAATTTCCTACTTTTTTCCCACTCCTCCTTGACATCTACGCCGTTCAATCTGCCCGGCTCTGTGTAAAGACTGACAGGTATCCTTTGCTCAGGTTATGCCCACACTAAAAAGCAAAGGAGGCTATGCCATGTCGCTGTTTTGGATCTTTTTAATTTATAGCTTTGTCGGCTTTCTCATCGAGGTAGGCTATGCCCGGCTGAGTGGTGAATCCAAGCAGGACCGGAAGTGCCGCCTGCTTCTTCCCACCTGCCCGGTCTATGGGCTGGGCGCGCTGGGTCTGCTCCTGCTGCCGGAGCGTGTACGGGCCCAGCCGCTTCTGCTGTTCCCCGCCGCAGTTCTGATCTGTACGGCGGCAGAACTTCTGGCGGGTCTTTTTTATGAAAAAGTCTTTCTGGTATCCTTCTGGGATTACTCCCATTTGCCTCTGCATCTGGGCCGGCACATCTGCCTCCGCTTCTCCCTGTACTGGGGCGCATTGACTCTGGCCCTCTATTATTTGCTCCATCCGACGGTTGCCTGGCTGGCTGCCGCCATTCCAACCTGGGCCACACCACCCGCTGCGGCTTTGTTGTGCGTAGATACGGTACTCACCGCCCTACTGCTGCGCCGAACACGGGATACCGGTTCTCTACGCTGGTATGTCCGGCTGTTCCGACGAAAGCCAGCGTGAAAAACGCCCCCTTTCAGATTTTTGTATCTGAAAGGGGGCGTCCCTCATGCCCGTCTCAGGTCATTCAGAGTCTCGTCAATCTTCTTCTGGGATACGTAAGCCTGGGCTACCGAGAGGATCTGCTCCAGGGTGATGGAGCGGGCAGCCCCCAGGATGGGATGCTTGAAGAGCATAGGGAACCGGCGCTGAAGCACCGCCCGGCTGCCCGGATGGTCCAGCAGCTCCCCTACTGTAATCTGATTGCGTTTGAGTTCCATGCGCTCACCTCCAACCCAGTCTATGCACCAGTGACGCAGATTTGACTTGCGGGCTGATGTGGGGCAGGCTATAATGGTGTGCATACCATATATCCGGATAAGGAGGCCCCACTTTCTATGATCCATTCTCTGGATAACCATGTTCCTCAGCTCCACCCGGAGGCCAGAATCGCCGCCAATGCCACCCTTGTGGGCAAGGTATCTGTCGGCCCCGCCGCCAGCATCTGGTACGGCGCGGTTCTGCGGGGCGATGAGTGCTCCATCCGCCTGGGCGCAGGCTCCAACGTGCAGGACCAGGCGGTGGTCCACGGCGACCCGGACTTTCCCACTGTCATCGGTCGGGATGTAACTGTAGGCCACGGCGCCATCCTCCATGGATGCACAATAGAAGACGGATGCCTCATCGGTATGGGCGCCATCCTGCTCAACGGCTGCGTCATCGGTGCAGGCAGTCTGGTGGCGGCCGGAGCGCTGGTCACCCAGAACACGGTAATCCCGCCAGGCAGCCTGGTGATGGGTGCCCCTGCCAAAGCGGTCCGGCCCCTGCGCCCGGATGAGCAGGAATCCCTGCCCCACTCCGCCCAGCTCTATCGGGAGCTGTCTGCGGCCCAACTTCCCGCTGTCGGTCAGGAGGTAACAACATGAAAAAAGAGCATCACCCCAAGGGACAGCGCCGACAGGCGCTGAAAGAAGAGGTAAAGGCCAAACCCGGTGTGACCGCAGTCTATATCATTCTCCCGGCCCTGGTTATTGTGGCTATCGTGGCCCAGTCCTTCAAGGGTAATTTTGAGAACGTGTTTCTGTGTGTTCTCACCCTGTTTCTCTTTACGCTGCCTTCCTTCCTGGAGCGCACCATTCGTGTGGAGATTCCGGACACGCTGGAAATTATCATCTTACTTTTCATCTTTGCTGCAGAAATCCTTGGTGAGATCCAAGCCTACTACATCCAGTATCCCTACTGGGACACCATGCTTCATACCCTCAACGGTTTCCTGTGCGCTGCCATCGGCTTCTCTCTGCTGGACATCCTCAACCGGAATGAAAAACTAAAATTCAGCCTCTCTCCGGTCTATCTGGCTGTGGTAGCCTTTTGCTTCTCTATGACCATCGGCGTGCTTTGGGAGTTCTTTGAGTTCTCGATGGACCAGCTCTTCCTGCTGGATATGCAGAAGGATACCGTGGTCAATTCCATTGGCTCGGTGATGCTGGACCCCACCGGAGGCAATCACCCTGTCTCCATCAAACACATTACAGATGTGATCGTGGTCACTGCCGACGGCGCCCAGCAATCTCTGGGGCTGGGCGGCTATCTGGACATCGGCATTATCGACACTATGAAGGATCTGTTCGTGAATTTTATTGGCGCTGTGGTCTTTTCCACCATCGGCTTCTTTTATGTGAAAAACCGCGGCAAGGGCAAATTTGCTCCCCAGTTTATCCCCACTGTGGTGGACGATGTGGAAACAACGGCAGATCAGGACGATCCCGCACAGGATTAAGCTGCCTTTACTCCTCTGTTTTTCCACCTCCTCTCCCCTTTTGGCAGATTTTTTCACTACATACCTGCATAGAGTTCCTCCATTCCGCCCATACTAGGAGCGTACCACGGTAACAAGGAGGAATTTGCAATGAACCAGACCCCTAACAACAGCATCAAGTGCTCCGTCACCAACTGTGCCCATCACTGCGGCGGCCAGAACTACTGCACCCTGAATGAGATCAAGGTCGGCTGCTGCGAGCCCAACGCCACCAAGTGCGCCTCCACCGAGTGCGCCTCCTTCCAGCTGGGCCAGCACTAAGCACCTGAGCAACAAAAAACAGGACCTGCGAAAGCAGGTCCTGTTTTTTGTATTTGGAATTACTCCTTGGGCTCGGCAGGGGCCTCGGCCTTGGGAGCCTCCGCCTTGGGGGCGGCAGCAGCAGGGGCAGCCTTGGGCGCCGCAGGCTTGACCTCGGGCACCTTGCCATCCACAATGATCAGCTTGCGGGGGCACTTCTGGGCGCAGATGCCGCAGCCAATGCACTTCTCGTAGTCGATGACGGCCAGGTTGTTGACCATGGTGATGGCCTCCCTGGGGCAGTTCTTCATGCACAGAGAACAGCCGATACAGCCGTTGTCGCATACCTTCCGGGCGTCCGCGCCCTTGTCGTGAGAGGAGCATGGAATGGTGACGTGACGCTTGGTCTTGTAGGGCTCCAGAGCGATGATGTGGCGGGGGCACACGTCCACGCACTTGCTACAGGACTTACACTTCTCCTCGTCCACCTTGGCCACGCCGTCAACAACGTGGATCGCGTCAAAGGGGCAGACCTTCTCACAGGAGCCCAAACCCAGACAGCCGTAGGAGCAGCCCAGATCACCGCCGCCGGGCAGCTTGGAAGCGGCCACGCAGTCGTGGAGGCCCACATAGTTGTACTGCTTGTAGTTCTGACCGCAGCCGGTGCAGTGAACCTGAGCGATCATCTTGACGGAAGCGCCGGCAGATACGCCCATAATCTCACCGATCTGAGCGGCGACAGCCTCGCCGCCGGCGGCGCAGGCATTGACAGGGGCTTTGCCCTTGGCCACAGCGGCAGCATAACCGGAGCAGCCGGGGAAGCCGCAGCCGCCGCAGTTGGCGCCGGGCAGACAGGCCAGCACAGCCTCCTCCTTGGGGTCCACCTCAACAGCGAATACCTTGGCGGCGATGGCCAGCACCAGGCCGAAGATGGCGCCCAGCACAGCCAGGACCACAACGGCAAAGATAACAGTATTCATATCCATGATTCATCCGCCTCCCTTAACCAAAGACCTTCAGACCGGAGAAGCCCATGAAGGCCAGGGCCACCAAGCCAGCGGCCATCAGGGCAATGGGGAAGCCCTCAAAGGCCTTGGGACACTTGGAGAACTCCATCCGCTCACGGATGGAGGCGAAGATCACGATGACCAGCAGGAAGCCGATACCGCCAGTGACGCCGTATACCACGCTGGTAATAAAATCGTAGCTGTTCTGGGTGTTCTGCAGCACCACGCCCAGCACGGCGCAGTTGGTGGTAATCAGGGGCAGGTACACGCCCAGGGCTTCATAGAGGGAGGGCATGGACTTCTTCAGGAACATCTCAATGAACTGCACCAGGGCGGCGATGACCAGGATGTAGGTCACAGTCTGCATGAAGGTCAGCCCCAGAGGCACCAGAATCAGCTCATTGATGGGCCAGCAGATAGCGGAAGCCAGACCCATGACGAAGGTGACCGCCAGGCCCATGCCGGAGGCCGTCTCCACCTTCTTGGACACGCCCATAAAGGGGCAGATGCCCAGGAACTGAGCCACGATAAAGTTATTGACCAGGATGGCGCCAAGGGCCACGGTAAACAGGTTTGCCCAATCCATTACTTGGCCACCTCCTCAGCCTTTTTCTCGCCCTTCTTGGGCTTGTTCAGGATGTACTGCATGGCAGCGATAAGCACGGCCAGCGTGATAAAGCCGCCCACGGGGAGAATCATGCCCAGAGCGGGGATGCCCTCGGGCAGGATGCGAATGCCGGCGGCGGTACCCAGGCCGAAGACCAGGTTGCCGTCCTTGCCGATCTCCAGCAGGCCGCCCATGATCGTGCCATTGCCCAGGAACTCACGGATAACACACATGATTACCAGGATCATGGTATAGCCCAGGCCCTGGAAGATACCGTCCATGGCGGAAGCACCGATGCCGTTCTTGTAGGCGAAGGACTCGGCCCGACCCAGAATGATACAGTTTACCACGATCAGGGGGATAAACAGACCCAGGCTGGCCGACAGGGCAGGTACGAATGCCTGGAGCATCAGGTCCACGATGGTCACGAAACCGGCAATGACCACGATGAAGCAGGCAATACGGATATTGTTTGGAATAATCTTACGCAGAGCAGCGATAATGATATTAGCCAGGGTCAGGATCACCAGCACAGACACACCCATGCCTAGTCCGTTGAACAGGGTGGTGGTGATGGCCATGGTGGAACACATACCCAGCAGCTGGACGGTAACGGGGTTCTGATAGAACAGACCGTCCATCAGTTGTTTTCTTGCATTCATGGTTCGTTCCCTCCTTAACCCATGCTGGCCGCGGCGGCAATAGCGGAGGAAACCGCCTCGCATACGCCTCGGGAGGTGATGGTGGCGCCGGTGAGCGCGTCGATGGTGCCACCATCCTTGGTCACATTGACCTCACCAGTGGCACCAACGAACTGGGCACGGAAATCCTCCTTGCTGGCGTTGGAACCCAGGCCGGAGGTCTCGCCGGTCTTAACGATGGACACACCGGAGCAGGCTCCGGTGGCGTCCACGCCCACCATGATGGTCAGGTTGCCGCTGAAGGAAGTGGCGGGCTTGACCTGCACCACATAGCCGGCGTCGCCGGCGCTGTAGACGTCTTCCACGGTGGCATCGCCGCCGGTGTACTGATCGGTAACCTTCTCATAGCTGTCGGCAGGCAACACGGCAGCCATGGCCTCCTGGGTGGTCTTTTCGTTATTGGCCGCAATGTAGGGCTTGGTGACCTCGTTGGTCAGGCCCAGCAGCAGAGCGGTAACGGCGCAGATGGCAAAGAGCACAATGACAAGGGTCGCCATGCCGGGCTCTTTCTTCTTGGTTACAGTTTCGCTCATGGTTTAGCCCTCCTTCCCGGCTTTTTGGGCGGCCTTGGCGGCGGCCTTCATTTCCTTGGTAACGCCGTAACGGTTGGGCTTGCCCACCTTGTCAATGAGCCACACGCAGCAGTTCATAATCAGGATGGAGTAGGAGACGCCCTCGGGATAGCCGCCGAAATAGCGGATGAACACAGTCAGCAGGCCGCAGCCGATGCCAAAGATGACCTCGCCCTTTTTGGTAACGGGGCTGGTCACATAATCGGTAGCCATGAAGAAGGCACCCAGCATCAGGCCGCCGGTGCACAGCTGATAGAGCATCCAGGTCAGCCGGTCATTGCCGCCCATGGGGAAAGCAAAGGTGAGCACGGCCACAGTGGCGATGTAGGCCACGGGGATGCGGGCACGGATCACGCCGCGCCAGATCAGGTACAGGCCGCCCAGCAGCAGCATGAGGGCGGACACCTCGCCGATACAGCCGCCCACATTGCCCACGAAGGCGTCCAGCAGGGAGGCCTCAGGCAGCAGGCCGCCGTGCATGAAGTCGGCGGACAGGGGGGTAGCGCCGGTGACGATGTCAGCGCCGGACATGGTGACCTCACCGGAGATGAGGCCGGCCCACTTGTCGGTACCGATACCGGGCACGATCCAGGTGGTCATGGCCACAGGATAGCACAGCATCAGGAAGGCACGGCCGCCCAGGGCGGGGTTCATGAAGTTCTGGCCCAGGCCGCCGAAGAGCTGCTTGACCACCACGATGGCGAAGAAATCGCCGATGATCAGCATCCAGTAAGGCAGAGTGGGGGCGCACACGAAGGCCAGCAGCACGCCGGTAACGGCAGCGGACAGGTCCTTGTTGGCGCAGGACTTCTTCATCAGCTTGCGATAGCCCCACTCAAAGAACTCGCAGGCCACCACAGAGATCAGCGTGGCAACGAGAGCACGGGGGCCGAAGAACACCACGCCCATGACCAGGGCGGGCACCAGCGCAATGAGCACATCGCGCATCAGGTTCTGGGTATCGATGGGGGAGGCCACGTGGGGGGACGAGGCCACCGTCAGATTCAGCTTCTTTTCCTCATTCATGCTTTGGCCGCCTCCTTTGCCGCTTTTTCCTTGGCCGCCAGGTTCCGCAGTTCACCCTTGGTCACGCGGAAGGACTGGACCAGATGGATGCGGGCGGGGCAGATGTAGTTGCAAGAACCGCACTCGATGCAGTCCATAACGTTGAGGGCCTCCGCCTCTTTCCACATACCCTTCTCGGCATACAGGTGCATATACACGGGAGTCAGGTGCATGGGGCAGACGTTGACACAGCGGCCGCAGCGCAGGCAGACCTCTTCCTCCACCACGGGAGCGGCCTCATGCTTGGTGAGGCAGAGCACGGCGTTGGTGCCCTTGATGCAGGTCACGTTCAGGTCGTACTGAGCGATACCCATCATGGGGCCGCCGGTGAGGATGCGCTCAGGCTCCTCCTTGAAGCCCTTGGCCTCGTTGATGAGCTCCTGGAAGGACACGCCCAGGGGCACCATCAGGTTCTTGGGCTCCTGGATGGCGTCGCCGGTGACGGTGATCACACGGTGGGTGACGGGCTTGCCCTCCACCACGGCGTCGTACACGGCGGCGGCGGTGCCCACGTTGAACACGGCGCAGCCCACATGGGCGGGCAGCCCTCCGGGAGGCACCTCCCGTCCAGTGATGCGCTGGATGAGCTGCTTCTCAGCACCCTGGGGGTACCGGGTCCGCAGAGACTCCACAGTGATGTCACCCTTGCCGCCCACCAGAGCACGCAGGTGCTCGATGGCATCCTCCTTGTTGGCCTCCACACCGATCACGCCGCTCTTGAGGCCGAAGGCCTGCATGAGGATGCGCAGACCGCCCACAACCTTCTCGCCATACTCCAGCATGAGGCGATGGTCGGCGGTGATGTAGGGCTCACACTCGGCGCCGTTGAGGATCACGGTGTCCACCTTGCCGATGCCCGAGCTGATCTTCACATGGGTGGGGAAGCCGGCGCCGCCCATACCGGTAAGGCCAGCCTCCTTCACGATGTTGACGATCTCATCGGTGCTCAGCTTGGTGTAATCGGGATGGGGAACGAGCTCGGAGCCCCAGGTATCCTGGAAGTCGTTCTCGATCACCACCGACATACACTTGCCGCCGCCCACATAGGGACGGGACTCCACCGCCTTGACCTCACCGGAGACCGAAGCGTGGATGGGGGCGCCCAGGCCGGCGATCTCGCCGATCTTCTGACCCACCTTAACGTGATCGCCCACAGCAACGATGGGCTTACAGGGAGCACCGATATGCATGGAAATAGCGATGACCACCTGCTTGGGAGCAGCGCTCAGAGGCGCTATCTCCTTGTGGCGTGCCAGCTCCTTCCGGTCATGGGGATGCACGCCGCCGTAAAAGCTTTGCTTCATAGGTCCACCTCGCAAATCTGACCCACACACGGGCCATTTTTCTGAGTTGTTTGACCGGTATCTCAAACAGAATTATCATATCGCAAAGCACACAAATTGTCCAGTTAAAACCGTCAAATTTCTTACCGTTTTTTCATTTAGACTGCTCAGTTTTATCAAAAACAGGGCTCCTTCTTTTCCTTTCCGCCTTTTTCAGGAAATTATACCGCTTAGTTTCCTTATCGGCGGAACCGTGTATTCTGTCCCACCGCCGCGGCGCTTTACTTGTTTAAAACGCAGAAGTTCCAAAACAGGAATTGACAAAGCAGTGCGGGAAAGTTATGATAGTAACCAACAACTTTACCCGTCCCCCGGCCCCTCGGCGGCAGGTGCGGGTACAGAGAAATGCGATGACCGGGACAGTACGGGCGGCGCATAAGCGCAGAGAGGGAGCGGTTGGTGTAAGCTCCCGTGAGGCCGCATCGGAAGGTCACCCGGGAGCGGCTCCGCCGAAGGCAGTAGGCGGGGACGGTTACCCTCCGTTACCGGGGCATGAGTGCGCGGGTATGCCCGCGAAGTTAGGTGGTACCACGGAGTGTTATGGCGGCTTCGTCCTATGGGACGAAGCCGCCATGTTGTTTTTCTCCCATACCAGCCAAAGGAGGTCTTTTCCACCATGAGAATGAAAACAGCCCAGATCCTGATGGAATGTCTGCTGGAGCAGGGGGTGGATACCGTATTCGGTTACCCCGGCGGCACCATTCTGAATGTATACGACGAGTTCGAGCTCCACGGCTATAAGGATAAGATCCGTCACATCCTCACCGCCCACGAACAGGGCGCTTCCCACGCCGCTGACGGCTACGCCCGGGCTACCGGCAAGGTGGGTGTGTGCTTCGCCACCTCCGGCCCCGGCGCCACCAACCTGACCACCGGTATTGCCACCGCCTACTACGACTCCTCCCCCGTGGTGTTCATTACCTGTAACGTCAGCGAGAACCTGATCGGCAAGGACTCCTTCCAGGAGGTGGACATCACCGGTATCTCCATGCCCATCACCAAGTGCAACTACCTGGTGAAGGACCCCAGCCAGCTGGCCGACGTGATCCGGGAGGCCTTTGCCATCGCCCGCACCGGCCGTCCCGGCCCGGTGCTGGTAGACATCGCCAAAAACGTTACCGCCGCCGAGGCCGAGTACGAACCCCTGCCCCTGTCTGAGCACCCCAACCACGGCCGTCTGGCCGCCATGCTCCGCCGGGCCAGCCACGAGCTGAAGGCTCCCGAGCCCGACGCCGGCGACATCCAGACCCTGCTGGACATGATCGAGGAGGCCCGCCGGCCCCTGGTGCTGGTGGGCGGCGGCGTGATCCGCTCCAAGGGCGCTGTGCCTCAGTTCCGCAAGTTCATCGAGACCCTCAATGCCCCGGTGGCCTCCACCATTATGGGCGGCGGCGCCTGCCCCGGCGACCATCCCCTGTTCACCGGCATGATCGGAATGCACGGCTCCCACGCCTCCAACCACGCCAGCGACCAGTGCGACCTGCTCATCGCCATCGGCTGCCGGTTCTCCGACCGGGTGGCCACCGACCCCGCCACCTTCGCCCCCAACGCCAAAATCGTCCACATCGATATTGACCGCGCCGAGATCGATAAGAACGTGGTCACCGACCATCACATCATCGGCGACGCCCGTCGGGTGCTGGAGCTGCTCAACACCAAGCTGCCCGCCCACGACTATCCCGAGTGGAAGGAGTGGGTGTTCTCCCACAAGGAGATCCCCCTGAAGAAGGACGACATTCTCCACCCCCATGAGATTCTGGAGACCATTCAGGCGGTCACCGACGGGGACGCCATCATCACCACCGACGTGGGCCAGCACCAGATGTGGTGCGCCCAGTACTACCACTTCTCCCGCCCCGGCCAGCTGATCACCTCCGGCGGCTTCGGCACCATGGGCTTCGGCCTGGGTGCCGCCATGGGCGCCGCCGTGGGCAACCCGGGCAAGGTGGTGGTCCAGTGCACCGGCGACGGCTGCTTCCGCATGAACTGCCATGAGCTGTGTACTGCCGAGCACTATAACATCCCGGTCATTACCGTGATCTTCAACAACCGGACCCTGGGTATGGTACGCCAGTGGCAGAACCTGATTTATCACAAACGTTTCTCCCAGACCGATCTGGACCGGGGCCCCGACTTTGTGAAGCTGGCGGAGGCCTACGGCATCCAGGGTGAGCGTGCAGCCACCCAGCCGGAATTTGAGGCCGCTTTCCGTCGTGCCGTGGCCTCCGGCCGTCCCTATGTGATCGAGTGCGCCATCGACAAGGACGCCATGGTCCATCCCATGATCTCCGCCGGTACGCCGGTCACTGACTTCATTCTGGACTAAGGAGGGTGTGGAATATGAATGAAATGAATGCCACCCGCCGCACCCTTTCGGTGCTGGTAGAAAACGCCGCCGGCGTCCTGTCCCAGGTCTCCCGGCTGTTCTCCCGAAAGGGCTATAACATCGAGTCTCTGGCTGTGGGCACCACTGATGATCCCACGGTGTCCCGTATTACCATCGAGGTGTGGGCCGACGCCCCCATGATCGAGCAGATCATGAACCAGCTGCGTAAGCAGTATCCCGTCTACTCCGTGCAGGAGCTGAAGCCGGAGCGTTCCATCCGCCGTGAGCTGGTGATGTTCAAGGTGAAGGCGGAGACCCACGACATCCGCAACGAGGTCATCCAGATCGCCAACATTTTCCGGGCCTCCATCATCGACGTATCTCTGAAATCCCTGACCCTGGCCCTCATCGGCGATGAGACCAAGGCGGAGGCCATGCAGAAGCTGCTGGAGGCCTTCGGCATCCTGGAGCTGGTCCGCACCGGCATGGTGGCCCTGGAGCGGGGCGCCTATACCATTGAGGACGAGACCAAGGAGCAAACCGAGTTCAACCTGGGCAAAAACTTCCTTTAAGAAGGGCCACCAGGCCGCTACCGGCGGCCCGCCGCTGTGCGGCGTCCAAGCGTTTTGCGCAGCAAAACCTTGCCGCAGTCGGAATTCACTTCCGCCGAGGAGGTTAAATCCGCCCGGAGGGCTCCCAAACGTGCCTGCACGTTTGGGAACTGGCCCTGGAGCGGGGCGCCTATACCATTGAGGACGAGACCAAGGAACAGACTGAGTTTAATCTGGGCAAAAATTTCCTGTGATCTTTTGGTCCACTCCAAAAAACATTCTGAGATTGTATCACACTTATCATTCTTTTCTGCCCCGCTGTGTTATCATCGTGGACAAGAAAAAACCTTCATTTGACAAAGGAGTGCAAAGACTATGGCTAAGATGTATTACGAGAAGGACTGTGATCTGTCCTACCTGAACGGCAAGAAGATCGCCATCATCGGCTACGGCTCTCAGGGCCACGCCCACGCCATGAACCTGAAGGATTCCGGCTGCGATGTGTGCGTTGGCCTGCGTGAGGGTTCCAAGAGCTGGGCCAAGGCCGAGCAGGCCGGGCTCCAGGTCAAAACCGTTGCTGAGGCCGCTCAGTGGGGCGACATTGTGATGATCCTCATCAACGACGAGGTTCAGGCTGAGGTTTACAAGAAGGATATCGCTCCCTACATGACCGAGGGCAAGGCCCTGGCTTTCGCCCACGGCTTCAACATCCGCTATCAGCAGATCGTGCCTCCCGCCGGCGTGGATGTGTTCATGGCTGCCCCCAAGGGCCCCGGCCACACCGTCCGCTCCACCTACGTCAACGGCAAGGGCGTGCCCTGCCTGGTGGCCGTGGAGCAGAACGCCACCGGCAACGCCTATAAGATCGCCCTGGCCTACATCGCCGGTATCGGCGGCGCCCGCGCCGGCGTCATGGAAACCACCTTCCACGACGAGACCGAGACCGACCTGTTCGGTGAGCAGGCTGTGCTGTGCGGCGGCGTAGTGGATCTGATGAAGTGCGGCTTCGAGACCCTGGTGGAGGCCGGTTACGAGCCCGAGAACGCCTACTTCGAGTGCATCCACGAGATGAAGCTCATCATCGACCT
>PPYE01662502.1_pt1 | contig 21241 bp, 19 predicted proteins | sample 1559881 | NCBI WGS metagenome assembly PPYE01 (sample SAMN08240022, study PRJNA423297) | Human gut metagenome, whole genome shotgun sequencing project.
GTATCCGACAGAAAAATTGTACGGATCTGACAGAAAAAATCCCGTTCGCATCCGTATAGCTGCATTTTTTATTGAGACAGATCTGAATCATACAGAAAATCCCCCTGAACTGTTACTATTTTTTTGCGGCAGTTCAGGACGGCTCATCTTTTAAAAATCATATCTTCGGATTTCGCAGTTGCTAATTCCAAACTTTGCGTATTCTTCATTGGTCATATCGAAGAAATAGGACTGCACCGCCCTGGCTACGCCGTTATGTGCCACCAAAAGGACCGTCTTCTCTCCTGCCCCCTCTTTGATCTCGTCCAGAAGATTATAAATCCTCTGGCAAAAACGGAGCATGGACTCTCCGCCGGAATAATGATCGACAAAGTGCATCTTGGCCTGCCGGAATTCCTCTCCATCTCTGGGAGTGGATTCGAAACGGCCGAAATTCTGCTCTTTTAGGCTGATCTCCTCCCGGGCCATGATTCCCGTTATCTCAGAAATGTGTCTGGCCGTTTCCGCAGCGCGGCTCAAAGGAGAATACAGGATCTCGTCAATTTTTATCCCCTCTTCTTTTATCCGTTTTCCCAGTTTCTCAGCCTGACGATGGCCCAATTCCGTTAATTCGATATCCGTAACGCCGCAGATCTTGTTTTCCACATTCCAGACTGTCTGTCCATGTCTGCAAAAATAAAGGTGTGCCATACACTCCTGCCTCCTTACGCTAAAAGTCCTGCCGCCGGATAGGCGGCATGTATTCATGGATTCCAAATGCGCCGCCAGACTTTTATGGGATGGCTGGTGCATCGGCCGCCGGCGCATAATGGTTTATTCTGCTTATGTTTTTGCTTTCCGTTTTCTGATTATAGCAGATTTCATCTGCAGACGCCATACTCCGCTTATCTCCAAACCACTTTCCTTTTCCCAGCTTTGCTGTCATATATACCCGTAAAAAAGCGCGGGAATAAAACTCCCACGCTTTTTATATAATCGATCTTAAGTTTATCGGACTTCCAGAGAAAAGATATCTCCGCCGGTTCCCACCTGCAGGTAAGCGCCGGAATTTAATGTAACGGGGCTTCCCTTGGGAAGGCGTCCGCGCTGCATATCAAAGGTTCCTGCCCCGGAACAGTCCGTCACCTGGAAATTCACGCCATTAAAGGATATCTTGATATGTACCGGTGAAACTTCCGGCCCCTGGATTACAAGATTGCACTGTCTGGAATCCGAGCCGATCACCAACACATCTCCCGGCACTACAGGAACGTTTGCCCCGGAAAAAGCCCCCTGAATGCCAACAACAAAACCATTCTTAACCACACCAGACATTCCCAGCTGTCTGGTCTGTCCCTCATCCGCAATAGCAGAATACGAAACTCCGCTGTTCATCGTCATGCCATCCATTCCCTGCGCCTGCCCCCGGGGAATGTTCAGTTTTTCTTCCTTAAGCCGCAGGTAAAGCTCCGCAATGGTCGCCTCTACGTAAGGATTTAAGAAAAGAAGACCAATGCCGCAGCAGATGATCGCCAGAATCGTCCATCCGATAAAAGAAAGCTCCAGCACGAAGGTCTTAAATTTATTCCCGTTCATCATTTCCCGGCTGAGACGGAAGATCTCCTTGCTGTCTTTCTCCGGATACTCTGCCACAAGATATGGCACCATGTAATACTCGTAGTGCTTGATAATGCCGGGCACAACCAGCAGCAGCGTCCACAGGGTCTGGAACAGCCCCCGCAGAAACATGACTTTTACCGTATTTCCGTAACGTCCGTTTTTAAAGGAACCAAACACTTCCCCTACACCGGCGCTCTGGGCACTCAGCGTACTGATGGTGAAGAAACGCTTCAGGCCGGCCGCCATTACATTCATCACCAGAATGCTGACCAGCGGAGATAAAATCAAATTTACCAGCGGAAGCAGATTCACCAGAAACGAAATTCCCATGCTGATTCCCAAGTAAATCAAAGTTGCCAGAACGCCGTACCAGTAATACTGCTTCAGGCCGGCTTTCGCCTGCTGTTTTAATTCAGCCCTTGTCCACATGTAAAACCCTCCTAGTTTCCATTTTCTTATTTTAGCGTCGGTGTACGGCGAACGATACGCCTGTATACTGACGCTACGAAAGCAATCATACCATTAATTTCTAACCAGTACAATCACGCTGGGAGCCTTTTACAAAAACGGGCACATTTTATGCAAAATTGTAGCTTATCCCCGACTGCAGTCCAGAGTAAACCAGAACCGGACTCCACCGTCAACATTCTCCACACCACACTGTTTCTGGTGGGAATCCATAATAGCCTTTACGATGGAAAGGCCGATTCCGCTGCCTCCGTAGGCCCGCGTCCTTGCCTTATCCACTTTATAAAATTTCGTCCAGAGATTTGGCAGATCCTCTTCAGGGATATGGTTTCCGGTGTTAAATACCGAAACGCAGACTTCCCCGACGTTCTCCTGCAGTGTAATCACGATCCGGCGTTCTCCGTCAGCATGATTAATGGCATTGTTCAGATAATTCGTCACGACCTCTTCAATCTTGAACTCATCTGCCCAGACATAGCAGGGCGCATCCCGCTGGAATTCTACGGAAACGGCTTTCTGGGAAATCAGAATCTGTGCCGATGTAACGACGCCGCGGATCAGTTCCGTCAGATCAAACCGTTCCATTACCGGGGCGTCATTTCCGGATTCCAGAGCGCTTAAGGTGAGAAGCTGTTTTACCATCTTGTTCATCTTATTGGCTTCATCCATGATGACTTCACAGTAATAATCCCGGCTTTCCGGGTCCTCTGCCATTCCTTCTGTCAGGCCTTCCGCATAGCCCTGGATCAGCGCAATGGGAGTCTTTAATTCATGGGACACATTGGCCACGAATTCTTTTCTCATCTCGTCGATCTGGATTTTCTCCTCGATATCCCTCTGCAGCTGAAGGTTTGCTGTCTTCAGTTCCCCGATGGTATCACGCAGCCGGTCCGAAAGAGCATTCATACTGTGACCCAGAACCCCGATCTCATCGGTTTCATTTCCCGTATAGTGGGCGTCAAAGTCCAGATTGCTCATCCGTTCTGCCAGATGGGTCAGCATAAGGATGGGCATGGTAATCCGCTTTGTGGTAAAAAAGATCACCGTACTTCCGATGGCCAGCACCACCATTCCAATATATGCCAGGAAACGGTTGGAAAGCGCCGCGCTCTCCCGTATGCTGGCCACAGGCATGGACATGATAAATGTAGTGCTGTCATCAGAAAAGAATCCCCAGCATTCCAGGTAGTACGACTTAATGGACGGATCGAAGCTCTGCTGGATCGTGTAATGATCGGTCTTTGATACCACCTCAAAAGGCTGCTTATTCTGTCCCAGGATATTCCGCAGAAAGCGTTCGCTCAAATAATCGCCTTCCCGTTCATTGGAAAGGACAACGGCGCTGTCCGACATGATTACCATGGAGATGTTAGAACTTTCATTCAGGCTTCGCATCAGCTTTCCCATGGGACCCTCTTCCACCGGCCCGCCTTTAAGCCTTGCCTCCCGGTTCTTTTCAAATTCATCTGCGATATCCGTGCCGGCGGCCCGCTGTACGGCAAGAAGATTGTCTACCTGAATATAAGCCTGCTCCAGATCTTTTACTTTCTCCGACATATAATACCCTTCCAGCCACCAGCTGTTGGCTCCCCATAAGATTACAATGGCGCCGGCCATCAAACTGATAAAAATAAGGGTAAATCTGGTTCGTATCGAATGTTTCATAATTTTCGTCAACCGTCCACTTCAAACTTGTAGCCCATTCCCCATATGGTCTTGATGTATTCCCCCTTGGGCCCCAGCTTACTGCGGAGCTTCTTTACGTGGGTATCAATGGTCCGGGCATCTCCAAAATAATCGTAATTCCACACATTGTTGAGAATCTTTTCCCGTGATAAGGCCAGCCCCTGATTCTCAATAAAGTAATTAAGAAGTTCGAATTCCTTGTAGCTTAGATCCACCGGGTTTCCGTCAACCGTAACCTGTCTGGCTGCTTTATCGATGCGGATCCCTCCTACTTCTGTGCTTTCCGTTCCCATAACATTAGACCGGCGCAGAATCGCTTCTACGCGGGCTACCAGGATCTTGGGACTGAAGGGCTTGGAAATGTATTCGTCTACCCCCAGATTAAATCCCTGGAGCTCGTCCCGCTCTTCTCCGCGGGCAGTCAGCATGATAATCGGCACCTTGGAGTACTTCCGTATGGTCTTGCAGACCTCCCATCCGTCCATCTTGGGCATCATCACATCAAGAAGGATCAGGGCAATGTCTTTTTGGTTAAAGAAAATATCCACAGCCTCTTCTCCGTCTGCCGCCTCGATCACCTGAAATCCTTTATTGGTCAGGAAATCTTTTACCAGCTTGCGCATTCTGGCCTCATCATCCACTACCAGGATTTTTAATCCATCCATCTATATCCTCTCCTTCTGTTTTATCCGGATTTTTTCCTTTTCCTGCTGTCAGAGACAGCTATTATTATTTTAACAGTTTCTCAGGATATTTTCCACAATTTCACAGACATTTCACAAAGAGCAGACACCGTTTTCCCGGCTCCATCAGCAGTTTTTCAAAAACAAGAATGCCGCAGAAACTGCCCCGGTCTTTCTCTCCTTTGTAAGGAGAAATAAGAGCCGGATGCGGCAGTTTCTGCGGCATCGCTGTTATAAATGTCTGTTCAGAGATTTACTTTAATTCAGTAGTAGGAATATTGTCCATATCATCGAAGGCCTGGTTCTCGCCGCCCATAGCCCAGATGAAGGTGTAGTTGGAGGTGCCTGCGCCGGCATGGATGCTCCAGGAGGGGCTGATTACCGCTTCCTCATTCTTCATTACAATGTGGCGGGTTTCCTGTCCCTCTCCCATCATATGGAAGACTACATTGTTCTCCGGTACCTCAAAGTACATATAAATCTCCATCCGTCTCTCATGGGTGTGACACGGCATGGTATTCCATACGCTGCCGGGTTCCAGAGCAGTCATACCCATAGACAGCTGGCAGGTGGGAAGAACATCGGGATGGATAAACTGATTAATGGTACGCTTATTGGCTGTCTCCATCGCTCCCAGAGGACGCTTTACCGCCTTTTCGATAGGCAGATAAGTGGTCTTGTAAGCGCAGTGAGCCGGAGCACTTACCATGTAGAATTTCGCCGGGTTTGCAGCATCATCGCTGGCAAAGGTTACATTCTTGGTGCCCATGGTAATGTAGAGGCAGTCCTTGTAATTCATATGGAAGGTCTCATCATCCGCCTTGATTACGCCGGGGCCGCCGATATTGAAGATACCGATCTCTCTTCTCTCCAGGAAATAGCTGGTGCCGAAATTCGCCCAGATATCGATGCCCTTGTCAATGGACACTTCCTCCGTGGTAGGCATGCAGCCTAAGGTCACCATGCGGTCTACATGGGAATACACAGCCACAACCTCATTGGGCACATACAGGTTCTGGATCAGAAACTCATTGCGGGTCTCCTCGGTGGTGTAGCGTTTGAAATCTCTCTGATTGCAGGAATAACGAATATCCATTTGAAACATTCCTCCTTGTTTTCATTTATGATGCAGAGAAAAATAAGTCCTTCTCTTGCCTTTAATCATACTCTATCATAGGATTCGGGCAAATACAAGCTTCTCCATTGTATCGATTTTTGTTCACAATCTATCGTCCGGAATGCTTGACATTGCCGGACAGGTTCTCTATAATTTTAAATAACCATTCGTGATTGATGTTCTCGGAGGCTGGAAATATGGAAGAAACATTTACCGTCACTATTCATTCCTGTGACAACAGCACCTGGCAGGGAATCGTGGTTACGCCGCAGGGGGAAAGACCCTTTCGCAGCGAACTGGAGCTGATTCTGATTCTGTCAGATTCCATGCAGACGAAGGACCATTCGGACCCCGGCTGACCGGGGTCCTTTTTCTTTTCTTTGATATCCCTGCCGGCGCATGAAGGTTTACTGATCTTTTCCGGACAGGTACTGATGGATGCCTTTTGCTCCCATCTTTCCTGCTTCCATAGCCAGGATTACGGTGGCTGCGCCGGTCACGGCATCGCCGCCGGCGTACACGCCTTCCTTGGTGGTCTTTCCGGTGCCTTCTTCTGCAATGATGCATTTTCTCTTATTGATTTCCAGTCCTTCCGTGGTGCTGGAGATCAGCGGGTTCGGTGAGGTTCCCAGAGCCATGATCACCGTGTCTACATCGATGGTAAAATCGGAACCCGGGATCTCTACCGGTCTTCTTCTTCCGGAGGCATCCGGCTCACCTAATTCCATCTTCCGCACAACCATGCCCTTTACCCAGTCATTCTCATCGGTCAGGATCTCCACCGGGTTCGTCAGCAGGTTAAAGATCACGCCTTCTTCCTTTGCATGGTGAACTTCCTCTGCACGGGCCGGAAGTTCTGCCTCGGAACGGCGGTACACGATATGCACCTCAGCGCCCAGACGAAGAGCCGTTCTGGCTGCGTCCATGGCCACGTTTCCGCCGCCGACTACCACCACTTTCTTTCCTCTCATGATAGGGGTATCATAATCGTCACGGAACGCCTTCATTAAGTTGTTTCTGGTCAGATACTCATTGGCAGAGAATACGCCGTTGGCATTCTCTCCGGGGATTCCCATAAACCGGGGAAGGCCGGCGCCGGAACCGATAAAGATGGCCTGGAAGCCTTCTTCCTCGATCAGCTGGTCGATGGTCACGGACTTTCCGATGATTACGTTGGTCTCGATCTTTACGCCCAGCTTCTTTACATTCTCCACTTCATGGTGAACTACCGTGCTCTTAGGCAGACGGAACTCGGGAATACCGTAGGTCAGTACACCGCCCGGCTCATGAAGAGCCTCGAAAATCGTTACCTCATAGCCAAGCTTTGCCAGATCTCCCGCACAGGTAAGACCTGCAGGGCCGGAACCGATAACAGCAACTTTCTTTCCGTTGGTCTTTTCCGGCTTCGGGGGTACAAAACCGTTCTCTCTGGACCAGTCTGCCACGAAACGCTCCAGCTTTCCGATGGAAATGGGCTCACCCTTGATTCCGCGGATGCACTTGCCTTCGCACTGGCTCTCCTGGGGGCATACACGGCCGCAGACAGCCGGAAGGGCAGAAGACTCGGCAATGATCTCTGCCGCCTTCTGGAAATCGCCTTTTTCCACTTCGCTGATAAAGCCGGGGATGTTGATGGAAACGGGACATCCGCCCATACATCTGGCATTGTTCTTACACTTTAAACATCTGGCTGCCTCTTCCATGGCCTCTTCCTGATTATAGCCTAAGCAGACCTCGTCAAAATTCGTGGCGCGCACCTTGGGATCCTGTTCGCGCACCGGTACTTTCTTTAATACATCCATTAGTTGTCACCTCCGCAATGTCCGCATCCGCCATGATGGGTGTCGCCTTCCTGGGCTTTTAACATGGCACGTCCCTCTTCCGTCTTATACATCTGCTGGCGCTTCATGGCCTCATCGAAATTCACCAGATGGCCGTCAAATTCCGGTCCGTCCACGCAGGCAAACTTCACTTCTCCGCCAACGCTTAAGCGGCAGGCGCCGCACATGCCGGTTCCGTCCACCATAATGGGGTTCATGCTGACAATGGTGGGGATATTTAACTCCTTGGTCAGCAGGCAGACAAACTTCATCATAATCACAGGGCCGATGGCTACGCACACATCGTAATGCTTTCCCTGATTAACCACCAGATCCTTTACCACCTCGGTTACCATGCCCTTGCGCACATAGGAACCGTCATCTGTGGTTATGTAAAGGTTTCCGGCCTGGGCACGCATCTCTTCCTCTAAAAGGATCAGATCTTTGTTCTTTGCGCCTACGATTACATCCACATCGATGCCGTGCTGACGCATCCACTTTACCTGGGGATATACGGGAGCGGTACCTACGCCGCCTGCCACAAACAGGTATTTTCTCTTCTTTACTTCTTCCAGATCCTCCTTCACAAACTCGGAAGGCTGTCCCAGAGGACCTACAAAATCCTGGAAGGCATCCCCTGCCTGAAGATATGACATCTTCAGGGTAGATGCGCCTACGATCTGGAACACGATGGTAACCGTTCCCTTCTCCCGGTCGAAATCACAGATGGTTAAGGGAATTCTCTCTCCCGTCTCATCCGTCTTTACAATTACAAATTCCCCTGGCTGGCACCGCTTTGCCACCCGGGGCGCTTCCACGTCCATCAGGTAGATCTTATCTGCCAGCTTTTCTGCTTTTAAGATTTTATACATTGCTTTCCTCCTGCTGTTTCTTAATGGATGTCAGGGTCAGCCCCCGCATCAGTGGATCTCAATTTCATATTCTGCCTGGAATTCCTGGCCGGCCGCAAGCTTTACCACGCCGTCCCGGTCCGTAAGCTCTCCCTGCCATCCGTCCCGGTCGCAGCGTCCGTACCAGGGCTCCAGGCAGATAAAAGGATGCGTTGCTTCCACGGTCCATACTCCCAGATAAGGGATGCCGGCACAGCGGACCGTTACGTAAGGCTCTTTGCCGGGAAGAAGGAGGCTGACCTTCTCCACCTGTCCTTCATCAAAAATATAAGTAAGGGCCTTTGAGAAAAATCCCGGGGTCACCGGCACTTTTCCCTCTTCCAGCGCCAGACTGCCGGACAGCGCCTCATCCTGGTAGCCGTCCCCATTGGGAGACTGGTAATGAAGCGCATCTTTCTTTCCTGCGCAATGGAAATCCAGAGTGAAATCATGGACGGTACACCCTTTCGGTGTCTTAAAGGCCGGATGACCGCCGATCATGAAATACATGGGAGTATCGCCCGTATTCTTCACCTTCCACATAACCTTTAACGTCCGCCCTTCCAGACGATGCCCCGCCATCAGGATAAAGGGAAAGGGGTAAACCTCTATGGTCTCCGGACTGGATTCCAGCTGATACCACACCTCATTCTCTGTGCGGGAGACAAGGGCAAACTCCTTGTCCCTGGCAAATCCGTGAGAGGTAATGCTGTAAGTCTTTCCCTGGAAACGATACTGGTTCTCATAGCTTTTCCCGATAAAGGGGAAAAGGATCGGCGCGTGCCGGTTCCAGATCTTAGGATCTCCCTCCCAGATCACTTCCCGGTCATGGGTCTTATCATAAATCCTGGCAAGTTCAGACCCCCAGGCATTGATCTCCACAAGCAGGTTCTGGTTTTCCAGTACCGTCTTATCCCTGCATACCATCGGGTCCTCATCCAGGTTCGGGAAAAAGGTGTCTGCCTGATACGCATAATCCAGAGCAGTCACATGAGCAATATCACAGCAGGGAAGGAACTGCCGGTAAATGGTCTCCCCTCCTGCAATGAAAATGTCCTCATCTGCATAACCTTCGCATGCCTTAAGGGCCTCTTCCACACTCCGGCAGACGATGGCGCCCTTCACTGTAAAGTCCGGGTCACGGGACAAAATGATGTTGGTTCTCTTGGCCAGAGGCTGCCCTCCGGGAAGGCTCTCCAAAGTCTTCCTTCCCATAACCACCACTTTTCCCATGGTCTCCTCCCGGAACATTCTCCGGTCCTCGGGAATATTTGCCAGAAGCTTTCCCTGGTATCCGATTCCCCAGTTTTTATCTGCCGCTACAATCAGATTCACTTTGCCGCCCCCTGTACCTCTTCTGCCGCGATCAGCTCTCTTCCGTAAGGAAGGGTCAGGATCCAGTCGCAGAAGGTATGCCATTCTTCCAGCTTATGGCCTTTTCTGGCATAATAGATGTTTACTAAGGTCTCATAGTTCAGGGAGCAGGTGCGCATCTGGTTATAACTGGAAGGAAGAAGCTGGATCAGATCGTACCAGTCCTCTTTCTTCTTGCCTTCTTCCACAAATTTTAAGCGGATGGATTCCAGACGCTGGATCACCTGATCCATAAAGGCAAGGGTGTCCGGCGTCATATGATCCGTGCTGAAATCCTCCCTGGAAAAGGGCTTGCTGTGGATTTTATGCATGGTACTGGTGGAATTGGCCACGGTAGCCACTTTGTAGGTATCGTACTCCTTCCACCAGTACAGCGGCGCCGTAATGTCTACGGAAACAAAGATCTGGCGTATGAACTTGCGGTGGTCGCTTCCGGCTCTGCGAAGGCGCCTGGCCAGATCCATATCATTGGGCCCCAGAACGAACTGGCCGTTCTCGTCATAATAACTGTCCATACGGTCCCAGCTGTTCCAGGCATTTCTCGCCCCACGTATTGCGTTTTCAAAATTCATCACGCTGGTGCGTTCTAATTTTATCATGGAATTCTCCTCTCGAACGGTTTCCTAATCGTTTTTCATTTCTATCATCTTGTATGATTATACAGGAATTTGTGGAAATTGCAACTGGTTACCTGTCGGTTACCATGGCCCTTCCACCGAAAATTCTTTCTGGAACCGCAGAGAATAAAGAACGGCTTCCTTCACCTTCTCCCCGGTGAGCTGTTCCAGCGCCCTGGCATAATACCGGATCTGGATGCGGTAGCGTTCCAGAAGCTCCTCCCCGGATTCCGCCTGGTCGGTCTTGTAATCCACCAGAAGGAGTCCGTCTTCTTCCTTCACATACGCATCGATCATACCCTGAACCAGCACCAGCTCATCCGAATCCCCCATGTCCATCTCCCTGGCGGGGATTCCTACCATAAACTGGGTTTCCTTTTTCAAAAGCCCCTTTTCCTCTGCCTCTGTCATCCGCCGGCCAAGAGGACTCTGGAAAAATTCCCACAGCACCCGGCTGTCTGTAAGCTTCCGGTCTTTTGCAGAAACTTTCCCCTCCTGCACCAGCTTATCCATCTCTTCCGTCACCTGGCCAAACGAACGGCACCGGGCAAAGGATAAATGCTGCAGCATCCTGTGATAGGCGGTTCCTCTGGCGGCTCCGCCTCCGTAAAATGCCGGTTTTTCTTCCGTCGCTCCCGGCTCTCCGGACTCCTGCTCTGCGAATTCCGTTTCCGCCGATTCCGGTTCCCCAGAGCCAGCTTCTGCAGATTCCTGGTACAGATGAACTGCACCGGCCCATTCTTCTTCCTGGCTCTGCCGTTTTAATTCGGAAACGGACATCATGGCATAGAGGGAAATATCCGCCTGGTAAGGGTACTGATAATGAAGGATGTCATCCATCTGACGGCTGTATTCTTCATCCTTTTCCCTTTCCTCGCCGGCCGCAAGAAGCTCCTCTGCGGACAATCTTCGTTCCGCCTCCTTTATCAGGCTTCCGCTTAAAAATTCCGCAGCCGGTATCTGGCGGCAGGAAAGGATTCCCGCATTCTCCGGCATGGCCATCAAAATCCAGTCCAGATAAGAAGCGGCGCTGGAAAGATAGGTAAAGGGAAGCGTCCCTTCGGGAAGACTTGTTTTTCTCCGGAATGCGCCGGAAGTATCCACAAAAAGTCCCCACCGCTCCAGCTTTGTCTCCAGGTAAGGATCCGCTGCCGTCATCACCAGCTTTTCTCTGGCGCGGGTCATGGCCACATACAGCACCCGCAGTTCTTCTCCCATTCCTTCCAGCTCCAGCTTCCGCTTCAGAACCTGCTTTTTCAGGGTGGGCATCTTCAGACGGCTGTCCAGGTCCACATAGTCAGCAGCCACCCCCAGGTCCGGATCAATGAGAAGCCGGCTGTAGGCATCTTTTTTATTAAACTTCTTTCCCATTCCGGCAAGGATCACAATGGGAAACTCCAGTCCCTTGCTCTTGTGGATGCTCATGATCCGGACGGTCCGCTCCTCGCCGCCGGCCATGGCTGCCTCGCCGAAATCCGTATCTACCTTTTTCAGCTTCTCAATGTAGCGGATGAAATGAAAAAGCCCCTGATAGCTGGTGCTTTCATAAGCCGCCGCTTTCTCAATCAGCAGATCCAGATTGGCCTGTCTGGTCTCCCCGGAAGGCATGGCGCTGACCCAGGCATAGTAACCGGTCTCCTGGTAGATCTGTTCCAGAAGCTGATGAATGGGAAGAATGGCAGAAAGCTGGCGGAAATGGGCCAGAAGACCGGAAAGCTTTTGGAGTTTCCGGCCGATCTCTTCGAATTCCGGATTCGCCTCCCAGGGCCGCTCCCGCAGCCAGAACTGCCATGCTCCGTAAATTCCCCGGTCCTGATCCTTTTTGGCGTGCCGCTTATAAAGAGCCATCATCCATGCCAGCTCCTGATCCGTCATCCCCAGAATCGGCGAGCGCATCACTGCCGCCAGCGGAATATCCTGGATGGGATTATCAATCACCGCCAGAAGGCTTAACATGGTCTCGATCTCCGTGGTATCAAAATAGCCGCTCTGGGACTGGGCATAAGCGGGAATCCCCTCATTCATCAGTCCATTTACAAAAAGTTCCGCCCATCCGGAAATGCTCCGCAAGAGAATTACCACGTCGCCGTACCGGGCTCTGCGGTAGCATTCTTCCTCTTTATCCCAGATCATCAGACCGGTTTCCGGATCCGTCAGCTGCCGGATCTTTTCTACTGCAAGCTTTACCTCGATCTCCCGGCTGGTGTAATCTCTTGCCTCTTCATCCAGCCCCGCCAGCTCCTCCCTGCCGGTATTCACCACCAAAAGTTCCGTTCCGTTATTCTGTGCAGCGGGAAGAGGCGGAAACTGGCCCCCCGGATACAAAGCGGCCTCTTTTGTATAGTCGATCCCCCCAAGGCTGCTTCCCATGATCTTATAAAAAACCGCATTTACGCTTTCCAGCACCTGGGAACGGCTGCGGAAATTTTTCTGCAGCTCGATCTTCTGAAATAAGGAGTCCTGGGTACTGTAGGATTTATATTTTTCCAGGAAAAGCTCCGGACGTGCCTGGCGGAAACGGTAAATGCTCTGTTTCATATCCCCCACCATAAACACATCCGGTTCCCCGTACCGCTCTCTGGAAAGAGCGGCAATCAGCGTTTCCTGGACCTGATTGCTGTCCTGGTACTCATCCACCAGGATCTCCTGGTATTTCCGGCTGAGGCGCTCGGCCTCTGCCGATGGCTTTCCCTCTTCATAAAGCACTTCCAGGGCATAATGTTCCAGGTCGGCAAAATCCACCAGGTTCCGCTCCTTCTTGGCCTGCTGGTACCGGTTCCGGAATTCCTCTGCAAGGTTTAACAATTCCTCCACCGCCGGAGCGCATCCGGCCATGGATTCCCGTATCTCATCCTCCGTCAGCGTTCCGTACTGGTCCCGGCATTTGGCTGCCGCCTTCTTGATCCGGTCACGAATGGCTGTGATCTGTTCCTTCTTTGCCGGGTCGATGTCCTTTTTCCTGGCCGGAGAAAGGCGGCCGAAGGAAAGGCTCTGAAGCCCCGCCTGAAGCTCATCAAAGTTTCCGGCGCGGCCGATCCGATCCAGCATATCCCGCTCGGACAGCAGATTGGGCAGGTAGCCGGCCGGGCCGTCGGGCTCTTCGCAGATCCTTATGGCCTGGTCCATCTGGCCAGCAAATTCCTTCATCTGCATCTGCACATCCCGCAAAAGAAACTGCATCCAGGCGCTTTCCTTGAAATCCTCTCCCGGATTTTCACCTATGCCTTCTTCCCGGCTGCTTCCATTTTCCGCCGCCAGAAACTCCTGCCTGCAGCGGGCAATCCATTTTTCCGGCCACGGATGGCTGACTGAAAACTGGTATACCTGGGCTACCGCCTCCTCAATCCCCTGATCCGTCTTGCCTCCGCCGTACGTTTCCACAAAACGCACAAATTCCGGACTGGCTTCCTGATATTTATCCTCAAACAGCTCTCCCATCACATCCGCCTGAAGAAGCGTCAGCTCTCCCTCGTCGCCTACCCGGAAAGCCGGATCGATATCAAGGCCGGCATAATGGCTGCGGATCAGAGAAAGGCAGAAGCTGTCAATGGTCTGGATCTGGGCGTGGGGAACCAGCGCCGCCTGAAGGCGGAGCCTTTTATTCTCTTTCTCTTCCGAAAGCTTTTTCCGGATCGCTTTTCCGATCCGCTCCCGCATCTCGGCGGCTGCCGCATTGGTAAAGGTCATGACCAGCAGCCGGTCCAGATCCACCGGATCCGGCCCCTCCGTCACCATCCGCACGATCCGCTCCACCAAAACGGCAGTCTTTCCGCTTCCGGCCGCGGCAGAAACCAGCAGATTCCGGTTACGGCTCTGAATTACCTTTTCCTGTTCCTGGGTCCACTGCATCCTCTTCCTCATCCTCCCTGGGCAATATTTCCTTCCAAACTTCTTCCGGCTTTAAGCTCTTAAGCTTCCGGTAGCCGTGTCCCGGCCGCTTCCGGTCAAATCCGCAGACCGGATGGTAAGGACAGTAATCGCAGCCGGTGCGGTTTCCATCTTTATAAGGAGTCATGGCAATATTTCCTTCCAGGATCTCCTGTCCCGCTTTCTGACACCGGCTGCGGACATAGTCCCGCAGGAAACCAAAGCGCCGGCTGCTGGCCACCGATGACCGCGCTTCCTGAATGATGCCGGCCTTCATTGCCACGGGGATCACATCGGACTCCCCTTCAATCTCCCGGTCCATCCGCTGGATCACATCCAGATCGCTGTTTACCAGGCCGCTCATCCGAAGCTGCTTTTTCATCTGGGTCTCAATCTCCTCCGGCGTCATCTCTCCCTTTTTCTCCACCAGAGGATCCTGGATATGATAATAAAACAAGCCGGCGGGAACCACTTCTTTTCCCGGATTCTGCCGCTCCTCCATCTCCAGAGCCGCGTCCATATAGACCACCAGCTGAAGCTGCAGCCCATAATACATGGACGTCAGATCAAACTGCAGGGATCCGGATTTATAATCAATAATCTTTACATATACATGGCTTTCCTCTTCGCACAGGTCCAGACGGTCAATGCGCCCCTTCAAATACAGGGCCTCATCCCTGGAAATGGGAATCCGCATGGCCTTCAGATTATCTGCCGCAGAGAAGGACACCTCGAATGCAGCCGGTTTAAACTCTCCCTTTTTCAGCTGCTCGGCCAGAGCCCACATGGTCCTGTCGGTAATCCGCGAAAGCCGGCGGATCAGATAGGCATTCCGGGAGGAACTCTGCATAATGGTATTTCCGTATTCCTCGGCTGCCCGGGTCACAGAAGAGACTGCCAGCTGCCGCCTCTCTTCATCGGAAAGATCCACAAGTTCCAGCCCCTGTTCTTTCAGAGAAGAAAAACACAGGTCAAGGGACTCATGAAACAGATTGCCCATGTCCACCGCACCCACTTCATACTCCTGCCGCTTCATCAGCTCCAGGCCGTATTTCAGGAAATGGGCATAGGCACAGGCGGCATACTGCTCAAGCCTGGTGACGCTTCCCTGAAGGATATTTCCATACAATGCGCTGGCCGCCGCCCTGCCGATCTCTCCGTCCTGACCGCCCAGCACAGCCGCATTGACCAGTTCTTTCACCTGATCCCGGTATTCCGGCTGGGCCAAAAGATAGGAAAAAAGCGCCATAAAGGACGTTTCCTTTTCTCCCGTCTGTTCCCGCAGTCCCTCTGCCAGGCACCGGACTGCCTCAGCCGCCGAACATGGCATCGAAAAATCCTCTTCCTCCGCCTGCAGGTCCTCCCCGGGAAAGAGACTCTCCAGCTCGCCGATGAGGGAAGATGGGCGAAGCTCCTTGCCGCTTCCACTCTGTGCCGCACAGGTCAGCACCAGCTGACGGGAAGGCTTTGTCATCATTAAATACAGATAAAACCGCTGCATCAGCCCGCTCTCTCTGGCAGAAGGAGCCAGCTCCACCTGCATCTGTGCAAAGTAGGCCCTCTCCTCATCGGTCAACAGGCTCCGGTTCTCCTTCCTCTGGGGGATAACGCCTTCATTGACGCCTACAAAAAACAGAACCTGAATTTCATCCAGACGGGTCCTGGTAATATCGCCTACCACCACACGGTCTACGGTAGCCGGGATCAGTCCCACCTTAATCTCGCCGAATCCGGCATCCAGAATCTGGCTGTACTCCGCCAGGCTCATAGGCTCATCTCCCAGAAGCTGGCAGAGCCGCTCCAGAAGCTGGACCGTCAGATCATACACCTGGCTGTATTCTTTCGCCGTCTCGCTCCTTCCCTCTTCCATCAGCTTTTGCGAACGGGCAAGGAGACGTTCCTTTAAAGACAGTTCCTCCAAAAACGCCATCAGCGCCGCCGTCATGGATGCGCCGTCAGACGGTTTCTCCCGAAGTCTTTCCCGCAGAGCAAAAAGCGGTCCCGTCACCGATTCCCGCAGGGCATTTAACATTTCCAGGTTCAGGTTCTCCCCTCCGGAATATTGTCTGGTCCACTCCTCAGACCATCTCCGAAATCCGCGGATGCCCAGGGCCTTCACATAATTTTCCATGCGGAAAAGTTCCTCGCATTCCTCCTCACTTCCCCCGTCCAGGGCCATAAAGCTGGTCTTTAAATACCGGAACATGCTCTCATATGGAAAATCCAGGCGCACCGCCTCCAAAGCCGAGCGGATCAGCTCCACCAGCGGGCTGGAAAGAATGCTCTTTTTATCATCCAGGAAAAAGGGAATCCCCTGCTCCTCAAACTGCCGCCGGATCTCCCTTCCGTAATTCTCCAGATCTCCCGTAATCACCGCCATATCCCGGAAACGCACTCCCTTCCGCACAGCCTCCTGGATGCGGCGGCACAAAAAGCGGATCTCCCCGGCCGGATTCTTTTCCCGGCGGATGAGGATCTGGCGGCTGGGGGCTGTGTGCTCCAAAGAAACGCGGGATGTTTCTGCTGATTTTTCCACAGATGCTTCTGCAGATACTCTTACAGATTCTCCAGAAGATCCGCCCCGAAGCTGCTGCTCCAGACGGGCCAGCATGGGACTTTCCCGGAAACGGATGGGAGGATATGCGCAAAGCATCACATCCTTTTCATGGTCCGCTCCCGCCCGTGATGCCGCATCGATCAGCCTGCAGACCATATGGCGGCTCATGTAAAAAAGTTCCTCCATGCCGGCTTCTGCATAGATCCGTCCTTCCGGATCGGCAGTCACCGCCGCCGTCACGCGGCTGCATCTGCCCAGGCAGATTTCCAGGATCCGGTACTGCACCGGCGTAAATCCGGTATAGCCATCCAGAAACACCTGGCTGCGGGAAAGCTTCTCCCATCGCGGAAGCATACGGCAGCAAAGATCCAGCACCTCCTCTGCCGTAGTAAATTTCTCCCGGATATAATCCTGGAATCCACGGTAAATCATGGTCAGATCCTGAAGCTTGTCCTTAAGGACCGGATCCTCCGATGATTCCCGCAGTTCATCCAGCACCTCAGGCGTAACGCCGTACTGGTACATCTCGGAAATCATGGACTTTAACTGATTGACAAATCCCATCTGCCCGAAATGCCTCTGGTAATAACGGAGATTCCCCCGCCGCTCCCCGGCAATTTTCCGAAGGACCATGGACTTTCCCATATCATCCAGAACCGTCAGTGTCTCCACCGAAAGATCCTCAAACACCCGGAGAGCCAGCCGGTTAAAGCTGAGCACATCCACATTGGTAAGGCCGCGGCGCGGGTGCAGGCGGATCAGCTCCTTCTGGGTCTGCATGGTGTACTGCTCCGGCACCAGAAACAAGTACTGCTGCTCCGGGTGCGCCATGGACTCCCGGATGATGGTATCATATAAATACCGGGTCTTTCCCGACCCGGATGGTCCGATAACAAATTGAAGGGACATGGATAACCTCCTACTCATACTTATGGCCGGAAATCCGCGATGGATTACCGGCCATGGCAGCTTCAGTCTTAAATATCCGAAACCTCACTAAGCACTACGCTTTTCTATGTCTTCTCTGCTCTATTCTGCAGCTTTCCTGCTTCCCGACAGCCATTTCTTCACCAGGTTCACGCTGACCTTGGCCGCTTCAGCGATCTGCTCTGCCGGCATTCCCATGCTTGCAAGGGAATGCGCCATTTCTTTTGCTTTTTCCTCCCGACCTTCTATCCTGCCGCGTTTCTCTCCGCGTATTTCCCCCTCATGATAAATCGCATCCATCTCACGACACATAAATTCCACTCCCTCCTGTGTCTCCTTAAGTTCACACACACGCCTGGCCAGGATCTCCACGTCAAACTGACGTCCGTCTCCGTCCCGTGCCACACAGTCCAGGATCGCCGATCTTCCCTGAAGATTTTTATAATCCTTCTGGAGAACCTGATCGGTAATCTTCAGATCCTTCCTGCCCATGATTACCTGCAGGACATATTCTGTGCATTCACGTTCCTTTTTCCGCATTTTAAGTTATGCCCGGGAATTTTGAGTTGCCCTACACTGCATACTTCACTCTCCATGAAGAAATTTTAGCACAAACCGGTCCTTTTGGCTAGAGTAAACCTCTTGCGCCGGCGGGCAGCGCACCAGTCATCCCTGAAAAGTCTGGCGGCGCAGTTGCGCGGCCAGTCTGACCGCAACATCCGCAAGGTACGCAACACCATCCGAAAAAAGCTGCAAAAGAAGCTGTACGCCCATCTGTGCCGGATGCAGGACGAGGGCAAAAGCCTGACTTTGCGGGAACGGTAATTCTTGGAGGAGTATGCTGCGCTGCTTGGGGAAAAGGGCAAGGACGCCGTGATACGCCGGGAAAACAAGACCAAACGGCGCAAGAAAAAAGCCGCCCTTGACGGCGGCAAGGACAGCGAGTAATATAAAATCAGATATATAAGATTACTGTATAGAGGGTAAGACTATGAAGAATCTGTTTGAACAGTCCCGTCAGCCATTCTGGAATTTGTCACAAAGTACGGCCTGCTGGGGCTGATGACGGCGCTGCCCACCACGCCGTCCTTCATGGATTACGAGACGGTCTATCTGCCGAAGAACCACTTCATCAAAGCGGAGACGATGGAGACGGAGGATTACCTGGCACTATTTTATCCCTTTGATCAGCTGGACGTAGTAAAACAGGGCGTAGAATCCGACTGGACGGTTTCCGGCGACCGCACGATGATCGCGCTGACCATGACCTTTGCCGACGAGCCGATGGCAAAAACGATGAGCTTTCAGCGGGAATATGCAGAACCCTACGACTGGATCGCCCAGCAGCTCAAAGACTGGGCCTTCACGCTGACGACTTCCATTTTGTACTATCACGACTATGATGTTATCGACAAGGGCACCCGCAATCTGTACCGCAAAGCGATTGCGGCCTTTGGCGGGATCGCGCCCAGCTACCATATCGAGCTGCTGGAAAAACCAACGATTTACTGGGACTTCCACTCGCTCTTGCTGGGTATCCAGATAATGTTCAGCTTTATGCTGGTGGACGAGGCAAGACCGCTGCGGCTGTGCAAGCACTGTCAGAAAGTGTTTATGAGCAATCGTGCGAACGCCGCTTTTTGCAGCGCACGGTGCAAGAATCAGTATAATGTCTATAAGAGCAGGGGAAAACATAAAGAACAGGATGGTGACGAAAATGCCTGAGAGCCAGAACACGGAATGGAAAAGCAAGTGGAAAGACGAATATCTGGAATAGATTTGCGGCTACGCCAACGCACAGGGCGGGAAAATCTATATTGGTTGCGATGACGAGGGGAATGTCGTGGGCCTGCCTAACGCTCACAAGCTGCTGGAGGACATCCCCAACAAAATCCGGGACGCGATGGGCATTATTGTCGGTGTCAACCTTTGGAACAAGGACGGCAAGGAATACATTGAGATCGACGTGCCGCCGTATCCCATCGGTATTTCCTGCAAGGGCGTCTACTACTACCGCAGCGGCAGCACCCGGCAAATTCTGACTGGCCCGGCACTGGAAGCCTTCCTCATGCGTACACGGGGTGCGACCTGGGATAATCTGCCGCTCCCGGCCTTTTCGATGAATGATGTGGATGATGAAGTCGTTGCCCACTTCAAACAATGGGCCGCCAGAAAAGGCCGCATTGACAAAAGCGTGCTGGATGAGCCAAAAGATGCGCTGATGGAGAAGCTGCATCTGATGAACGGCCCATATTTAACCAATGCAGCCATGCTGCTGTTCAGCAAAGACCCGGAGAAATGGCAGTTGGGCGCGTATGTGAAAATCGGCTACTTTGAGACAGATGCCGACCTGCTGTATCAGGATGAAATCCACGGCTCCATTTTAGAGCAAATTGACAAGATCGTGGAGCTGGTGTACCTCAAGTACATGAAGGCCAAAATCACCTATGATGGGATGCAGCGAATTGAGCGGTACTTTGTGCCGGAGGAAGCCTTGCGGGAAGCCTTGCTGAACGCCCTATGCCATAAGCAATACCAATCCGGCGTGCCCATTCAGATCAGTGTGTACGAAGATAAACTCTATATTGCCAACTGTGGGTGCCTGCCGGAAAATTGGACGCTGGAAAACCTGATGAGCAAGCACGCCTCCAGCCCCTACAACCCCAACATTGCCCATGTGTTCTATCTGGCGGGCTTTATTGAGAGCTGGGGACGTGGCATTGAGAGATACGCTGGATGAGATATCACTGAAAATTCTAAATCTCCTTGCCGTTGATCCCGCATACACAACAACTTTCCTTTCCGAAAACCTTTCTCTGAGCCGGAAAACCGTGTCGCTTAGATTAAAAATGCTCAAAGAGGCTGGCTTGATTGAACGTATCGGCTCCGACCGTAAAGGATACTGGAAGTTGCTGAAATAACGCAAAATGCCCTCACAGCTGGCTTATAAGGTTTGCTGTGAGGGCATTGCTGCTATTCTGCGTACACAAGTTCATGCAGGACAATTTCTTCGGCCCGGCTGTGGATGCTGTTCATCCGGCGCACCCACTCCATCTGATCGGCAGCTTTCAGAGCCTCGGTTACGCCTTCCTGGCGCATCATGGCAGTTTTAATAATATCCAGCCGGTTTTTGCAGGCAGCATCGGTCTCCGCCAAATGGGGAAAGAGTTTTTCTGTAAGCGTCAGTTCCATAATGGCCTTTGTGGGAATGTATGACGGTTGCGGTCAGGTTCAGGGGCATCCCTCCTTCATCACAACTGTCTTTTCATTCGCCACAAATGAGCCGCAGTCATGATGTAATTTTCGGTGGTGTAATCCACCCTTTATAAATTACATCATGCAAATAGAGCTTAAGCGAATATGCTGAAGAACTGCACCTGAAGGATACATATAACTGCGGGTATGCAGACGAAAAGGCAGAGGGACATCTGGAGGGGCTGAACGAATGACGACGAGAAGATCAGAAAACCATCCTACAGCTGTTCACCATTCTGATGAATGAAAAACGTTCTGAAGATCATAAGCGCTTTATAATCGACCGGGTAGTCAAACTCCAAGGTAGTGTAAAAAACTTTGTGGCTTTGGTAAAAAATGGCTCCTTTTTGGTAAGAATTACAGATATGACAATTCTTATCG
>PPYE01130505.1_pt1 | contig 21239 bp, 15 predicted proteins | sample 1559881 | NCBI WGS metagenome assembly PPYE01 (sample SAMN08240022, study PRJNA423297) | Human gut metagenome, whole genome shotgun sequencing project.
CCGCGTGGTACATGGCCGCCACGGTGGCGGCCATGTACCACGCGGCGTGCGACATGCTCGAGGAGTGCTGCCCGAGGGCCGCGGCGGTGCTTGAGGAGGCCGAGCCCGACGCCCTGGCCTACCTCGACTTCCCTCCGACCCACTGGAAGCGGTTGCGCACCAACAACGTGCAGGAGAGGACGAACAGGGAGATAAAGCGCAGGTCGCGCGTGGTCCAGGTATTCCCGTCCACGGGCTCGCTCGTGCGGCTCGCCGGCGCGGTCATGTGCGAGCAGGACGAGATATGGCAGGAGTCCGGGTACTTCTCGGAGGCGAGGATGAACGAGCTCTGCGACGAGGGGCGCAGGCGCGGAATCGAAGGGCGGGTAGACTGGGCCCAGCTCGAGGCGGAGGCCAGGAAGATGATAGAGTCCGGCCTCGAGCTTGCGGACAGGGTCGAGACGGCATAGGATATCGCCGTATTCCAGGTTCCCGGACGCCGGGCAGACTCGCTTCGGTTCGGGCGCTACACCAACTTTCTCGACACTACCGATCGGGTTTTATTCCTTGGGACGATGATATTGATATCTTAAGGTCTGACGTCGAAAGACTCGCCCTTGCTTTAAAGGGCGATCCTGATTTTCAAATCACTCTTGTATACGACTGGTTTGTAAAGTGTCGCCAAGTTCGCTTTAGTTCGACTAATCCGCTTATACCTTGTTTTGTCGATATTTCGATTTATGACTGGGCGGCTGAGAACTCTAAGCGGTCGAACGATCGGCTCGGACAGCTCAGAATTGAGCTAATGGAATTCTTTGACAAATATGAGCGTGAGTTTAGTTTTTGGAAGGACAATCCCTGGATGGTTCATCCCGATAGCGGGTTTTGCGTACAAAGCGGAGATGTTGACATGGAGGCTCAAAGAACGGTTATTTCTTCTGCCGAGATCGATCTCGTCCAAGGGGTCTTCGATTCGTTTAACAAAAAGGCTCACGATCTTGGTCTGCTGATTGACGAACCTTGTGGTGATTTCGCATACGCGATTGATAACATTTTTGACGCCCCTAAACGTAAGATTATCCGGGATCGTAGCGATATCCTTCCCGTTATAAAGCATCCGTTTGATGATTTCTCCTTTTCGGTTCCCGCGAAGGCTGAAAAGGTTGCTGAAGACTGTTATCCCGGTTGGCCTTATATGCCTATGGATATATGCGGGCATGATCATTTTGCAAAGGATGTTTTGTCTGATCCCGATGTTCGCTCTGCGATGGCAAGTTTTGTTGACAAATGCAACCAGTAGTATGGTGGTGCCGCCGAGTGAACCGCTAGCAAGAATAGGCACCGGAATCCATGTCGGCCCCGGTGCCCGAGTTCAATGGTTGTGGTGATATTTCGCAATATTCAGTAGTGCTCAGGCGAGCAAACACTTAGATGTCTATGCCACCAAGTTAAATTCCAAGATATTTTTTCCAAAATTCGTCTGATATAACGATTGGCCTACTCCGAGAATAGGCTTCAGCGAGTTCTTTCTCACGTCTCTTGAATTGTTTAACATCGGCTTTGTAACGCTTTAGGATCTTGGTGTACTCCTCGGTATCTTTTGTCCTAATACAGCCCATTCGGTTGTACCAGTCAATAACAATAATGTACTTTTTCCCTCGGATTGCTCCGGCGGGATATTCCCAACCGTGTACGGGGATGACTGCAAATCCAGAACCATCTCCTGTTAGAAATCTTTGCTTATTATCGGTAATAAAATCGACCAATCTTTGCGAAATCGATCTCGGCTTGTCTCCAGCAATTAATTGTCTGTCAATATTATCAATGGAAAAGCCTTCAATTCCAATCTTGCGAGCTTGTCTCTCTAGCTCGCTGAATGGAACCATTGCTTCCTTCTTCTTATTTGCCTCCATGAACGTTTTCTCGGCAATTCCGATTTCGCTATAGTAATCGGGTCCTTTCATGAAGTCCTCGAATGCATCAAGAACTAAGCTGGCATTTTTATAACCATACTTTTTGAGTTCGAGTCGAACGTTATTTTTTAATTCGTACATGAAATCAGAGTTTGCTCCGAATCCAGTGGTGAATTTTGCAATAAGTGTGTTCCTCGTTGTTTGGTAGCGCTCAACTGCCGCGTTGTATCTAACGTGGAAACTTTCATGCCAGATGCAGATGCTGTTCATCGTCATAAAAGGTTTATTGCATCGAACGCCGTATTCCGCATCATCGCACCTCACAAAATAGGGAAGAGGCAATCCGTTCTCTTCTATAGTGCTCATCGGTATACAGCAATACCACCATGCCGCGTAACGGGCGTTGGTGTCGCGAATGTTTTTAGGGATTCGAAACGTCTCGTTATAAACAATGTCTTCAAAACGGGATAGGTATAAGGGCGGTTTAGCGGGGGAGAAAGAGCCGAGAGGGGTCATATAGCCAGTGTCTTCCCACTGTTGATCAGCAATGCCGTAATTTAGCATTGCGCCGCTAATCATCGCTTCGTTATAGTCTTTGTTTACTATCCTTAGCAGGTTATAAGTTCTTTTGATGCTCTCTGGAGATACAGCTACGTCGTCGTCCATAAGCAGAACGTGCGTTGCTTTCGGTTTCTGCTCTTTGGCAAGAATCATCCCGTAAGTGAAGCCGCCTGCGCCGCCAACGTTCTGGTTAGGATGAATATGGACATGGCCGTTTTCCAGGGCTGATGAATCGAGCGTTCTGCCATTATCTATTACGTGCATATTAAAGTGGTCGGCGATTGGGTCGGCGCTATCAAGGATTGCCGTTTTGACGAGCTCGATATTGGACTTAATGTACTGTTCTTTTTTGAAGGTTGTAGTAGCCAAAACAAGCTCAACGTCTTTTAGGGGCTGATCCGTAAAGACCGAGTAGTAGCTGTTTCGAATTTGTACGGGTCCCGTAGTACGAATGATAAACCCGACCAGTATTGTGTCTTTATTCGTCGTTAATTCGATATCTAGGGCGGTAAAGGTGTCGGATTTCTCTACGGTTCTCTTCGTTGCATCAAGAACGATTGGACTAGATGAGAATCTATCTGAGGTCGTTTGTATTACTTCACACGAAGCGCCTTTTAATTCAAGATGCAAATAGTACTGTTTTGCATCTGTATATGTGTTTAGTTTATTAATCGAAAGCGCGTTGAAATAAGTGCTGAAGTCAAATTCGCCTTCGCCGCTGAGTCCCCAGGCATCACTATCGGGTAGAAAGACAACGGGTTCGGTTGAACGGCAATACAAAGAGGGATAATTAACCGCGCGTGTGCTGTGCTCCAAGAGTACATTTGCGAACTTCATCAGGGGCATTTAAATCTCCATTTCTTGTAAAGAATCTGGATTCATTATATAGATATACGCGATGTTTCACATTATTCATAAGGTGCTGTAGATGCCTGCAGAGGTGCGCGACTTACAGTCAATTTAGGCGATAATGTTATTGCTTGTATCTTCTCGAAGGTAAGTATGGGAGTTTATTTTGAAACTTAATTATAAGTTAGCCAACATAGTGTGCTGCGTTGATGACCACGCGATTTCCCACTCGGAGCTCTATTATCGGATTGAACGTGGCAGTATTGTGCATGCCCTTCCCGGGAATCGCTTGCAGATTAACGGAACCGTTGACTTTATGACGTATGTCAACGGATTATCCGCTTTGAAATGGAGACAATACGCGCAGCTCGACGAAGTCTGTCTGAATTTGGTTCTTGATGGATCGGGGCTTGTGCACATTTATGGCGTAGAACATGGGTCACTCGATCCAGTGCAAATTAAACAGGTTCCTTTTTCTCCTGAGAATGGATTGGGCACGTTGGCCATTAGTGTCTGTCTGGAGAATTTTGACCTTATCGGGTTCTCTATATCCTCCGAGGAATCGACTACCGTGACTTTGGTTAAGGGCTGTTATACCGTAACTGTGGATGAGGACGAGGTAAATCGTGTTGACCTCGCTTTGTCTACGACAACGTTTAAAAATGAGAGATATATCATTCCCAACATCGATCTCGTTAAAGAGGGCATCTCCAAAGAGGATGGTCCGATTCGCGACCACTTCCACATGTTTGTCGTCGACAATGGCCAGACGCTCGATTCTGCATCACTTTCCGATGGGCTAGTCACCGTGCTCCCGAATCCCAACACGGGTGGCTCGGGAGGCTTTGCACGAGGAATGATGGCGGCTACTGAAACTCCTGATCAGTTCACACATATCATTTTGATGGATGACGATGTCTCCATCATGCCCGAGAGTTTGATTCGTACGTTCAATCTTCTCTCTCTTGCGAAGGGCAAATATAAGGATGCCTTTATTAACGGCGCCATGCTCTCAATGGAGGACCCTACTCGTCAGTTTGAGGATGTCTCGTATGTGGCGACTACCGGTGCTTATCGTCGCGTAAAAGATGATCTGAATGTCGGCAAGCTGGCTGACATCCTCGAAAATGAACGCACAAACGTCGAGGTTGACCAGGCTTACGGAGCCTGGTGGTATAGCTGTATTCCGGTGAAGGCTATCGAAAAGAACGGTCTTCCCATGCCTTTCTTTATCCGCTGTGACGACGTTGAGTTTGGCATGCGCAATAAGCCTGTTTACATGACCATGAATTGCATTTGTGTGTGGCATGCAAGCTTTGAGGGGCGTTTCAGGGCTTCGGTGGATTGTTATCAATATTTCCGCAACTTCTTTGCCATGATTGCTCTCGATGATTGTGCTGATGAGAAGATGTTTGTCCTTCGTATTCAGCGAGGGGTACGTCAGAATTTGCGCGATATGGATTATCAGGCTGCCGAGTTTATTCTTGATGGCTTTGAGGACTATCTGCGCGGCCCTGAGTATCTCCAGAAGCTTGATGGCGCTGCAACTATGATCGGTAAGGGTAAGCTAAACGAAAAGCTGATTCCTGTTTCCGAGATGGACCCAGAGCTTCTTCGCAAGGCTGGGGTTACGGAACAAGTGCTCGCTAATGTTAATCTGGAATTCCATCCTTCGAAATTTATGAAGTACTGGAGATCTATTCCTTACGACAAGCACTATCTTCCCGATGCGCTGTTGCGCGGAAAGCCCGGCTATGTGGTCAAGAACGGCAGCTGTACGCTTGAGGGCAACTCGACGCGTTGCATGACGTTGGTCTTTCTGGATCCGACTCGCGAGAAGGGGTCGGTCCGTACGATGGATCGATTGCGGTTCAAGAGTATTCGCCGCCGAGAGCACGAACTGATGACGCGATATCGTAAAGAAGGCAAGAGCGTCAGGGGGACGTGGAAAGATGCCATGCCGTACATGACTTCGCGAGAGTTCTGGGAACAGTATTTAGGTCTGAAATAAGAAGAGGTCCGGATTAAGTCCGGAGCTCTTCTTATTTTGAATAGGTTTTATAGGCTTGTAGCTCCCATTGTTTTCTTTCGACCTTCGCAACCGAGTCGAGGATTAGTCCCGTTGCTAGGCTCAACCCACACAGGAACATGAATGAGGCCGCAAGTATGGCCGTGGGGAAGCGGGGGACTAAGCCGGTTTGGAAGTACTCCGCAACAATTGGAATTCCGAGGGCAAGGCCTATGATGGCGAAGATGAGCGCTATAAGGGTAAAGAACTTGAGCGGACGATAGTCTTTAAAGAGCGTTCCAATCATTGCGATGACCTTGATGCCGTCGCTAACGGTGTTGAGCTTGGACTCGGAGCCTGCGGGCCGATCGCGATACTCCACCGGCACGTCTTTAATTCGCCAGCGGTGATCGACAGCGTGGATGGAGAGCTCGGTCTCAATCTGGAAGCCCTCGCTCAAAACGGGGAAGGTCTTGACGAAGGGTCTGCTCATGGCTCGGTAGCCGGTCATCACGTCGTCAAAGCTGTAGCCGTAAATCCACTTGATCATGGCGCGAACAAGATTGTTGCCAAAGCCGTGGAAGGCCCTCTTGTTCTCTTCGGCATAGGTGCCGTTTGACAGGCGATCGCCAACGGTCATATCGGCTTCGCCGTTAAGGATGGGCTCGCAAAGCGCCTTTGCCGCCTCGGCGGGGTAAGTGTCGTCTCCATCAACCATTAGATAGCATTCGGCGTCGACATCACGGAACATTTGGCGGCACACGTTGCCTTTGCCCTGCCTGGGCTCGTGGCGCACCGTGGCCCCGTGCTGATTGGCTATTTGCGAAGTGTCGTCGGACGAGTTGTTGTCGTAAACATAGACAACTGCGCCGGGCAGCTCTCGATGAAAATCGTCGACAACTTTGCCAATCGTCAGCGCTTCGTTGTAACAGGGAATTATGACGGCGGTATTCGAATAGTCCATGTAGGACCTCCTTTAATGACTCATCTGGTCGAAAGTATACCTATCGCCCGTCGCTTTGATTAGATATGGGTTAGTTCTCCAGATTTGTTGCGGTGGGTTATCGTCATCGTAGGAGGGCTATACTTTCCACTGTTATGTTTTACGAGACAAGGAGATGGTCCGTGGCTGACAACGTAGAGAGTCAGAAAGCGGTGGCTAAACCGGCCTCTCACGCTAAAAATGATTTTGAAAAGGACAAGTTCATTCTTAAGCAGCTTGTCACCAAAGATTTTAAAATCAAATATCGTCGCAGCGTTTTGGGCGTGGCATGGTCCGTCCTCAATCCGCTGTTGATGATGGTTGTTATGTCGATTGTGTTCTCGACAATCTTCGCGCAAGGTCGCAATGGTTCTATTACGCCCGAAATGTATCCGCTTTACTTGATTGTCGGTAACGTGACGTTCTCTGTCATGTCCGAGTCGACGAACCAAGCGCTTATGTCCATCATTTGGGCTTCCTCGCTGCTTAAGAAGGTCAAGGTGCACCGTTGGGTCTTTCCGGTGCAGAAGGTGCTGTTCTCGCTCGTTAACTTCGCCTTCTCTTTGGTTGCTGTCGCCTTGGTTATGCTTTGGTTCCACGTGCTTCCCACCTGGCATTTAATTCTGCTGCCGGTTTGCTTGCTCCTGCTTATGTGTTTCTGCATGGGCTTGGGCATGATGCTGTCTGCGCTGGCGGTTTTTTTCCGCGATGTTATGCACCTGTGGACCGTTGTTATCACGGCCTGGATGTATCTGACGCCGATTTTCTGGACGACCGACTTCATTAGCCAGATGGCACATTGGATTCAGGTGCTCGTGGTTGTCAATCCCATGTACAACTACCTTCAGTTTATGCGCGATATTTTCCTGTTTAACACCATGCCCTCTGCGCTTACCTTTGGGCTGTGTGTTGTTTGGGCTATTCTTGCTCTTGCTATTGGTTACGCCGTCTTTCACAAGACCGAGCACAAGTTTATCCTCTACATCTAAGGAGTGCTGCTCATGACTGAATCTGCTATTGATTACAGCAAACAGCCCCTTGCTGTTGAGGTCAAAGACGTCACCATGATCTTTAACATGGCGTCCGAGTCGCTTACGAACCTCAAAGAGTATTTTATTAAGCTCGCAAAGCATGAGCTGTTCTTTGAGGAATTCCGTGCGCTTAAGCACATTTCATTTGATGTGCATCGCGGCGAGGTCATTGGCCTTGTTGGTACTAACGGTTCCGGCAAGTCTACGATGCTCAAGATCATCGCTGGCGTTTTGGAGCCCAGCGAAGGCGAGGTTAAGGTCCACGGCAATATCGCGCCGCTGATTGAGCTCGGTGCTGGCTTTGACCCGGAGCTTACCGCGCGTGAGAATATCTATCTGAACGGTGCGCTGCTTGGCTATACCAAGGAGTTTATCGATGCTAGTTTTGACGAGATTATTGAGTTCGCCGAGCTTAAAGACTTCGTTGACATGCCCTTGAAGAACTTCTCGTCGGGTATGGTCGCGCGTATCGCCTTTGCTATCGCCACGATTACCGAGCCCGATATTTTGATTGTCGATGAGACGCTTTCTGTTGGCGATGTCTTTTTCCAGCAGAAATGCGAGCGCCGTATTCAGCACTTTATTGAGAGTGGTGACGTCACTGTCTTGTTCGTTTCTCACTCCATGGAGCAGGTTGAGCGTATTTGCCAGCGTGCTGTTTGGATCGAGAAGGGCGACCTGCGTATGGATGGTCCCGTGAATGAGGTCTGCAAGGCGTACCACGACCAGTTCAAGTAGGTTATAATTTATTAACCGTGCGAGCTTGTACCTTTTTGGACGCGCGGCTTTATGCTCCATTAGCTCAGTTGGATAGAGCAGGGGACTTCTAATCCCAAGGTCGACGGTTCGAATCCGCCATGGAGCACCAGAGAGTTTTGAAGACCCGGTTTAATGCCGGGTCTTTGCTTTTTATGGGATGCGTTGGTGTGTAGTGCTCCCTCAGCAAGAAGCCCGGTGCAACGATGATGCTGCACCGGGCTTTCCACTTCCCTGAATGGCTGTCCGTTTCGGCCGTTGGGTTTTTACGCCTCCGTCGGCTCCACGCCCAGCTCGTTGCGGACGAGCTCGAAGGCGGCGGCGATTGCCTTGTCCATGTCGTAGTACTTGTAGCCGCCCAGGCGACCGGCGAAGATCACGTCGCCCTCCTGCGCCGCCAGCTCCTCGTACTGCTTGTAGAGAGCCTCGTTCTTGGCGTCGTTGATGGGGTAGTAGGGCTCGTCGCCGGGCTTCCAGTCGGCCGGGTACTCGCGCGTGATGACGGTCTTGTCCTGCGTGCCGAACTCAAAGTGCTTGTGCTCGATGACGCGCGTGTAGGGGACCTCGCGCTCGGTGTAGTTGACCACGGCAACGCCCTGGTGGTCGGCCTCGTCGAGCGTCTCGGTCTCAAAGCGCAGGCTGCGGTACTCGAGCGTGCCCAGCTTAAAGTCGTAGAACGCGTCGATGGGGCCGCAGTAGATCGTCCTGGCGGCGATATCGGGCTCGGCGGCGGCCAGCTCCTTGTACTCCACGCCGCAGCGCACCTCGACGCCCTCGAGCATGTTGGCGACCATCTTGGTGTAGCCGCCCATGGGGATGCCCTGGTAGCGGTCGTTGAAGTAGTTGTTGTCGTAGGTAAAGCGGCAGGGGAGGCGCTTGATGATGCTCGCGGGCAGGTCCTTGCAATCACGGCCCCACTGCTTCTCGGTGTAGCCCTTCACGAGCGTCTCGAAGATGTCGCGGCCGACGAGCGACAGCGCCTGCTCCTCGAGGTTCTGCGGCTCGCCGATGTTCTCGGCGGCCACCTGCTCGGCGATCTTGGCCTTGGCGTCTGCCGGCGTGACGACGCCCGGCCACATCTTGGCGAAGGTGTTCATGTTGAAGGGCATGTTGTACATGTTGCCGCGGAAGTTGGCGACCGGCGAGTTGACGTAGTTGTTGAACTCGGCGAAGCGGTTGACGTAGTCCCAGACGTCCTTCATGGAGGTGTGGAAGATATGTGCGCCGTAGCGGTGGACCTGGATGCCCTCGACGTCCTCGGTGTAGATGTTGCCGGCGATGTGGTCGCGTCGGTCGATGACCAGGACCGACTTGCCGGCGCGCTTGGCGGCGTTGGCGAAGACGGCGCCCGAAAGACCGGCTCCGACGACTAGGTAATCGTACTGGGACATGGATATGCTCCTTTGTATGTCAATTGGACAGCTACTTAAGCTTTGGGACAAACAAACCTGATTATTTAGTCCCATGGATTAGTGTAGCAGATACTCTTTCAGCAGCTCCAACGCGTGGGCGTAGCCTTGGAGGCCTTCGCCGGTGATGGTGGCGAAGCAGGCTAGGCGTGCATAGCTCACCTGGCGGAAGTCCTCGCGGGTCTCGACGGCGCTGATGTGGACCTCGACGGCAGGGATGGCGACGGCCTTGAGTGCGTCGAGGATCGCGACGCTCGTGTGCGTGTAGGCCGCCGGGTTGATGACGATGCCGTCGACCTTGCCGTAGGCCTCCTGGATCTTGTCGACGATGCTGCCCTCGTGGTTAGACTGGAAGACCTCGACCTCGTCGAAGCCCTGCGCGGCGCCCGCATCCTGGCAGATCTGCACTAAGTGGTCATAGTTGTCACTGCCATAGATGCCCGGCTCGCGAATGCCGAGCATGTTGAGGTTGGGGCCGTTGATGACGAGTGCTTTCATGTTTGCTTCCTTTGCGGTTGGAAAACCACCACAAAGGTGCCTGTCCCCTTTGTGGTGGTTTTGGTTAGAGAGCGGATGGGAGGGTGTCGAGGAGGGCTTGGGCGGTGTTGGCGGCGCAATCGCGTGAGTCGATGATGTAGTCGGCCCAGGCGCGGTAGCGTGGCATGCGCTGCTCGGCCAGCTTATCGATCCCGTCGCGCGCGGTGATGGGGCGGCCCTTGTGGGCGAGCTCGTCGAGCTTGCGGTTGAGCATCACGACCTGGCTGTTTTGGTGCAGCAGCGGGTAATTCTCGTCGCGCGTGACCACGCCGCCGCCGGTTGAGAGCACCAGGTCGCTGCGCTTGGAGATGTCGGACAGCGCCGCCGTCTCCTGCTCGCGGAAGGCCGTCTCGCCGCACTCGACGATATAGTCGGCACAGGGCATGCCCAGACGTTCCTCAAGCGCTCGGTCCAAGTCGATGTGCTCTCGCCCCGTGCGCAGGGCAATCTGCTCGCCCACGCGGGTCTTGCCCGAACCCGGCATGCCGATCAGGGCAATGTTTTGCTCGCGGCGGGACAGACGCTCCGTTACGTCCAAGATGCGCTTGCGCGGAGTGACCTGGCCGGTATAGCGCTCAACGGCCTGTGCCGCCTGTGCCACAAGCATGAGCAGACCACCGATGCAGGGGATGCCGCGGCGCTCGGCCTCGAGCATGAGTCCCGTGCGGGCAGGGTTGTAGATAATGTCGATAACGCCTTCGAGCGCATCGAGCCCTTCGAGCGTGCAGGGCGCGTCGGGGCAGTGGGGGAACATGCCGGCAGGCGTGCAGTTGACGAGCAGGGCGGCGTCGGACTGCTGCGCGATATTGCCGTAGTTGACCTCGCTCGTGCGACCCACGGGTACGACGATGGCGCCCAGATCTCCCAGCACCATGCTTGCCGTGGTGCCGGCACCACCGGTGGCGCCAAGCACGAGGACCTTCTTGCCGGAAACCTCTACGCCCAATTCCTCGACCAGGCACTGAAAACCAAAGTAGTCGGTGTTGTCGCCATGCAGGCGGCCATCAGGCAGACGTGTGATGGTGTTGACGTTGCCCATGCGCTCGGCCAGCGGACTCAGCTCGTCCAGGTATTCCATGACGGCGCGCTTGTATGGGATGGTCACGTTGGTGCCCTCCCATTCGTCGCCCGTCATAAAAGTCTCAAGTTCCTCGGGCTCGCGCTCAAAGCGCACGTACTCCAGCCCCGCGAGCTCCTTGTAGATGGTCGGGGTATAGCTGTGGCCCAGCACGCGGCCCAGAACGCCGTAGGGACGGGTTGCGGCGGTATCGGTCATCTAGAGCACCTCCGTGTAGCTGCCAAAGTAGGTGAAGCTCTCGCATACGTCGTCGATGGAGTCGAGCAAGTCGTCGAGGGCCTTACTGCCAAAGGGGCAGTCCAGGTCAAAGTAGAACATAAACTCAAAGTCGTGCCCGGGGATGGGGCGGCTCTCGAGCTTGATGAGGTTGATGTTGAGCGCATAGAAGCGCTCGAGCACGCGGTAGAGGGCGCCCGGCTCGTTGGCCGTGGTAATCATGAGCGAGGTGCGATTGGCGCCGGGATAGACGCGCGGCTCGCGGCTGATGACGACAAAGCGCGTGTAGTTGTTGTCCGAGTCTTGGATGTTGGGCTCCAGCACCTCCAGGCCGTAGAGTGCCGCGCAGCTGCGCGATGCGATGGCGGCAACATCGGTGCGCTCGGAGCTGGCGACCATCTCGGCCGACACGGCCGTGTTAGGGTACTTGGTGGCGTGCAGGCCGTGGGCCTCGATAAAACTAGCGCACTGCGCGATGGCCTGGCCGTGACTATAGACCTCGCGAACGTCTGCGAGCTTGGTGCCGGGCTTGACAAGCAAGTTGTGGTCGATCTTAAGACGCAGCGAGCGCACGATATGGAAGTCGAACTGGGCGAGCAGGTCGTAGACAGCGTTGACCGAGCCAGCGGTGGAGTTCTCGATGGGCAGCACGCCAAACTCGCAGAAGCCGTCGCGCACGGCGCGCATAACGCCTTCGAAGGTCTCAAAAAACGCGATGTCGGGCACGTCGAAGAGCTTGCACGCGGCGATTTGACTGTAAGCGCCCTCAACGCCCTGACAGGCGACGGTGGCCGTCTGGGGGAAGGGTGTGTCAAAGGCCACGGCCGTGGCGTGGGCCTTTTGCGAGACGGTGATGCCCTTGAGCTCGTTGATGTAGCGCTGCTGCTCGGCCTTGCTCATGCTCATGAGGAGACGGAACAGGGTGATGGTCTGCGCCTCGTAGCGCTCGGGCGCGCGGCTGGCGAGGTTGTTGAGCTTGGAGCGCTCACGGGATGGGTCGAAGACGGCCTTGCCCATCTCGATTTTTGACTTGGCGACCTCGGTGGCAATGTCCATGCGCTCAACAAAGCTGTTGAGGAGCGTGGTGTCGATGCCATCGATGGCCTGGCGGATGTCAGCAAGGTCCATGGAGATCCCTTTCACGTGTCGGGGGATGTTGAGGGGTGGGTAGTTAGCGCTGGGCGGCGTCTTCGAGGAGGGCGTCCCAGATGGCGAGGGCAGCGGCTGCTTCGGCTACGGGGACGGCTCGGGGGACGATGCAGGGATCGTGACGGCCGTGGACCGAGAGCTCGGCATTTTCCATGGCGTCCATGTCTACGGTCTGTTGCTCGCGGCCAATGGAGGGCGTCGGCTTTACGGCCATGCGCCACATGACGGGCGCGCCGGTCGAAATACCGCCCAGGATGCCGCCGGCGTTGTTGGACCCGACCTCGATATCGCCGGTCTCGGCATCGATGCGATACGGATCGTTGTTCTCGCTGCCGCGCATGGCGGCGACGGCAAAGCCCATGCCAAACTCCACGCCCTTTACGGCGGGAATGCCAAAGGCGATTTGCGCGATGCGGTTCTCGATGCCGTCGAACATGGGGTCGCCGATGCCCGCGGGAAGCCCGTAAATGCCGCACTCCACGATGCCGCCGATGCTGTCGAGTTCGTCGCGCGCGGCTAGGATCTCCTCGCGCATGCGGCCGGCTGCGGCGGCGTCAATGCAAGGCAAGTCGTTCGAAAGGATTGCCTTGCGGTCGGCCTCGCGATAGACCATATCGTCCATCGGCAGGTCGGAGATGCCGCCGATCTGCGCGACGTGCGCCATGACCTGAATGCCGTGGGCCTCGAGTGCCTGCAGCGCAATGCCGCCGGCGATGCATAAGGGTGCCGTCAGGCGGCCGGAAAAATGCCCGCCACCAGCGACATCGTGCATGTTGTGAAACTTCACGCGCGCAGGGAAGTCCGCATGTCCGGGACGGGGCTTGCGGCGCAGCTCAGAGTAATCCTTGGAGCGCGTGTTGGTGTTCTCGATAATCGCCGCGATGGGCGCGCCGGTGGTGTGTCCATCGACCACACCGGCGATGATGTGGGCTGCGTCGGCCTCGCGGCGTTTGGTCGCGGTCTCGTCGCGACCGGGGGCGCGACGGTCGAGGAAGGCCTGCAGCTTTTCCTGGTCCACGGCGATGCCCGCCGGGATGCCATCGAGCGAGCAGCCGATAGCGGGGGAGTGCGATTGGCCGAAGATGCTTAAGCGTAAGACGTTGCCAAAGGTCGAGGACATGCTATTCCTCCTCGAGTGTGACCTTGCCGCCCAGCAGGCGGTAGTGGTCGAAGAAATCGGGATAGGACTTGTTGACGGCCTCGGCGCCGTGGATCACGACCTCGCCGGTGGCGCGGCTCGCGGCGATGGCGGCCATCATGGCGATGCGGTGGTCGTTGTGCGAATCGACCTCGCCGCCGGTGAAGGCATCGACACCCTTGATGATGAGGTCGTCACCGGCGATGCGCACCTGTGCGCCCAGCGCGGTGAGTTCGCGGGTGGTGGTGACCAGACGGTCAGATTCCTTGATGCGCAGGCGCGCACAGTCACGGATGAACGTGCGGCCCTGAGCCAGCGAGGCCACGGCCGAGATAACGGGCACCAGGTCGGGAATGTCGTGGGCGCTCATCTCAAAGCCGGCGAGCTTGTCGGACTGCACGGTGGCGGCGTTGGTGGAACGCACGATGCGGGCGCCAAAGCGCGAAAGTGCGGCAAGTACGTTGCGGTCGCCCTGTGCGGAGCTCAAGGACACACCCTCGACGGTGATGGGGTCGGTGCCGATGGCGCCGGCACACAGCCAAAAGGCAGCGTTGGACCAGTCGCCCTCGACGGCCACGCTGCCGGGCGTGCGGTACGAGCCACTGCTCACGCGGAAGTTCGTGACCTCGGGCTGACCGTCCTTGGCGGGGATGCGTTCGACGTTGACCTCGACGCCAAAGGCCTTCATGGCCTGGATCGTCAGGTTGATGTAGGGGCGGCTCTCAATGAGGCCGGTCACCTGCACGCAGGAGGGCTGGGCGAGCAACGGGGCTGCCAATAGTAGGCCCGAGATGTACTGCGAGCTTACGTTGCCCGGCAGCACAAAGGTGCCCGGGCGCATGCGTCCGCTCGTCTTGAGCGGAAAACCGCCCAGACCCTGCAGGTCGCAGCCGGCGGCAATGATCTCATCGGAGAGCGGGGAGAGCGGGCGGGCGCCCAAGCGCCCCTGGCCCACAAAAGTTGCTTCTGCACCCAGCGCGCAGGCGACAGGCAGCATAAAGCGGAGCGTGGAGCCGCTTTCACCGCAATCAAGCGTGCCGCCCGCAAGTGCCTTGAGCAGGCCAAACTCAACACTCTTCATAGTGGGATGGACCTGGAAGCCGTCCTCGACGGTCTCGATGCGGGCGCCCAGCGCCGTGAGGCAGCGCACCGTGGCTTCGATATCGGCGCAGGTGGTGTTGCATGTGACGTGCGTCTCGCCGTTGGCGAGTGCGGCGCAGATGATGAGGCGGTGCGCCATCGACTTGGATGCGATGGCGGGAACGGTGCCCTTAAGCGGGGACGGGGTGATGCGGGCTAGCATGCGGATGCGTCTCCCTTCTGGCCGAGGCCCTCGGCAATGAGTTCGTGGAAAGTGGAAAGCGGCGTGCGGTCGATGCTGCAGCGGCCAATACCGTGCGGAATCACTAGGTCGATAGTGTCGCCCGCGCGCTTCTTGTCGTGGAGCGCCTCGGCAAAGATGGCGTCGGCCGAAAGCTCGCAGCGGGTCTTGAGGCCATGGCGAGCGCAGAGCTTCTCAATACGACCGGGTAGTGCAGCATCGCAGACGCCGTGCAGGGCTGCGGCGCGCGTGATGATGCCCATGCCGATCGACACGCAGTTGCCGTGTCCGAGCTCAAAGTGCTCGCAGGCCTCGACGGCGTGTCCGGCGCTGTGTCCAAAGTTGAGGAGCTTGCGTTGGTTGGTTTCGCGCTCGTCGGCGACGACCACGGCGCGCTTGATGTCGATATTGCGGGCGATGATGAGCGCTACGCGGGCCACATCGCGGTTGAGCAGCTCCAGCGTGAGCGGGGTCTTCTCCAGCTCGGCGAAGAGCTCGGGGTCGGCGATCACGGCGTGCTTGACAACCTCGCCGCAGCCGTCGGCGAACTGCTCGAGCGTGAGGGTGGCCAGGCACCCCACGTCGGCGATAACCACGCTCGGCTGCCAAAAGGCTCCGGCGAGATTTTTGCCGGCAGCCAGGTCGATGGCGGTCTTGCCGCCCACCGACGAATCCACCATGGCGAGCAGGCTCGTCGGGATCTGCACAAACTTGCAGCCGCGCATGTAGGTGGCGGCCACAAAGCCCGCCACGTCGCCCACGACGCCGCCGCCGAGTGCCACGATCACGTCGGAGCGCGAAAGCTCGTGCTCGGCCACAAACTCCAAAATGGCAACATAGGTTTCGGCGCGCTTATGGGCCTCGCCGGCCTCGAAGGTGCAGATGCTCACTTCGTAGCCTGACGCCTCTAGGCTCTGCTTAACGGGCATCTGGTAGAGCGGGCCCACGTTGGTGTCCGTCACGATGACGGCCTTGGTGCCGCCGGCGGTGGCGCGCACGAGCGGTCCCGCCTGCTCCAGCAAAAACGTGCCAACATGCACCTGGTAGGGGCGTGCGGTGTCGATATCGATGGTAATCGCCATAAGCTTCGGTCCTTTCGACCTGGCGTGATAGGTGGTCTAGTGGGAGGCCTCGTCGTCGAGCGCGCGCTTAATGCGGTCGCCCTCGGCAAGAAGATTCTCCAGATAGCGCTGGTCGCGGTCCTTGAGCGCACGGCTGTAGGCGCCAAGCGATTCGATCAGATGGTCGATCTCGAAGGCGAGCGCGTCGGCGTCGTCGATCATGAGCTCGGACCACATCTGCGGGTTGAGGTGCGCCACGCGGGTGAGATCGCGGTAGCTACCGGCCGAAAAGCCGTGGTGGACCTGGGCGGTCGGGCTCTTTACGTAGGCGTTGGACACCACGTGCGCAAGCTGGCTCGTGAAGGCGATGACGCGGTCGTGCTCGGCGGCGCTGGTCACGCTGAACTTGCCAAAGCCCAAGGGGCGCACCATCTCGCGCACCTGGCCCAAAAGCTCCAGCTTAAGGGCATCGTCCACCGCGGGTGGCACGAGCACGAGCGGGGCACCCTGGAACAGGTCGGCGCGGGAGTGCGCGTAGCCCGAGAACTGGGTGCCCGCCATGGGGTGCGCGCCCACAAAGTAAAAGCCGTTCTCGCGGGCAAGCTCAAAGGCGCGCTCGCACACGATGCCCTTGACGCCCACCGTGTCGATCACCACGGGGCCCATGATGGCCTCGGTGTCGGTGGCGTCGGCGAGCGCCTGGGCGTGCGCCTCGAGCCACTCGATGCATGCCTCGGGGTAGCAAGCCAGGACGATGATGTCGCATTCGCCGAGTGTCCTGTCGTTGAGCTCTCCGGCGATAGTGCCCATGCTGGCGGCCGTCATGACATCGTCATCGGGGTCCCAGGCCAGCACGCGGACGCCCGCCTGTGCATAGCCGCGGGCAAAGCTGCCGCCGATGAGGCCAAGGCCGACGATGCCGGCACACTTGGGGCCGCCCTGGTTAACGCGTGCGTTTCTCACCGTACCCATGGGCTACTCCATGGTCTCTTGGCAGACGACCTCGCGGATGGCTCGGATGCGGCGCATGGTGTCGTCGAACTGATCGGGGGTGAGGGCCTGGGCGCCGTCGGACCAGGCGCGGCTCGGCTCGTCGTGGACCTCGATCTCCAGGCCGTTGGCACCGCAGGCGGTCGCGGCGAGCGCCATGGGCTCAACGTAGCGGGTGTAGCCGGTGGCGTGGCTGGGGTCGGCGACGACGGGCAGGTGCGACAGGTGGTGCAGCACCGGCACGGCGTTGAGGTCGAAGGTATTGCGGGTGCGGGTCTCGAAGGTGCGGATACCGCGCTCGCACAGAATGACGTTGTTGTTGCCCTCGCTCATGATGTACTCGGCTGCCATAAGCAGCTCATCGATCGTGCCGGACACGCCGCGCTTGAGTAGAATCGGGGTCTGGGTCTTGCCGACCTCCTTGAGCAGGGGGAAGTTCTGGGCGTTGCGGGCGCCGATCTGCATGACGTCAATCTTCTTGTCCAAGAAGACCTGCACGTCGCGTGGGTCCATGATCTCGGTGACGATCGGCATGTCGAGCTCGGCGGACGCCTCGCACAGCAGGTCGAGGCCGGCGGGGCCCATGCCCTGGTAGGCGTAGGGGGAGGTGCGGGGCTTGTAGGCACCGCCGCGCAGCATCGTGGCACCGGCGGCCTTCACGCGGCGGGCGATGCGGATGAGGTTCTCGCCCTCGACGGAGCACGGGCCGGCGATGACCTGGAACTGATCGCCGCCGATCTTGACGCCGTGGCCGCAGTCGATGACGGAGTCCTCGGGGTGGAACTTGCGGTTGGCGCGCTTGAACGGCTCGGAGACGCGCTGCACGCGCTCGACGACATCCATGGACTCGAGGAGGAACGGGTCGATCTTGGTCGTGTCGCCCACCAGGCCGATGATCGTCTCATTCTCGCCGCGCGAGACGTCGGTCTTCAGGCCCTTTTTCTCAATCCAGCTGACGATATGGCTGACGGCCTCGTCGCTGGCGCTCTGCTTTAAAATAGCAATCATGGTGTGCCTCTCACCTCGATGGATAACCCTTGCAAAAACGGCCCGCATCGCGAGCCGTGTATATATGGTGCATGAGAGTTTATACTATCTGACTCGCTTTTGCCTTCTAAAGTGGGCCGTTGCGCCGCGTCTTCCTCGGAATTGCAAAGCTTTTTCTTTTATTTTGATAGCCCGTGGTGCACTTGGGTATAATGCCAGACGTTGGCCCTATTAGCTCAGGGGATTAGAGCGTCTGCCTCCGGAGCAGAAGGCCGTTGGTTCGAATCCAACATGGGGCACCATCGAACGTAAGACCGTCCGAACCTCGCATGGTCCGGGCGGTTTTTCTTATACTGACGCGACGTGATGGGACGTGGTATGGCAGCAACGGATATCGAGCGCGGACTCTCGACCGCCGAGGTCGAGGAGCGCATCGCCGCCGGTAAGATCAACCGCAACATGGAGCTCAAGACCAAGTCGGTCAAAGAGCTCATCATCGAGAACCTCTGCACGCTGTTCAATTTGATCAACGTGATCTTGGCGTTCCTGGTCATTTTGACCGGTTCGTTTAAGAATCTGACGTTCCTGTTCGTGGTGTTCCTCAATACCGCTATTGGCGTCATCCAGTCCATGCGTTCCAAGAAGATGGTCGATAAGCTCACGCTGCTGACTTCCAAGAAGGCCATCGCGGTGCGCGACGGCGCCGAGGTGGAGCTCGACCTGGACCAGATCGTGCTCGACGACATCATCCGCCTGGGGCGCGGCGACCAGATTCCCGCTGACGCCGTGGTGGTTTCGGGCGAGGCGCTCGTGAACGAGAGCCTGCTGACGGGCGAGAGCGACCTTATTAAGAAACAGCCCGGTTCCGAGCTCATGAGCGGCAGCTTTATCGACTCGGGTCTGCTGCGCGCCCGCGTGATCCATGTCGGCGCCGACAACTACGTGGCCAAAATTAATAACGAGGCCAAGTACGTCAAAAAGGTCAATTCCGAGATCATGAACGCGCTTAACGCCATCGTGCGCTTCGCGAGCCTCATTATGATTCCGCTCGGCCTGGCACTCTTTGCCTCGAGTGTGAGCGAGCTGTGGGATGCCGCCGGTACGCCGGGCGATAGCGCGCTTTCGTGGTGCTTTTCCGAGCTGCTTGCCGGTCGTGTGCCCTCGTCGGCGCTGCTGTCCACGGTGGGCGCTCTTTTGGGCATGATTCCGCAGGGCCTGGTGCTGCTGACCTCGTCGGTGCTTGCCATCGCCACGGTGCGTCTGGCGCGCCGCAAGGTACTCGCGCAGCAGCTCTACTGCATCGAGACGCTCGCGCGCGTCGACGTGCTGTGCCTGGACAAGACGGGCACCATTACCTCGGGTCGTATGGAGGTCGAGGGTACCTACCCGCTGCCTGTTGAGGGTGTTGGCTTTGGCGTGGACTCGGACGAGGCGGCTGTTCCCGTCGATACCACGGTGCTCGATTTTGCGCTGGCTAACGTGGCACGTGCGACTTCGGCCGATGCCAACGAGACCTGCCAGGCGCTGCTCAACTATTACGCCGATCGCCCGGTCGAGGTGTCTGAGCCGCTGTCGGTCATTCCGTTCTCGTCCTCCAAAAAGTGGAGCGGCGCGTCTTTTGCGCATGGCTCCTATGTGATGGGTGCAGCGCAGTTTGTGCTCTCTGATCGTGTGTTTTCGCAGGTCGAGAACCGTGTCGCCGAGCTTGCCGATACCTGCCGCGTGCTCGTGGTGGCGAGCGTGGACGGCTTTACGCCCGATGGCGATATGGTGGGCGAGGCCGAGCCCGTGGGCTTTGTGACCATCCGCGACGAGATTCGTACCTCGGCGGCCGAGACCATCGGCTACTTTAACGAGCAGGGCGTGACCCTCAACGTGATCAGTGGCGACGACCCGCGTACGGTGTCGTCGATCGCGCGCGTGGTGGGCGTGCCGGGGGCGGACGCTTATGTGGACGCCACGACGCTCGATACGCCGGCCAAGCTCGATGCCGCAGTGGACCGCTACCATGTCTTTGGTCGTGTGACCCCGCAGCAGAAGCGCGAGCTCGTGCAGGCGCTCAAGCGCCGCGAGCACACCGTGGCCATGACGGGCGACGGCGTCAACGACGTGCTGGCGCTCAAGGAGGCCGACTGCTCCGTCGCCATGGCGGCCGGCTCCGATGCCGCGCGCAACGTGGCCGAGATCGTACTCGTCGACAACGACTTTGCCTCGATGCCCGCCGTGGTGGCCGAGGGCCGTCGCTCCATCAACAACCTGCAGCGTTCGGCGTCGCTGTTCCTGACCAAGACGCTGTTCTCGATGGGCCTGGCGGCGCTGTGCATCGCGCTGCCGCCGTACCCCTTCGAGCCCATCCAGATGACACTCATCAACTTCTTCTGCATCGGCGCGCCGGGCTTTGTGTTGGGCCTTGAGCCCAACAATGCTCGCGTGAAGGGTGCGTTTTTGACGAACGTACTCAAGCGTGCGCTGCCGGCGTCGATTGCGGTCATTTTGGCTGCGGCGCTCGATATCTTTGTGGCGCGCGTGTTTGGCTTTAGCCAGCTCACGCTTTCTACGATGTGCCTGCTTACGTCGTGCGCGGCGAGCGTCAGTCTGATCTGGCGCATCTCGCAGCCTCTCACGCCCCTACGTGTGGTGCTCTTTGTGTTTGTGGTCGCCGGCATCTTGGTGGGCGTTATCGGATTCCCGGAGCTGCTGTCTATTGCCAACCTGTCGATGGGCCAGATGGTTATCTTGGCTGTCATCGTGGTCTTTACCTGCTCGGTGTTCTTTAAGCTAGCCACGATGATGGATTCGCTCAACCCGCGTTGTCGTCATGCCGCAACTGGTTTTGGCCGCGGTGTGCGCGTCCGCCTGGGTCGCGGTGGCGGCAAGGTGAGCTCGACGGGTTCGACGGCCGAGCGTTTTGCCAAGCGCTTCGCCGCCGACATGGCGCAGCGCCGCGAAGATCGCACCGTTCGCGAGGCCGAGGCCCGCGCGCTCGAGGGCGTGGCCCAGGCCCAGCCCAAGAGAAAGAAGGGTGCCGGAGCCAAGCGCTCTCGCGTGACCAAGTCCGCCCAAGGCATCAAAGTCTCGATGCCAAGCAAAAAGAAGAAGTAGCTACGCGCCCTGGCGATGTTGAATTGGTGCCTTGTTCCTGTGGGGCCGTGGCGATGTTATGCTCTAACCTCGATTGTTTGAATTGCTTCGAAAAGAGGATGCCGTGATCTGCCCGCATTGCCTTAAGACTATCGAGGGCGGCGCCTCGTTCTGCCCCTACTGCAACGCCTAT
>PPYE01320482.1_pt1 | contig 21226 bp, 20 predicted proteins | sample 1559881 | NCBI WGS metagenome assembly PPYE01 (sample SAMN08240022, study PRJNA423297) | Human gut metagenome, whole genome shotgun sequencing project.
CACCATGCCCATCGGCGGATATATCTATTATCTCTACTCTTCTTACGGCGAAGCATCTTCCAAGGTGAACTCTGACACCGACGTGCTCAAGGGCACCATCGATGGCAAAGAAGCAAAATCTTGGATCCGTGACCAGGCTCTCAACCGTCTGAAGGCTTTCTACTACGTCAGTGACAAATTCGACGAGCTCGGCCTGGAACTTACAGAGGAAGACAAAACCAGCATTGACAGCCTCACTTCCGGCCTGTGGCCCTATTATCAGACCGCAATGGAAACGTTTGGAGTTTCCAAGGATTCCTTCAACCTGGCCTATTCCACCTACAGTGTCAAATATCAAAAAGTGTTTGAAGCCATGTATGGGGAGGGCGGCGAACTTGCCATTCCTGAGGAGGAGCTCAAGACCTATTATACCGACAATTATTACAGCTATGAGTTTTTCTATGCGCCCCTTTCCAAATCCAACGAGGACGGAACCAGTACAGACCTAAGCGACGATGAAAAAGCGGAGCTCAAAAGCACCTTCGAGAAATACGCAGAACAAGTCAACAACGGCAAGACTACCGTCAACGAGGCCGCTAACGACTATGCGGAAAAATCTTTAACCGATTCCACTTATAACTCTCCCACGCCGGCGATCAGCACAAATATTAACAGTACCATTCTGAACGCTTTGAAAACGCTGGATGACAATAAAGCTACTTTTGTGGAAACCTCTACCAACTATTATGTACTGCGCAAACTGCCTGCTGCCGACAAATTTGAAGAGCTTCTCTCCAGCGATTCTGACAGGCTCAGCCTTTTGAGCTCTATGAAAGGCGAGGATTTTGACAAGTATGTTTTGGAGAAAGTTGCCGAAGTACAGGATGTGGAAGTGAATGAAAAGGCGCTCAACAGTGTCAACCTCTCCACTTTGGTCAACGACAATAATAAAAAAGGAACCGCAAGTTCGTCTGCAGAATCCTCTGCGTCTGAATCCAGCGAGTCCTGACTTCCCGCCTCTGCCAGTAAATAAAATTCTCCTTTTGAACAAGTTTTGTTCGAAAGGAGAATTTTTTTAATTCCTGTACCGGGGATCAATTTCCAGAACAAATGAAGAGGTTTCCCCCTTTCCTTCTATCCTGTCTTTCCTGCAGGTTCCCTCTTTTTTCCCCGCACTCTTGGCTCTACCGCACGTCGAACCGTATATTCAAAAATATCCCCGTCATTTTTGGCAACGAGCTTTGTCAGCCAGGAAGCTACGTTCTTATTATCTAAAAATCCAGTATCTCCCAAAAGAGATTCAAAGTCCGGAATTTCTGCAAGCCGCAGCTCAATGGACCCGTCGCGGAAGAAAAAGATCTTTATCTTCCGTCCATTGGAATTTTCCAAAAATGGCAGCAAGACTTTCAGCACCGTGTTGCCATCTTCGTCTCTGGCAAATCTTGCGCTGGCGGCCACCAAATAAGGTTCATGGTTTACCGTGATATTAGAGCAGGCAGGCTCTCCCTCAAAGCTTAACTCAATCCGGTTTTTCTCCGTCCCTTCCCCCACAGTCAGGAAAAAGCGGTTCTCCCGAATAGAGAAGGACAGCATATCGATACAGGTGGTATAGTTATTCTGAAGCAGCTGCGTAAAGAGCGGCAGCAGCCGTGCTCCGCAAGGTGTCACCTCATAGGTTTTCCCATCCAGCAGCACACATTCCTGAGGCAGTGCGCTGCTTCTCCCCAGGGAAGGGAAAAAGCCTCTTTTCTCCTCGTGAAACATGCCGTTAAGGTTATATGCAGCAGCCTCAAAGTTTCGAAGTTCTGCCAAGGATTTCTTGTCAGGCGGAATTGCCCCGGGAGGGGAGAACGAATCCGAAGCAAAATACTTTTCGACAAGTGAAATAATCGTGGAGGTTTTAAAGAGGCAATCATTCCCCCCTGTCGTGACGATTACCATACTCACATCGGGCATTACAATGATATTTTGTCCTAAAATTCCGTTAAACAAATAGGAACCGGGCCGCTTTCCCATCCAGGTTTGATATCCATACCCCTGCTCTCCCATCTCCGGCGGAGTATCAATCTTTTTCGAGGTCATCTCGTCGATGAACTGCGAGGAGATCAGGCGGCGGTTTTCCCAAATCCCTTTTTGTAGCATCAGCTGTCCTATTTTTGCCATATCTTCCGGACAGAGATAAAGCCCCCAACCGCCCTTTTCAATTCCCCTGGGACAGGTTTCCCAATGAACCCGTTCAATCCCCAAAGGGACAAACAACCGCGGCCGCAGAAACTGCATCAGCCCCATACCGGCGCGTTCCTTTACTACTGCCGAGAGCATATAGGTATTCATGCTGTTATAGGCAAACTCTGTGCCCGGATCAAACCTCACGCCGGACTCAAAAAACTCTTTGATCCAATCTTCCGTGGTCACCGCACCAGCTTCATTAAAATTCACCCCGCTGCTCATGGTGAGAAGATGGCGGATGGTGATGGTCTTAAACCTGCGAAATGCCAATGGATTTCCCAATGGAGTGAGTTTGCCGGGAAAGATATCACAGAGCTTTTCGTCCAGAGAGAGCTTTCCCGCATCTGCCAGCATGCCGATTGCCAATGCTGTGATTCCCTTGCACATAGAATGAGTGACATGCCATACATCGCTGCGATAGGGCGCATAGGAGCATTCCGAAATCATTTTCCCATTTCTAAGCACCAGGATTGTATGGGGGTTGATTGTGGGGTGGACCTGCGCTTCTCTGAGGAACTGCGTCAAATGGTCTGAAGATATTCCTTCCCGCTCCGGCGTACTTCTGGAAAGCCGGAATTCTCTTTTTACCGTACTCCTTCTATAGCGGGCTTTCTGCGGTTTGAACTTAATTTTTGCAACTTGTTGTTTTTGCTTGAAAATATCCAAAAAAAGGCCTGCCGTACGCCTTTGCATGCGAAAGTCCATCAAATCACATCCCTTCCATTCTAGTATAGCGGATAAATGTGAAGAAATTATAACAGGAGCCCGGAATGTTTCCAGACTCCTGTTATTTTACAACTGTTCTTCTGTTTCCTTACGCCTCAAAATAGGCCTTGAATCCCTTATAAGCCATATAGACGTCCAATTTGGAAACGACTTCAAAAGGAGAGTGCATCGAGAGCACCGGCACGCCCACATCGATCACGTCCGCATTGAGCCTGGCCACCTCAAGAGCAACCGTACCTCCGCCGCCCTGATCCACCTTGCCCAGCTCACCAATCTGCCATACAACATCATTGTCATCGAAGATCCGGCGGACCCAGCCCAAAAATTCAGCGGATGCATCATTGCTGCCGCCTTTACCGCGAGAGCCGGTATATTTGGAAATACCGATTCCGCGATTCAGATAGGTGGAATTGTTCGCCTCAAAAGCATAGGCATAATTGGGGTCATAGGCCGCGGACACATCGGCGGAAAGACAGTTGGACTTTGAGAGAACATGCCGTGCCTCTTCTCCGTCCTGCGCAGCCAGGTCAGCCACAAAATAATCCAGATATTCCGAGGCAAGACCCGTATTTCCTACACTTCCAATCTCTTCCTTATCCGCCAAAACAGTAATGACCGTCTGTTCCGGAACTTCACAATCAAGAATCGCCTCTAAGGCAGGATAGGCACAGACACGGTCGTCGTGGCCATAGGCGCCCACCATACTGCGGTCAAAACCGATGTCCGCCGCAGGGAAAGCAGGAACAAATTCAAGCTCGGCGGAAATCAGGTCTTCCTCCACAATGCCGTACTGCTCATTCAGAATTTTCATCACATTCAGTTTGAACAGCTGCTCGCCTTTTTCGTCTCCCACCGGCAGACTGCCGGCGAGAATGTTCAAATCCTCACCGGTAAAGGCTTCCCCCAGCTTTTTGGCCATCTGATCTTTGCCCAAATGCGGCAGTATATCAGTGATGCAGAACTGGGGCTCCCCAGCCTTTTCCCCCATGCTCACCGTCAGTTCGCTTCCATCCCGGCGCACAATCTTCCCATGCATGGACAGAGGAATGGCAGTCCACTGATACTTCTTAATCCCGCCGTAATAGTGGGTTTTCAGCATAGCAAGCTCATTCGACTCATACAGGGGGATCGGCTTCAGGTCGATCCTAGGACTGTCTATATGTGCCGCAGCGATACGCACACCGTTTTTTGTTCCCTGCCTGCCGATTACCGCCAGGCAGATGGCTTTTCCCCGATTGTTGTAGTAAACCTTATCCCCGGCCTGATATTTCTGCGCAGCGTCAAAAGGCTTGAAACCGGCTTTCTCAGCAGCCTCCACAGCAAAGGAAACTGTCTCTCGTTCGGTTTTGGAACGATTCAGAAAATCTTTGTACCCTTCACTGAATTCATCCGCCTTCCTCAGTTCCTCCGCGCCGGCCTTCACAGCGCCGTGCCTGCGGTCGCCGAGCAAATCCAGAGCCAGTTTTTCCACATTAACCGTTTCTGTTATTTTATCCATACCTAATATCTCTCCTATCCTACTTCATTTTTAAAGGCAGTATTGTTTGACCAAGCCTTTTTAACAGTACCGCTTTTTCCTGAAAATGTCAATTGTTGAAACTCCATTCTATGCCGCCAGTTTCGCACAATTTTTAGAATTCCCCCATTTTCCCCGCTCATGAGAGGCAAAATAGGGAACCCTTTTATTTGTAAAGCTTTTGATACATTTTATAGTTTTCCTTTACTCTTCGGAGGTACGCCTTTGTCTCCGGAAAGGGGATGGTATGCAGGCTTTTTCCATCATCGGAATATTCGCCGCCCTGCAGCCAGCCTGACACATTTCCCATCCCTGCATTGTAGGCGCAAAGCGCCACATCCAGACTGCCGTACTGATCCAAGAGCAAGCGCAGCAAAGCACATCCGCAATGAATATTGTCGGAAGGATCAAAAAGGTCTTTTCCTCCATTTTCAGGGGGATGCAAAGAAGAAATCCAATCAAACGTGGCTTCCGTCAGCTGCATCAGACCATGCGCGCCGGCATGGGATTCCGCCTGTTCGTCGAAACCGCTCTCCGCTCTTATCACAGCATATACCAAGTTTTCTTCCAGCCCAAACTCAGCCGCCTCCCGCCGTACAATTTCTTCATAAGGGCGGGGATACAGCCATTTCATCACTTGCTCTATGACCTGCGGCCCTCCAATTACCATGCCCGCACTGAACAGGCAGATCAGGACGAGGCCTATAAGACAGCCTTTCTTCATAGGGTATCTGAATCTCCTTGCAGTTCTTCAAAAATTTTGGAAACAGCGTCCCGAAGATTTTCCTCTCCCCTATTTTCCACCACAAAATCGGCACGGGAAGTATAGAAAGCATTTCCCTGCTGTGCAGAAAGCCGCAGCGCAGCCTGTTCCTGTGAAATGCCGTCCCGCGCCATGATCCGGGAAATCCTTATTTCTTCCGGAGCGCTTACAGCAATAATACGGCAGCATACGGCGTCCAATCCCGCTTCAAACAGGGTTGGGGCATCCAGAAGAATAATTTTTTTTCCAGACCGTTCCTCCTCCTCTACCTGCTTCCACATCTGCCTCAGGATCCTGGGAAACGTGATTTTCCCCAGAATTTTTTTCCCCTGGTTGGTGCGGAAAGCCCGCTGCGCCACCAGCGCCCGGTTGAAACCGCCATCGACGAGAATGTCCTCCCCAAAGGCCCGTGCCAATTCCAGAAGACAGGCTTCATCATAGACCTGCGAGCTTCGTGTCAGGGAGTCACAATCCACCGCGCCGCAGCCCAATTCACAAAAAAGTTGGGAGACTGTACTTTTCCCAGCACCACTGGGACCTACCAGGCCGACCAGACGCCTGGTTCCGGGACGTGCTATTTGAAAGCCCGCTGAACGAATCAGCCTGTTATAAACGGCCAGTCCCACGCCGCTTTTGGATGGAATGTGTGCGAATACCCGTTGTGCGCCGATTTCATCCAGATAATGAAGCGCTGAAAAGAGAAGATGCGCCTGTTTTTCCCCATCATACCGGGTGCCGTAACTGACAAAAGGCACTTTCAGCTTTTCTGTGTCCTCATCAAAGCAGAGCGCATGACAGTTTTGTTTCGAATTGACAAAAGTCACATACTCTTCCGGTGAAGCGTCAACAATCACCACATCTGCTTTGGGAGAATAATGCTTGTATTTCATTCCGGGAGACGCTGCGCTCTTACCCTCCTGCAGCCGATGAACGACTGCGTCGTCCACCTCTACCTCTCCCAGAATACTGCGCAGCTGAGAGACCGTAACGCCGCCGGGCCGCAGGACTCTGGGCGTACCTTCCGCCAGGGTGATCACCGTAGATTCCACTCCCACGGCACAATCTCCTCCATCCAAAAGCGCATCCACCCTGCCGTTTAAATCCTCCTGCACATGGGCGAACATAGTCGGGCTCGGTTTTCCCGAAAGATTTGCCGAGGGGGCTGCCAGAGGTACGCCAGCAGCCTGAATTACGGCCCTCGCTATGGGATGGGATGGGAAGCGAACCGCAACCGTATCCAAACCGCCGCTGGTTTCCTCAGGGATCAGCTCTGATTTTTTTAAGATGATAGTCAAAGGTCCCGGCCAAAACGCCGCCGCCAGCTTTCTGGCGCTTTCCGGCACTTCCCGAACCAACGGCTTCAGCTGGGTAAATTCGCTGATGTGAACGATAAGAGGATTATCGGAAGGCCTTCCCTTCGCCTCGTAGATCTTCCGCACCACTTTTCCGTCCAGAGCATTTGCCGCCAGGCCGTACACCGTTTCCGTAGGGATGGCAACCAGCCCCCCGCTCCGCAGGATTTCTCCCGCTTTTTCGATATCATTTGTATTGTGTCCACTCAAGATTAATGTCTTCATTTAAAAACCCATTCCTTGATTTTTGCCGCAAACCCTTTTACTGGGATTCCTCCAGTTTGGCGGCCCGGTCTGCCGCTATGAGAGGATCAATCACCTCATCGAGAGCCCCATTGAGAACATCCTCCAGCTTATACAGGGTCAAACCGATACGGTGGTCCGTTACTCTGGCCTGCGGATAATTATAAGTTCTGATCCTCTCGGATCTGTCTCCTGTTCCCACCTGGCTTCTCCGCTCCTCCGCCACCTGGCTGCTGGCCTTTTCCACCTCTTGGGCCAAAAGACGGGCGCGCAGTACTTTCATAGCTTTATCCTTGTTTTTATATTGACTGCGTTCATCCTGACATTCCACCACCATACCGGTGGGAAGGTGAGTGATACGGATCGCGCTGCTGGTTTTATTGATGTGCTGTCCTCCTGCGCCGCTGGAACGGAAGGTATCGATCTGCAAATCCTTAGGATCAATCTGCACATCCACATCTTCCGCTTCCGGAAGCACAGCTACAGTGGCGGTCGAGGTGTGAATCCGTCCCTGCGCCTCTGTTTCCGGAACGCGCTGAACCCGGTGGACGCCGCTTTCAAATTTCAACCTGGAGAAAGCGCCCTCCCCATCGATCATAAAACTCACTTCCTTAAAACCGCCCAATTCGGTTTCATTGAGGTTTACAAGCTCGGTTTTCCAGCCTTTCTTTTCCGCGTACATACTGTACATGCGGTAAAGATTGGCGGCAAACAGCGCCGCTTCCTCGCCGCCTGCCCCGCCCCGGATTTCCACGATCACATTCTTTTCGTCGTTGGGATCCTTCGGCAGAAGCAGGAGTTTCATCTGTTCTTCCAGCCGGGCGAGCAGTTCCGAGTTTTCACGAATTTCTTCCTGAGCCAGCTCCCGTAATTCTTTCTCCGACGTCTCTTCCAGAAGTTCTTTGGCCTCGGCCAGAGACTTGACACAGCCCTGATATGCCCGATACGCCTCTACAATGGGAGTGATCTCCTTATGCTCCTTCATCAGAGCCGCATACAGTTCCCGGTCGGCAGCGCTCTGCGGATCATAAAGCTTCAAATTCAATTCCTCATAGCGGTTTTCAAATACCTGAAGATTCTCAAACATAGGATACAACCTTTCCAAAGAGTAGAACTATTCCTGAAAAGCAGTGAAACATTCTGTATTCTTTCACCGCGCTCATCTTTTTATCTTTCAAGGGTTCTCACTTGTAAAAAAGCTATAAGGTGTCTTCCTCTTCTTTTCGAATAATCTTTTTGATGTTCTTTTCACCTTTGAGTCGGGGAACCATCACTTCTCTGCCGCAGCCGTTGCACCTGATCTTGAAATCCATACCGGAACGCAGAACGGTAAACTCCATACTGCCGCAGGGATGCGGCTTTTTCATTCTTAAAACATCTCCTACCCGAACATCCATGCCCAGAACCTTCCTTTCTCTTCTCGCTGAATAAAACTGATTTTACATTATACACTGCTTCCCCCTCTTTTGCAAAGAGAGGATTTTAAGACCAGCCGCTGAAAAGACAGTTACGGAAAGAGCGGAAATATCCTGCCGGATACCCCCGCTCTTTTTCACTGTTCTGTCAATCAGAATCTATTCCTGAGGGGTCGCCGCCACTCCCCCTGCAGAAGACTCTTCTTTCGCCGTTGTGGGCACTGCATTTTTATCAGTAATTGTCACATACACGCTGTAAGATCCCACAGACCAGCAGGAATCCGCTCCCGACACCGTAACAGTAACAGGCACTTCGATAATGCCGGTCTGTTCGGCGTAATTCGTCATATCCACCGTACAGGAAACAGAATCGCCAGTAAGCTTGCCCACCGGCGCCTCAGAACCTATTAGAATGACCTCCAGAGATTTTGTAGTCAGCTCCACATTCTTTCCTGCCGGCTTCTTGGTCACAGAAATATTGGCAGTGGTCACCCTGGCCTCCTCATAGCCGTTGAGGTTAACCGTAACCTTGGCGGTACTCATATTGCCTTCTGCCAGATTGGTAATATTTTTTGCTCCTGCCGGAAGAGGAATTTCAGATTCAAACTCATTCTTTTTGTTCGGCGAAAGCTCTGAAAAATCAATCACATCCGTCAAGGCAATCTCCTCTATGGCGCTGAGCACCTCTGTCGGGGCTGCAATATCTATCTGCGCAGGCTCAACTGTGATACGCCCGGCAGGGAAATTCTTGGGTCCGTTAATGGTATTTGCAACCACAGGCACAGTTTTCTTCGGCATAACAGGAATGGTGATTTCTACCGTTTCCGTGCTCATAGAGAGATACATGCCGGAATAATCCGTAATCTTTTGATTGTTCTGGTCATAGAGCGTGAGAGAACAGGAAGAAATCACTTTGTCTTCCCTCAGGGTATCGGGCACGGTATATTCCGCAGCAACCCTGCTTATTTTATTGACAGAGGATTCCGGTCCGGATATCGTTACCGAATCTTCTGAGAAAGTGGCAGTTCCCGCATAGTAATGAGAATCCGCACTATACTTTACGTTATCCTCAATCGGGAAGGTCACCTCTCTGTTACGGTCAAATTCCACGGTAATTTCCTCAGGATTTACCGCTACTATACTGTAATCGGAAATGGCGTTTTTCTTTTCCGTCCGAACGGGCAGTACTATTTTCTGCAGCGTGTTGCCTGTCGTCAGCTTATTGGACGTAGGGTTCAAAGTAGCGCTGACAGAAAAATTATCTGCTTTCAGCTTGTTGACAATCATACTGTTTCCCGTCACAGAAATGTCCGCTGTGGTGTAAGAAGAATTATACACCTTTAAACCCTCTTCTTCCGCGGCGGCGGAAAGCTTTACCTCGATCGGCACATCGTAAATCACATAGGGGCTGCCATCGCTGCCGGCTTTCATAAAAAACCAGATGACAACCGCTGCGAGAATGGAAAAGACAAGCACAAAGGTATTATGGTAAAAAATGTTGCGCAGGTTCACCTTGCGCTCCTTTTTTGGCGGCTTTCCGCTTTCCGGCATGCGTTTATTTTCTTCACCCATCCGTCAGGCCTCCTTTTTCGAAGAGCTGAAGCCCAGCTTCCCGAGAATCCGTTTCCCACCCGAGGCAGCCCCTTCTGAACTGCTGATCAGCAGCTGTTCCAGCTTTTCCCGCAGGGTTACCCGATTGTAATTCCGGGTCAACCTGCCATTCAAGGCGATGGAAATCTGACCGGTTTCCTCTGAAACCACTACCACCACAGCGTCGGAATTCTCACTCATGCCCAGACCGGCCCGGTGCCGGGTGCCTAAATCCGCACTGATGGAAATGTTGCTGGAAAGCGGAAGGATACAGCCGGCGGAATAAATCCTTCCCGCCCGGATAATCATGGCCCCGTCATGTAAAGGTGCCTTGTTGAAGAAGATATTCGCAATGAGCTGGGCAGATGGATCCGCCTCGACAATCGTACCGGTCTCCACAATTTCACCCAGCTTGGTATGCCGCTCAAATACAATCAGCGCTCCCATACGCATCTGTTGAAGCACTGCAGTGGCGTCCACTACGCCCTCAATCGCCTTACGGATTTGCGTCTTGTCGCTCTCCTTCTCCTTGACGCCGACAGCGTTTGCCAAAGACTGCCCTACTTTGCTGCGCCCCATCTGCTCCAGCGCCTTCCGGATTTCAGGCTGGAATACGATGAGCAGTGCAAGGAAAGCAAACTGAAAGAAAGTGCGGAGAATGGTGCTGAGCATCAGCAGCTCAAACTGGGAAGAGAGCAGGAATATTACCACAAGGATGATAATTCCCTTGACCAGCTGGCCAGCCCTGGTCTCCCGCACCAGCTTTATGGCGCTGTAGATCAGAATTGTGACAATGATCACGTCAATGGCATCTTTGAAGGTAAATTGACGTGCAAGGTTTAGCAGAAACTGGCCTTTCTGCACTATGTAGTCTGCCAAACTGTCCATTTTCGTCAATCCTTTCTGTATCAAGTTGAATCATACCGTTCACGCAAACAGGAAAGCAAGACCGGGATATTTCCGTAAAAAACAAAGCCGCCCTGCCTGTCCAACGTATCTCCGAGTGTAGAAAAGGCTTTCTCTTTTTCACAAGCCGCCTACCAAACTGCCAGAGCCGTCTGATAAGACGTTTCCCCTTGTTCCCAATATCATAACTGGGCTATTCATGCGAAGACTGGCTCCGCATGAAGCCCAATTTTTTATCATTCTACCATAAAAAAAGCGCAAATAAAAGGTTTTTTCGTTTTTTGGTCAGATTATCTCCCGTTTTTTCCCAACCGATAGCCGCGTATGCGCGACAGCAGCAGATCGATCTCCTCCCGGCGGGTAAATACAGAAGGCGAAACCCGCACAGTGCCTTCCTCTGTGCCCATTTTCTCGTGGGCAAGAGGAGCACAGTGCAGCCCGCACCTCACCGCAATACCGTTTTGCGCCAGATACTCTCCAACGTTTTCACTTGTTTCCCCTTTGAGATTAAAAGAGAGCACAGGAACAAAAAAAGGTTCCCGCGGAGGCATTGTATACAATTCAACCTGGGAAATAGCGGCTAAACGGTCATATAAATATTCGATCTTTTTCATTTCTGACCTGAAGATATTCTGCTGTCCCTTTCTTTTTACAAACTCAATTCCAGCCCGAAGGCCAAGAATTCCGGGCACATTCTGGGTACCGGGCTCATAACGCTCCGGAGGGTCATCAGGCTGAAGCAGGCTGCGGGACTGCGTACCTGTTCCTCCCTCTGTCAAGGTGGCCAAACGATCCTGAGGATTACGCAAAATCAATAAACCCGTCCCCATGGGTCCATACAAACCCTTATGACCCGCCACACATAAATAATCGATCCCTCCCGCGGTAACGCTGATCGGTACCAGCCCGGCCGTCTGCGCACAATCCACACAGATTTTAGCTCCATACTGGTGAGTGAGGGCCGCTATGCGTTCCACTGGAAGCCTGATGCCAAACACATTGGACGCATGGGTACACACCACCAGCTTTGTGTTGGGCTGCATCGCTTTCCGAAAAGAATTCAGCGTGGCGTCATTGTCACCGGGAAAAGTTTCCGCTACCGTGTAAGAAATACCCTTGTCCGCCATAACGGTCAACGGACGCATAACCGCATTGTGTTCCAAATCGGAGACAACGACATGATCTCCGCTTCTTAAGCTTCCCTTTAACACCAAATTCAGGGATTGAGTACAGCTTGGCTGAAAAACGACGCACTCCGGCCCGCTGGCGCCAAAAAAATCCGCCGCTGTACGGCGGCAATCATAAAGCGCCTGTGTCGTACGCATGCTCATTCCATAGCCGCTACGGCCAGGGTTCGCCCCAAATTCCCGCAGCGCCTGCTGCATGGCTTCGCGTACCGGAAGCGGTTTTGGGAATGTTGTGGCGCTGTTATCGAGATAAATCACCCGCCATCATCTTCCGTCTGGTCCAGCCGTTCTATAACGCGGATCCCATTCTCACGCAGGATCCTCTCTGCCTCGTCTGTTCTGTCCGGCACATATACGCCGTAGCCACAGCCTGTCTCCCGAGTCTTGGGAATGCGTTCCACATAGGAACGTATACCGTAGCCAAATAAAATTTCTTTACCTTTCATTGCATAAGTGACGGAACTGACTATGATTAAAGGCTTGCCCAAAAAATCACCTCATTTATAACTGACGATTTTGTCGCTTGCGATATCTTATGCAGGCAACAAAATTTCGGTTACGCCTGAAGCACAGACGCAAGTCAAGCAGAAGGCTCCTCTTTGAAGGAAGACGCTCCGGATTCTCCAAACAGCGACAAAAACAGAAGAAACGGCAGCACATAGGGCAGGGCAAGTACATATCTCATACTGCAGTATAGCGGCGTGGCCACCAAAATCGTCAGCCAAACCCCGGCTGCAGGCAGATAGGCCAGAAGCGTTCTGTAGTTCTTCCGGTATAATAGCAGGAGCGCTCCCGCAAGCAATATCCAGACTATCGTTCCCGTACTGGGAAAATCCATGGTTTGCTGCAGAAAACCGCTGAGGTCCACACCGGTCCACTGGAAAAGCCAATTTACCTTTGTCACACCCAGTTCTCTTGCAGCGTTGGCGATGCCGCCAACCGGTATGGTCTTCGGTTCCCAGTTCCAATAACCATAGGTCTGCATCAGGTAAGCCCGGCAGTATTCCCCAAAATTTCCAGGCAGCAAGGAAAACCACAAGCGGAAAAATTCTCCCTTATGGGCGTTTAGATACTCCCGGTTCAATGAATTTTTCGCAGGGTCAGCCAGAAAAGGATCATATCCTTGCAGCTTTTCCACGTCGAATAATCTTTCCAAGCTTTCTTGCTGCTCCGGGGTAATCGTTCCATTGAGCTTGACGGTACGGGCAATCTGCTGAACCGGAATCGACAGCGATTCGCTGAAAGGACCCTTCTTGACACCGCAGGCATAAAACGCATTCAGCACCAGAGGCACCAACAGAGCGCCGCACAAAAGGGCCGGCAGTGTCCGGCGAAGCTTTTTCCGGAAACAGACCAGCAACACAACGGTGGAGAGTATTAGCACATAGTAACCGTTATGCCGGAAAATTCCCATCAGGAAAGAAACCAAAACATATCCCGCAGCGCCCTTGAAGCTTTGCAGCTTTTCCCCCCTGCTTTCCACCACATCCCAGGTGTAGAGCGTATAAAGCAGTACAGCAGCAGCAAAGGGTACGTCCTTCCAAAGCGTGAAGGAAAAATCCGCAAACATAGGAGACAGGGCAAACCACAAGACCGCGATTACGGGGACTGCCGGATGAGGCCTTCTGCGGCAGAGCCAAGCAGTTCCATAACCCACAGTAAAGGCGCAGAAAAACATCTGTGCCAGAGAAAATACCGCTACTCCCACCGTGGGGCCGCCCACCAGCATCCCCAATTTGACAAAAAGACGAATTAGCAATGTATAAACAACCGGGTGATAATCTGTCAGCGGCGTAATGCCCATGGCCTGGCGCAGCGTATAAAAAGAATCAATGCTCAGACTGCCGGGATAATAGACCAGAAAGCTGATCAACCAACAGACAAATACCACCAAAAAAGCCAGCAGCCCGGCCTTGCGGGGGCTGAACCGGAAAGTTCTTTTCACACCGATTTTTTCACTCCATTGAACCAAAAGAGGAAGAAGGACAGCGAGTACAACAGTAAATAGCACGAACAGTCCCAGCAGATAGAGAAAATCAGAGGAACGCAACGCCAAAAAATCCTTCGTTTCCACCTGTATCTTCCTGCCCACTACTGCGGCAGCAGCCATAGCAGCGCCGAATACAGCAGACAAGACGACGGCACGCCTTTCCCGGGAAACCAGTATTTTATCCGAACACCACAATACTGTCCCAGCCAGTAGAAGCACCCAGACCACATTCCAGCGCCCTGTGAAAAAATAAGCGGCAATCAACCCTACTGACAAAGAAAGCGACACCTGTGCCGAAAACAAAAGTGGATTTTTCTTTTCTCTTCTCAAACTCTGTTCCACAGGCATTGTTCTCCTTTACTTGTTCAGGTTGTTTTTCCAATGACGGACCTGATTCAGTTTAAATTCAAAGTCCTGCTTTTCCTGCTGGGTTACCACACTTAGAATCAGGCCGCCGAAATACGACATCACCGCAGCCAGCGCGGCAAAGCCGCTGACGATCAAAGTGGGAAACCGTTCCACCAGTCCGGTTTTGGCAAAGCCCACCAGAACAGGAAGAAATAACGCAAGCGCCAACAACAACAGCAACGCGGAAAAGGCGCCGAAAAATTTCATAGGCTTATAGTTTTTAAACAATTTCCAAACCGTTTTAATCACTTTCCAGCCGTCGGAATACGTGTTCAGCTTGGATTCGCTGCCCTCCGGACGGTCCCGATAAGTCACCACTACATTCCGCAGACCCATATTCTTATCCAAGGCATGAATGGTCATTTCCGTTTCAATTTCAAAGCCTTTGGAAAGCACGGGAAAGGTTTTGACGAATTCATAGCTGAATGCGCGGTATCCCGTCATGATATCCCGAACATCACTGTGAAACAGGGTACGGATCAGCCCCCTGACCAGCACATTCCCGAAATTGTGAAACGGCCGTTTGTTCTCCGTAAAATACGTGGAAGAAAGCCTGTCGCCAATGACCATATCGGCTCCCTGCTCCAGAATTCCAGATACCATTTCTCTGGCGTTTTCTGACGGATAAGTGTCGTCTCCGTCAATCATCAGATAGCATTCGGCATCGATATCCCGGAACATACTCCGTATCACATTGCCCTTCCCTTGCCTGTACTCATACCGTACCACCGCTCCTGCGTCCCGGGCAAGTTCATCCGTATGATCAGAAGAATTGTTGTCGTATACATAGATTACCGCTTCCGGAAGCTCCCGTCGGAAATCCGACACTACCTTGCGAATCGTCCTGCTCTCGTTATAACATGGTATCAAAACCGCAATTTTATCCATCTCGATCTCTCCTCTTTTCCCTAGCCTGCGCTGCCCGGCGATTTGTCCGGTAGCATTGCAGATACAATATTTTAGGACAGCAGGCAGACCGCCGAGGCCGACATTCCCTCCCCGGAGCCTGTAAAACCCATCCCCTCTTCCGTGGTGGCCTTTACACTGATCTGTTCTGTGGTGATCCCGCATGTCTCTGCAAGTTTTTCCCGCATTTCCAGAATATAAGGCGCCAATTTAGGTCTCTGTGCCATAACAGTGGCATCGATATTTTCGATTTCATGGCCCGATTCCCGCACTCTGCGGCAGACCTCTGAAAGAAGCAGCAGACTGTCCGCTCCCCGGTACCTCTCCTCAGTGTCCGGAAACAGTTTTCCGATATCTCCCAAAGCAGCCGCACCCAATAGCGCATCGGCTACCGCATGGGCAAGTACGTCTGCATCAGAATGTCCCAAAAGCCCTTTTTCAAAAGGAATTCTTACACCGCCCAGAATCAGCACCCTGCCTTCTGTCAACCGATGAACATCATAACCGCTGCCAATTCTCATTTTTTTCTCTCCCGCCAGAAAGGCCTCCGCCGAAAGCAGATCCTCCGGTGTCGTAATCTTGAGATTTTTGTAATCGCCCTGAACCAGATGCACTCTTCCTCCGGCAGCCTCCACCAGCTGGCAGTCATCGGTAAAGGTCCTTCCGGAACTGGCCGCCCGTTCCGCGGCATAGAGATAAAGCGCCCGCTCAAAGGCCTGTGGCGTCTGCACCGACATCAATTTTTCCCGAGGCGGCGTTTCCAGAACAAATCCTTCTTCATCCACCAGCTTACAGGTATCCTTCACCCGGACAGCTGCTGCGGAAGCTCCATATTGGAGTGCATCCTCACATACCGCCTGAACCAAATTCGAAGTGACCAGCGGCCGCGCCCCGTCATGAATCAGCAGATAATCGCAGTCCTCCAAAACATGGATTCCGTTCAAAACCGAATCCTGACGTTCCGGCCCTCCGGCTATCAGCTCAACCTGCTTTGGCGACGCTGCCGCTATCTTTTCTATTTTTTCCCGGTCCTCGTCCCGGCACACCACCGCAAGCCGCGCAATCAACGGGCATGCACAAAGGGCGTCTAAAGAATAGGAAAGCACCGGCCGTCCCGCCAAATTCATCAGCACTTTAGACTGTGAAGCACCCATTCGCCTTGAGCTGCCGGCAGCTACAATCACCGCGCCGAAGTTATTCTGCAACATGCTCTGCCTCTTTCTTCAGAATTTTCTTAATTCTGGAATATTATACCTCATTTCAGCGGTTCGTCAACATAATCGACGAATTCTACCATTTTCAGTACTTTCTATTGTACACAGCATAACTTACAGCCTTCAATAGCGCGGTAAAAAGTAGAAGCCCCAGCGAAACATAAAAAGCCGGCATATTCCACAGAGCCGCCGTACAGGTAACAAACAGCATTGCCAAAATCAGCACATCCACTACAAGCCCGCCGCTTTTATCGTGCAAAAACCGATCTCTTTCCTCTTTCTTGCTTTTTTCTTCCTCCCACAGCAAGCGCTGATTGGCAAGCATCTTATTGCTCCGCACTATCTTGGCAATTACTACGCCCATACCGCCGAAAAAGATAATTCTGCTGACTGCCGTTGCAAGCCGTGTCATTTTTCTGGAGTCACCCAGACCAATCATGCCCACTATAACCATATAAGTCAGCATTCCTGCGAAAATGATCCACAAAATCCTGACTCTCAGCTTAACCTGTTCCGAATATGATTTATGCCTGCATCTGTTCATATTTTCTCTCCTCCAGCTCCTTATTTTCCTGCAGGCAATATAAATCTTCCACTGTGGTCTCAAACACTAAAGATATCCTGTAAGCCAGCATCAAGGAAGGGTTATATTGTCCTTTTTCCAGTGAAATGATAGTTCGGGAAGAAACGTCGACCAATTCGGCCAGCTCCTGCTGCGTCATGCCTCTCAACTGCCGGTACTCTCTTATCCTGTTTTTCAGAGATTTCACCCCTTTCAACAACATGAAGCACACTTCGCATGAAGTTTACTTCATGTTAGCATTTTTTCAGTATTCTGTCAACAGTTCGAGGACGCTATTGGATAAAAAAACATAGAACGCGAAGTTTTACAAAGATTTAACGTTTGACAGTACCCTTTCTCGTCTCTTTTTCGTAAAAACGGATTGAACTTGTCAGATGTTCTATGGTAATATTATGATTGTTAAGGAAATGAAAAAAACAGGTAAAATTGAATCAGGGGATGTATTTGTGGATATCTTTTCTTTGTTCACGCTGTTTGGAGGGCTGGCATTTTTCCTTTATGGAATGCATGTAATGTCAAGCGGTCTTGAGAAGATGGTGGGAGGGAAGCTGGAACGCATCCTGAAATCCATGACTTCCAACAAGTTTAAAAGCCTTGCTTTGGGCGCTGTGATCACCATTGCTATTCAGTCCTCTTCCGCCATGACCGTCATGTTGGTAGGTCTCGTCAACTCCGGCATTATGCAGCTGGAACAGACGGTGGGCGTTATCATGGGTTCCAATGTCGGCACCACGCTTACCGCCTGGATTTTAAGTGCAGCCGGCATTCAGGGGGACAATGTGTTTATGCGTCTCCTAAAACCGGAATCCTTTGCCCCAATCATCGCGTTGGTCGGCATTGTGCTTATCCTCTCTTCCAAAGAGGGGAAAAAGAAAGACGCAGGTTCGATTCTGGTGGGTTTTTCCATTCTGATGACAGGTATGACCTTCATGAGCGATTCGGTAAGTCCGCTGGCGGACATGCCTGTTTTCAAGGATATTTTGGTCATGTTCCAGAATCCCTTGGCGGGTATTCTTCTGGGAGCCATCGTGACGGGTATCATCCAGAGTTCAGCCGCATCAGTCGGCATTCTGCAGTCTCTTTCCATGACGGGGAGCATCACTTTTGGGATGGCGATCCCCATCATCATGGGACAAAATATCGGCACCTGTGTCACGTCGCTAATCTCCAGTATCGGCACGAATAAGAATGCAAAACGCGTGACTGCTGTGCATGTCTATTTCAATGTGCTTGGCACCGTCATCTGCCTTTCGGGCTTCTACGCTCTCAACGCGTTCTTCCATTTCGATTTTATCGACCAGCCTATATCTACCGTCGGCATCGCTGTAGTACACAGCCTCTTCAACGTCCTCACCACGCTGATCCTGCTGCCCTTTTCCAAGCAGCTGGAAAAGCTGGCCAAAATTACCATTCGGGAAAAGAGCACAAAAGAAGAGCTTTTGGACGACAGACTTCTGCTCTCGCCATCTTTTGCCATTGCCGAATGCCGTAACTTGACAGTAAAGATGGCGAAAACAGCCCGCGATTCCATGTTGACCGGTATCGGCCTGATTACAGATTATGACGCTAAAACAGCGGACCTCCTCACCCAGCGGGAAGAAGAGATTGACCTCTATGAGGACAAGCTGGGTACCTATCTGGTTAAACTGAGCAGCAAAAGCCTATCCCACAGCGACAGCAACGAGGTTTCCGAGCTGCTACATGCAATCGGCGACTTTGAACGGATCGGCGACCATGCCGTCAATATTCTGCGCGTTGCCACAGAAATTCACGATAAGGGCTTGGCTTTCTCAGAGGATGCACAGAATGAGCTCAAAGTGCTGACGCAGGCAATCGTTGACATTTTAAACCTAACCGTAGACGCATTTGAAAAAGACGATTCTGCACTCGCTTCCCGTGTAGAACCTTTGGAACAGGTGATTGACGGCTTGAAACTGGAACTGAAAAACCGTCATATCCGCCGTCTGCAAAACGGACAGTGCACAATTGAACTGGGGTTTGTTCTTTCCGACATCCTGACGAACTACGAACGTGTTTCAGACCATTGTTCCAATGTGGCTGTTTGTATTATTCAGATTAAGGATTCTGTAATGGATACCCACGGATACTTAAACGAAATTAAAACTGCCGGCGGACAGGATTATACGGATGCATTTAATCTCTACCAAAAGCAGTATCAGCTGCCTGTTTCCCATCAACAGGAATTGGCGGAAGTTTCCGTACCCTAAAGTAAAAAAGAATAGATTGCAAAGACGCCCTGAAACCTGATGAATCAGCAGGTTTCAGGGCGTCTTCCATTCTATATAAACGGTTGATCGAAGGACTCCGGCAAAAAGCAAACGATATAGTTTGGCTGTACAGGAGAATCATGCGATATACTTTCCCGGACGGCCTAAATTTTGAAGTGCCTTTTCTATATAATTAACTATTTACCTTCTTCCATGGCAAAACAGCTGAGCTTCCCGGCTTGGCTAACCGAAGCCAGAAAAACCTCCTCCGGATTCTTGTAGCCCATCTGCCGCAGCTGCTCCCTCAGCCATTGGGGATCCTTTCCCGCAAGGCTCAATTCACGCTCCATAACCTTTCCGTCCACGATCACATTAAACGGCAGGGTTTCCTTTTTTACCGGCAGCTTCATGTCATCGGGCGTAGCAGGCCGATATAAGCTTTTCGGAAGAAAACTCACGTTTCCGTTCTGTTCAAAAATGGCGGTTTCAATCTGGCTTAAATCATAGAAACCGGCTATGCGGGCCATTGCCAGCAGTTCATTCACGTCCAATCTCGCTTTCTTCATCTTGGCTTTACTCAGCCGTCCGTTTGTCATGAGGATGATAGGCTTTCCTGCAAAGAATGCCCTTGCTTTATTGGATTTCGTGCTGATATAAGAAATGAGCACCGCCACAATACCATAGATGATCATAGCCGTGGCAGGCTGAACCGGATCTTCCAAATCCGTGGCCAGCTCCGCCGCTATCGAACCAATTGTAATGCCAATGATGTAGTCAAACATACTGAGCTGAGAAATCTGTTTATTTCCCATTATCTTTGTCAAGATAAAAAGGATAACCAGCGAAACCACGCTGGAAATCAGAATTTGTAGCAGTACCATAGAGAAACCTCCACTTCGTGCGGATTTTTAACTATGGTACGTCATTTTCTTCTTTTTATTCCCGACTACCGCTCCAATCCTGTATCCTGTCATAACAACAGTCTATCGCATTTGACAGGATCTTTTTTGCAGCTTCTGCATGGACTTCGCCAGATTTACATAATTCCGTTTCCGCCTGCCTCGCTGCATCAAACAGGACCTGAAACAGTTCATGGTATCCATCCATTTCCTTCATCCCTTTTCTCCATTAGAATTGATTTTCAATTCAAATTAAATTTGTTATGAATACTATCTATATAGTAGAACAAATTATAAAATAATGCAAGAAGAAGATTGAAGGGATTGACCAACCATGGGAACCTTTCTTCCTAAACCTTATAGACGGCAGCAGGTAACCATCCGGCTGACCAGTGATAACCTGCAGAAGATTGATGAGTATGCGGAACGCTTGGGCCTGACCCGGAGTGAATTTATCGACCAATGTGTTGCTTTTGCTCTTGCCCATATGGATGAATCCAAACTGAAAGATGTATAGCATGTAGGCTGGCTTGAAAGCGAGAAAGTATTTTTGATACTTTTTCGCTTTTTTTCTGCCTGTACGTACCCGCATTTGCAGTTCGGTTTCTCCCATAACTTTTTTGCTTTCCCACTTGACTTATCGAGAATATTGTATATAATCAATATATACGATATTTCATCTGCAGAAGACTATATCGAGGTAAACTATGGATATTATTCTCAGCAATCAAAGTGGAAAACCCATTTATGAACAAATCTGCGAGCAGATCAAATCCCTGATTATTTCCGGGAAGTTATCGGAAGGGGACGCCCTTCCCTCCATGCGTCTGCTCGCAAAGGAACTGCGCATTAGTGTAATCACCACCAAACGGGCTTATGAAGAGCTGGAACGGGAAGGCTTTCTCTATTCTGTCCCTGGAAAGGGAAGCTTTGTGGCCGGCAAGAACATGGAGTTTGTTCGGGAAGAACAACTGCGGAAGTTGGAGGAACATCTCAATAAAGCAGTAGAAATTGCACGGATGTGCGGCATGTCTCAAAAGGAACTTTGCACTACAATCGCCATTCTATTTGAGGAAAACCAAGGCTGAATCC
>PPYE01433002.1_pt1 | contig 21210 bp, 16 predicted proteins | sample 1559881 | NCBI WGS metagenome assembly PPYE01 (sample SAMN08240022, study PRJNA423297) | Human gut metagenome, whole genome shotgun sequencing project.
TGCCAAAGGCAATCATTACAGTTCCCGCCTTGCCGCCCAAAAGGCAAGGGCGGCATTTCGACTGACGGCGAAAACCGGCGGAAACTCAATGGGTATTTTGTGGTATAATGATTGCCAAAGGCAATCATTATGGTTCCCCTCTTGTCCGGTCAATGTCCGGCCGGCCATTTTGATTCGCAAAAATCGAGGGAAACCAAACGGATGCTTTATGGTATAATGATTGCCAAAGGCAATCATTACGGTTCCCCTCTTGACCGGCCCAATGTCCGGCCGGCCATTTTGCTTCGCAAAAATCGAGGGAAACCAAACGGATATTTTATGGTGTAATGATTGCCAAAGGCAATTATTATCGTTCCCACTTTGCCACAAAAAAGCAAGGGCAGTATTTTGCCCAACGGCGAAAACCAGTGGAACCCCAACGGATGCTTATGGTATCAGGATTGCCAAAGCAAGATTTCTACCGGTCTTTGCGAAACAAAGCTGCATCCATGCTCTTTGACCGCAAGGCAGGAAGCAGCATTTGCCCAAAGCAAGTGCCGCGATTCGGGTATCTTACCCACAAGAAATGCAGGCTGCCGCCTCAGGGCGGTATTCTGCAGATGGAAAAGAGGATTGTCACCGTGCAATACAATTATGATGTAGCCATCGTCGGCTCCGGCGTGGCAGGGTTATTCGGCGCCTGCCATATGGACCCTTCCCTGAAGGTTTTGGTCATCGCCAAACGGGAGCCGGATCTCACCAACACCTCCCTGGCCCAGGGAGGCATTGCGGCGGTGCTGGACACCGTGAACGACAATCAAGAGGATCACATTCGGGACACCATGATTGCCGGCGGCTATGAAAATAACCCGGACGCTGTGCGGCTTTTGGTTAGCCGGGGTCCGGCGGATGTGCGGGAACTGATGGAGCTGGGGGCGGTGTTTGACCGCAACCCCGACGGCAGCTTGAACTATACCCTGGAAGGTGGACACTGCCGTCCCCGGATCGTCCACCACAAGGACTCCACCGGCAGTGAGGTGCAGCGGGCGCTTTTGGCCTATGTCCGCACCCTGCCCAACGTCACCATCTGGGAGGACTCCCTGGTGGCGCTGCTGAAAAAGGATACCTGCTTCCACCTGGACGTGATTCAGGAACACACCGACCTCATCCGCCACGTCAACGCCCGGGTCTGCCTGCTGGCCACCGGCGGCATCGGCCGGGTGTATGAGTACACCACCAACTCTAAAATCGCCACCGGGGACGGCATTGCCTTTGCCTACCGGCTGGGGGCCAGAATTAAAAACCTCCACTATATCCAGTTCCACCCCACCGGCTTTGCCAACAAAAAGGATCGGGAGACTTTCCTGATTTCCGAATCGGTGCGGGGAGAAGGGGGCTATCTGCTCAACGCCGAAAAGAAGCGTTTCATGCAAAACTACGACCCCCGGCAGGAGCTTGCCCCCCGGGATGTGGTGAGTCACTTTGAAATGGTGGAGACCAAGCGGCAGAACAGCAATGATCTGTGGCTGGACATCTCCTACAAGCCCGCCGACTTCATCCGCCAGCGGTTCCCCATGATTTACCAGAAGTGCCTGCAATACGGCTACGATATGACCAAGGAGCCCATCCCCATCTATCCCTGCCAGCACTATCTCATGGGAGGCATCGACGTGGACCTGTGGGCCCGCACCACTGTGGAAGGGCTGTACGCCGCCGGGGAATGCTCCCACACCGGGGTCCACGGCAACAACCGGCTGGCCTCCAACAGTCTGCTGGAAGCCCTGGTGTTCTCCCACCGGGCTGCCGAGGACATCAACCGCCTGGCCAAAGAGGGCAAGCTCCCGGACTTTTGCGATGGGGATTTCCCGGAAGACCACTACACCGACCGGCTTCCCGGCGGCATCCGCACCGAGGTTCGGGCCATTATGCAGCGCAGCTTCTTTGTGGCCCCCAACGTGGAGGAGTGCCGCAAAGGGCTGGTGCGGCTGGATGAGCTGCGCCGGTTTATGGAAAGCGGCAAATGGCACATGGACTTCCACTGTGTGGAATCCCGCAGCTTAGTCACGGTAGCGGATCTGATCCTCCGGGGTGTGGTCCAGCAGGAAGAAGCCAAGGAAAAAAAGCAGGAGGAAGCAAATCAATGAATCTGCCCATCTTTTATGTGGATGACCTGATTCAGCGGGCCATCACCGAAGACATCAACTACATCGACGTCACCAGCGACTATCTGCTGGAAGACGACGATATGAGCCAGGCTTATTGGGTCTCCAAGGACAGCGGAGTGGTGGCCGGACTGGACATCGGCCTGAGGGTATTTACCCTGCTGGACCCCGCCATTGTGATTGAAACCAAGGTGAAGGACGGGGACCGGGTGGAAAAAGGGGACATCCTGGCCACCATGGAAGGCCCCACTAAAAGCCTGTTAAAAGGGGAACGCACCGCCTTAAACCTGGTGCAGCATATGAGCGGCATTGCCACCGCTACCCGCCGCTGCGTGGACCTGGTGGCCGGCACCAAAGCCACCATTGCCTGCACCCGGAAGACTCTCCCCGGCCTGCGCCCCATCCAGAAGTACGCCGTGGTCTGCGGAGGTGGACGGAACCACCGCTACAACCTCAGCGACGCCGCCATGCTCAAGGACAACCACATCGACGCTTACGGCAGTCTGACTAAAGCGGTGGAAACCCTGCGCAGCCGCACCGGCCATATGGTGAAGATTGAGTGCGAGACCCGCACCCTGGAAGAATTGCAGGAAGCCCTGGACTGCGGGGTGGACGTGATTATGCTGGACAACATGGACCTGCCCACCATGAAGAAGGCGGTGGAGCTCACCGCCGGACGGGCCAAGCTGGAAGCCAGCGGCAACATCACCGAGGAAAACATTGCCCAGGTGGCCGCCACCGGGGTGGACATCATCAGTCTGGGCGCCTTGACCCATTCGGTAAAGTGCTTTGATATTTCCATGAAAATCAAACGAAAAGAAAACTGACGGCAGTATCCCCTTTGGCGGCCAAAACGGCCGCCATTTTGCTGCGCAAAAATCAGGGGAACTTGCCCGCTGCTGCCAATCTAAGCCGAAAACCTCCCCCTACCCGGCGCTAACCCACAGATTTGCCGGGGCGGGCAATGATCCAACCGCCTTTTCTCCCAAAACAGCGGGCTCAAAAGATTTCTGGAGTGATTTTATGTATACCCTCTCCCTCATCGCCGCCGTAGCGGAAAACGGCGTCATCGGCAAAGACGGCGGCCTGCCCTGGCACTTCCCGGCGGACCTGGCCTGGTTTCGAAGGTGCACCACCCATCACACCGTCATCATGGGAGCCAACACTTTCCGGGCCATCGGCAAACCCCTGCCCCACCGGGACAACCGGGTGGTGTCCTCCACCCTCTCCCCGGCGGACACCGGCTGTCCGGTGTACCCCTCCATGGAAAAGGCTTTGGACGGCTGCGCCGGGGAGGTGTTTGTCATTGGGGGCGCCCGGCTCTACCAGGAGGCCCTGCCCCTGGCGGACAAGCTCTACCTCACCCACATCCGCCGCCCCTATTCCGGAGACACCTGTTTCCCAAAGGTGGACTTTACTCAATGGCAACCGGTGTATTCCTGTTCCCAGCCGGGAAATCCGGCTTTGGATTTTGTGATTTATGAGCGGATTGTGAAAAAAAGATAAAGGTTCTATGGAATTTCCCAAAGAGTTCACAAATTGGTGCTATGGTATAGGGGTTCCCACCGGGAAATTTCAACATGGAAAGAAGTATGATTATGGAACCCTGGATGACCATCAGCCGTTGGATTTTGCTCTTTGCCATTTACAGCATATTGGGCTGGTGCTACGAAGTGGTGTTGGATTTTGTGGTACGGCAGAAGCTGGTAAACCGCGGCTTCCTCATGGGCCCTTACTGCCCCATCTATGGCTTTGGCGCAGGGCTGGTGCTGCTGCTTTTCTATGACCAGAACCTGAACCCCATCGCCCTTTTTCTAGCCAGCGCAGCCATCTGCACCGCATTGGAATACTTCACCTCCTACTGGATGGAGCGGTTCTTCCACGCCCGATGGTGGGATTACAGCAAGAAGCACTTTCAAATCAACGGGCGGGTCTGCCTGGAAGGGTTCCTTGCCTTTGGCGCTATGAGCGTCATTTTGGTGTACTGGCTGCATCCCGGGGTTGCCGCCCTGCTGGAACTGCTTCCGCCCCTGGGCATGATTATCGCTGCGGCGGTGTTTGCCGGCTGGTTTGCCTTTGACATCATCCGCTCCGTCCTCTCCGCCCTGCACCTGGACCAAAAGCTGGCCCGGCTGCAAAAGAACTGGGAGGAAAACATCTCAAAATTCCAAAAACGGGTCACGGCGGGCAAGAAGATTCTGGCCGACAAAAATTTCGGCGAGGGACGACTGCTCCAGGCCTTCCCCACCTTCACTTCCCAGAAACATTCCCAAGGAGTGGAGCAGCTCAAAGAGCATTGGCAGAAGCTGCGTGCGGAACGAAAAACCAAAACGAAGCCCTAACCAAGTTCTACAATTTGTAATATCATATTAAAAGAATACCATCCGGCATGAATTTTCGTCCTGCCGGATGGTTTTTGTTGTATTTGGCGAAACGCTCAGCCCTTGGCGTCCCGGCCAATCAATGCTTTCATCGCCGCCACCGCCGTTTCCAGCATGGGGCCCACGTCAAAGTCCTCCTCCACCGGCTGATCCGGCCGGTCCCAAGCGTGGTTGTTGCATACCAGCAGCACCGCCCCGGCCCGCACCCGGCGCACCGCAGCCGTCAGGAAGATGGTGGCGCACTCCATCTCGGAAGCCAGCACCCCCGCCTGCTCCCACATCTTCCACTTTTCCTTCAGCATCCGGCCCACCGGCATACTCTCCGGGTCGTGCTGGCCGTAAAAGGAATCCTTGCTTTCCACAATCCCCAGCCGATAGGGTACCCCCAGGGTTTGGGCGGACTGCTCCAGCGCCCGGACCACACCGTAGTCCGGCACAGCGGGAAACTCCAACGGAAGATAGGAACAGCCGGTGCCTTCCTTCCGCACCGCCCCGGTGGGGATGACCAAGGTGCCCACCTTCAAATCCGGCTGGATGGCCCCGCAGGTTCCCACCCGCAGCAGGGTGTGGGCGCCGCTCTGCACCAGCTCCTCCACCGCAATGGAGGCGGAGGGTCCGCCGATGCCGGTAGAAGTCACCGTGACCGGCACACCGTTCAATTTGCCGTTCCAGGTACAGAATTCCCGTTGATCTGCCACCGGATAGGGCTGCTCCAACAAAGCCGCAATTTTTTCCACCCGCTTGGGATCGCCGGGAAGGATGACATAGGGATTAAGCTGTTCCGGGTAAGCGCCCAGATGGTACAGGGGTTTGGATGGTTGGGTCATGGCGGATACCTCCTTTTTCGTCCCGTCGAAAGAAATCAAATACGAATTTCTTTCCTCTGTTTGTTTTCAGTATACCCTTTGCCCCGCAGGCCTGTCAAGAAACGAAATAGCGGAGAAGCAGCTGCCTCTCCGCTGAAAACTCAGGGGTTTATATCCTGATAAATATAATCGTGCAAAATCTCGGTGGCAATGCCCAAATCGTAAACATAGTACCACCGGGTGCCGATATACTGTCCTCTGGCGTTGCATTCACCGTTGGGCAAGGCGGATTGGCCGAAGCTGGGACCGGAAGTCACCGCCCAAGTACCGATATCCAGCATCTCATCCACCGTCAGGGAGGTAGTGCACTGGCCCAGCACCATGCTGGCCAATCCGGGCAGTTTGGTCAGATCCATCTGCGATACCGAATCAAACAGGGAGTTCAGCACCTCCCGCTGCCGTTCGGTGCGGTCCATGTCCGAGCCGGTGTAACGGTCCCGGGAATACGCCACGGCCTGACCGCCAGTCAACAGCTGATACCCCGCCTGCTGCACCGGCTCCGCAGAAATCCCCAAGGATTGCAACTCCGGAATATAGTTATTGAGCACCTGGCGCTCGTCCTCATCCACATTGACGTACACCCCGCCCACATAGTCAATGATGTTGGCCAGCTGGGCAAAGTTCACCGTTACAAATTCCTGGATGTCCATATTGAAGTTTTGATTGATGGTGCGGATGGCCAGCTCTGGCCCGCCGTAAGCATAGGCATGGGTAATTTTATCCATGCCGTAGCCGTCCACTGCCACATAGGAGTCCCGTGCAATGGAAATCAGCTTGATTTGGTTGTCGGTGCGGTTGACGGAAAGAATCATCAAAGCGTCAGACCGGCCGGAATCGGAGGAAACATCCCGGGTGTCCACCCCAAACAGCGCAATGTTGGTGATGTCCGCCGCCGGTTCTACCTGGCCTTCCCCAATGTCTTCCACGGAACCGGAAGGCGTGGTAATGCCCAGCTGGCTGGTGTCCAGTTCCACATATTCCGCCGAACCCAACAAACTGCGAATATAAAGATAAATCCCGCCGGCCAGAGCCAACAGTACCGCTAAAATGATACAGAGGATAACAATAATCTTTTTCTTCACCGACCATTTTTTTCGTTCCTTTTTGGACACACGGGCCGGTTTGCCGCCATCGTGATGCAAAGCCACGATCTTCACCTCAAACTTTTTGGATTTCGTTTTATTTTAGCATATTCCAACAAAAAGGTCAAGAAATGGAAGAAATTGGAGAGTCTCATCCTAGGGCCGTCGGACTGTCCCTTACTGCGGCTTCAATCCAGCAGCAAACTTGTTGTGTCCATACCCGATACTGCCATGGATTACCCTGAAAAAAGGGAACCCATCTGCAAGCGCAAATGGGTTCCCGCACATTGATTTTTACTTTTCAACCGGCAATCCAATTCTCATTCTTTCGGAACGATCCGCCCGTCTTTGATTTCCAGCTCTCCCAGCTGATCCAACACGTTATGCCGGAAATCCAACTCTTCCTGGTCCTGAAAGCCCACAAAGTAGACTTGTTCAATGGCATCCCGCTGAAAAAAGAACAGGGAAGAAGAGTCGAGGATCCCTTCCGGATAGTAACAGGCAGAATAGTCGTAAATCACATCTTCCCCTGCCCTTCCTTGAATGCGGCCACAGATCATCACCCGTTTTTCTCCGCCTTTCAGCAGGACCACAGAACCCACCGGCAGCAAATCTTGATACATGGATATTCCTCCGTTCCATCATATGGACTCAGGTTTTACCTGAGGTTTTTCTTTGGCAAAGGATATTTCCCAGCGGATTCCAAAACCCGCCGACACCGCTCCCGTTGCGCTGCCGGCTTGAGCGGTCAAACCCGTTCCGCCTACTTTAAGAAAGCCGCCGCCCGGAACAGAAAGGCTGTGGGAAACCGTTCCTTTCGCCGCCGGGACTGCGATTCCGGCTGGTTTGGGTTCTGCAAGGCCTTTTGCTGCCTGGGGAAAGAATCCTTCGAAAACCGAAACGGTGCCCCGGAAACCGGCAGCTTTCCCTGCCCCTTGGGAAAAGAGGAAGCCTGCCGCCAAAACCGCGCCCAGTGCACCTGCCACCGCTGCAGTTGTTTTCGCATTGCCAAGCAGGTGTACCAAACCGGCGGCTAAGGTTCCCCACACTGCGGCAGTGAAATTTTGCCCTGCCTTTTGAGACGCCGGGCTGCTTGTGCCGGGTTTTGAAAACACTTTGTCGGGAGATGGCTTTTCCCAAACGCTCCGATTGGTTTCCGAAAAACTCCCCAGTCCCAAGCCAAAGCTGCCGACTGCCATGGCTTTTCGTCCCAAGTCGTCTCCCCAGCGCTGAACCTGAAGTTCCGTATTTTGATACAGGTTTGCGCCCCGCTCCACCGTCTGCCGAATCCGGTTCATGCGCTGTTCAATTTCCGACAGCTGGCCGGACACGCTTTGAAGCCGCTCCAGCAAACGGTGTTTTGCCAAAACCTTTCCATCCACCTGATGCCGCAATGCACTCAGAGAATAGTTCACATTCCCCACTGTGGTTCGAGAAGATTGAATCAAACTATTCAGGCCTAAAACGGAGCTGACATCAATCGCCGTTCTGCTCATTTCCTTGCCCCCCTATGCGCACCTATCCTCAGCGGGGTGTCCCGCATTTGGGGCAGACCCGCAGGGAAGCATCGAAGGAAGCGGCGCAGTTTTTGCAAAACGCCATACTCCCGCTGCCTAAGGTGGAACTGCCTCCTTGATAGGGCTTGGCCGGACGGGGTGCCGCATTCTGATTGCGCAGCAGTTTAATCAGCAGAATCAACACCACAGCCAACAGCACAAACAACACCGCAAGGCCAATGTAGATAATAATAAATTCTGTATACATTCCAAAAACCTCCTAAAAACCCCTCATCGGCGGAGGGGTTTCCTCCGCCGAGAAGAGTCTGGATTACGTTTTATCCTTCTTCTTGTTCTTCATCCTTCTTTTTCCGGCGGCCAAATACCAGAAACGCAGTAATTCCCAAAGCAATTACCACCACTCCTGCAATGGTGCCGATAAACAAAGGCGTATTGTTGTACCAACGGACGAAGAAGTTGGTAGATACCAGGAAATCTGCCACGGTCACTTCCTGCCGGTTGCCCGCCGCATCTTCCGCCACAATGCGGACATCCTGGAGGCTGTTGGTTTCCGGAATGGAGAACTGATAGCTCTCTTCGTTTTCCTGATACTCTACTGCCTGGTCGTTGAGATAAATGGTGACGTTTTCCAGCACCAGGTTATCCCGGATTTCCACTGTGGTATCCTTGACCTGCACCGGGTACTGGGCCCCGTTATCCAAATCCAGTGGCACGATGACCGGAGCGGTTTTATCCACGCCGAAGGAAATTTCCGCCTGCTTTGCTTCATCGATGTTTTCATTGATGTTGCCTGCACTATCCACCGAGTACACCGAGATAGTATACCGGCCGTCATCCGCAAACAAACTGCGGTTGATGATGTAGCGGTATACGCTCCACTGGCCGTTGCCGCCGGTGACTTCCACGGTGTAGTCGGTACCTTCCACCAGGTCCACCGGGGTGCCGTTCTTAGTCATCACGATGCGGATGGTATCGTGGTTCAGGGCGTCGACATTGATTTCTTCAAAAATCACGTCTTCCTCTGTCTGAACGAATTTCCCGCTGAGGTCAGCCAGATCGGTCAAATCATAGGTGGAGCCGAACCGGTTGGCGGAGAATGTGATGGTTTGGGTGGTCACATTGCCGGCACGGTCGGTCAAGCTCACCGTCAGAGTGTAAATGTCGTCCACCTGCTTGGTGTGCTCAAAGTCGGCATAGGTGAAGCGGCGGCCGTTGGCAATTTCTTCATAAGCACCTGCATAATTGACGGTGCCGTTGTTGACGCCAGACAAAGAGATGGAAACAGCATCGGGGTTGAAGTTGGTGTCAAAGAAGGTAATCACCGGGGCCACCGTGCCGTTGTTGGCGGACTGGTTGCCCACGCCGGTAATCTCCAAGGTGGGCGCCGTCTGATCGACATAGAAGGTTTGCGGCGCAAAATCGGCGATGGCGTTGCCCGCCATATCATTGAATTCAATGTCGAAGGTGTACAGTCCGTCTGCCGCATAGAGCAAGGTTGCAGTATGGGTATCCCCTTGGGTGGTCCAGCCGCCGAGGGTGGGGAACACCGAGGCTGCCCCGTTGTCGGTGGCGGTGCCCAGCACCGTGACCCGGGTGGGGTCAAAGTTGTGCTCCACAATGGTAATGGTGGCAGTGCGCTGTGCGCTGTAATAGTTGCCGTTCATCACATCATTGTTGTTGTAGGACACCGACAAAGTGGGGATGGTTTTGTCGATGGTAAACCGGTGCTGGGGCACTGCCGCAGCGGCATGACCGGCACGGTCGGTGTACCCGATGTCGAAGGTGTAGTCCCCGTCTGCGGTGTAGGACACACGGGCCACATAATAGCTGGCGTTGGGGTCGGTGGCATTCCAATGCTCTTCCCAGCCGGTGAGAGTGGGAATCACGCCGTCGGTGTTGGTGATGGCCATCTGAATGTCCGAAGCATTGAAGTTCCGCTCGGTGACGGTAATGGTGGCGGTGCGGTCCGCCTGGTAAATGTCGGTATAGGTGGCGTCGGGACTGTTGTTGTCGTACACCACATCAATAACGGGGGCAGTCTTATCCACGCTGAACTGGATGGACTGGGTGGAGGTGTTGCCCGCCCGGTCGGTCATGGTGACCGAAAGCACAATGCCGTTGCTGTCGTTGGACACGTTGATGGTGGTGTTCATGGCAGTTACCAGATTGTTTTGCTGATCGGTAATCTGCCAGCCTTCTGCGGTCAGGCCGCCGTTATTTTCCACATTCACCTCGCCGCTTTGATTATTTGCGGTGTCGTAGGGGGCGGTGACGCTCCACTCCACCCGGCGGATGCCGGAATAGGTGTCCGTAATGGCAATGTTCACCGGCACATCACTGCCGTACAGTTCCAGGCCGCTGGCGTCCCGGTAAGAGGTGTCTTCCTTGGTGAAGGCGATGTGGTTTTCCTGGTTGTGCTTATCCTGGGTTTCCAGAATCACACCGTCGGGGGTGACATAGCCTTCCCCGTCAGTGCCACCCTCCGTCGGGGTGTTGCCTACGTTGTCGGTGGCCTTGGCGTAAATCTGGCCTTTGAAGTTGGCGGGAACGGTGAAGGTAATGGTTCCCTCGGTGGAAACCGGCACCGGATCGTAGTCGGTTCTTCCGCCCTCCACATCCACAGTGTAGAAGGAAATAGTTTGCAGTCCGGAAGAGGGGCCGTCATCTGCAGCGGTTACAGTTACATCCGTGTCTTCCCTGAAATAGTAACCATAATCCGTCCGTTCAACAGGCTCTCTACTCCCTTCTACATATTGCTCATGATTAAAATCGAATTTGGTGATTTGAGGAGCATCAAGGTCTTGGTAAACAGTTACTTCCTTGTTGTCTACATTGCCCGCATTGTCGGTGACAACTACATTCAAACGATAGGTTCCGTTTTCTCTATTGCGCACCAGATTGCACTTTTTCACGGTAAGCGAGACGGTCAGTTCATCGGTTCTCCAGTCACAATCCTGATCATCAATATTCTGTCCCGAAAGCACTTTATTTACTACTATAGCATTGTCATTATTTAAATCATAAACCTCTACCGATTGTAAGCCAGAATCCGAATCTTTGACTGAAAACTCAAAGGCAATATCCTCTTCATCGAACCATTTTTGGCCATTTACTGCCTCAAAGGTTTCTCCCTGAGAGCTTGTCGTGATATCGGAAATAATCGGCTTTTGGGTTTCAATCATCACCTGGTCGCTGTCAATGTTATCTTCATTGGAAATAGCGGAAAGACTTGTAGGTCCATTGGAATGCCCCACGGCATCCTCCACTTTCACTGCCAATGCTTCATTGAAATAGACCTTTTCTTCCGAACCGACTTCATCCACCGGAACCTTAAAGACGAAAGTCCTTTCATCCATCACGGAAGCGGGGTCGCCGAGTTGTTCCCATTCTCCACTGTTATTTTGCCGGTACAGCGTAGCCGTTGCCAATCCAGCGGACGGCGGCGCATCGGATGCAGCAACCGTAATCTGCACCTGTTGTTTGCAGAAATTGCCGAAGGACAGGAAATTGATAACTTGTTTGAAAGTACTTTGCTGTACCGGAGTTATTTCAATGCCGGTCAATTCCGGAGCCTTCAAATCCTGGTAAACAATGAAATCAACAGGCTCATTTTGATTTCCGGCATTATCAGTTGCCACAATAACTAGATGATAAGAGCCGTCGTTACCTCGCACAACTTTTTCCGACGTGATGTCGCTCGTGCTCCATGTAACCTCTTTGTCGGCGTTTGTAAACTCTTGGTCCAGCACCAAAGCGGCTTCCGGATTCTCCGGATAATATTCATTGTTAGCATCGTATACCTGCACTCGCTGCAACCCGGATGCATCTTCTTCTAATGTGCCATCCGGCACATCACTTACTGTAAAGGAAAACGTGATCGTTTGTTCATCGAACCACTTTTCACCATCTACTTCTACAGATTGACCCTCTTCCGTTGTGGAGGTTTCCATTTTAGAAACAACGGGCGCAACCGTTTCAATCAACACCGTATCGCTGTCAATGGAATCTTCATTGGAAATAGCGGAAAGTCTTGTGGGTCCATCGGAATGCCCCACGGCATCCTTCACTTTCACTGCCAATTCTTCATTAAAGTAGACGTCTTCTTCCGAACCGACTTCATCCACCGGAACCACAAAGACGAAAGTCCCTTCATCCGTCACGGAAGCGGAGTCGCCGAGTTGTTCCCATTCTCCACTGTTATTTTGCCGGTACAGCGTAGCTGTTGCCAATCCAGCGGACGGCGCAACGTCGCTGGCAGTTACCGTGATTTGGATTTTATCGTTGTGGAAAATTCCAAAGGTTAAAAAGTCTGCGACCTGTTCCCAAACAGAACCCTGGTATGTTTCAATGGTCACGCCTTCCATATTGGGCGCTGCCACATCCAGATACACCGTATCCGTTGCAGGTTCCTTATCTTCCGTTTCAGGATTCTCATCGTAGGGCACACCAGCATTATTGGTAGCGGTGACTTCCAGGGTGTAACTTCCATCTTCCGGCCGCTGTGCAACCTGTTCGATTACAGAAGTATCAATGATGTAATCCACTGAAGATACTTCCTGTGCGGTAAAATCCTCTTTTACAATTAGGCTGGTAATATCTTGCTTGTTTAACAAGATTTGTACGTCTTGGATGCCTACATTTTCATCCGAAATGGTGACGGTAAACTTGGTATCCCCGCCGTACCATTTCGCACCATTTTCCGCAGTATATCCAGGATCATCCGGGACAATGGTTACCGTGGGAGCGGTAGCGTTGATCTGCACAAAATTGCTCAGAGCCGAACCGGTATCTGCGGGGCCTTTTTGATCGGAAGCACTGCCTGCCACATCAGTGGCAATCGCTGTAATCTCCGCCCCGCCTGCAAACTCGTCGGCATTAAGCTCAAAGGTGGCGCTTCCATTGACGGTGTTCAAGGTTTCAATGATGGTGTCCCCCTTGTACAGGGTGATGGACGCCACACCGGAAGACACACTGGAATCGTCATCGCCGGCGGTCACCGTGACGTAAATGGAATCGGCGGAATAGATGCCGAACTGCCTATCGTAAATCTCGTCACTTACCGCCGCATCTTCCTGACTGCTGAAGGAAAAGCCAGTGATTTGGGGATCTGTTTTATCAATCTGAACCACGGTCTGCGCCGCATCCGACACATTGCCGGAGCGGTCTACGGCGTAGATGTAGTAGGTAGCATTCTGCTCGCTGTCCAGCGTGAAGAAATAGGTGCCGTCCTGATTCTGCTGGGCCTCCTGGGCTCCTTCCACGGTCTGTTCCGTGTTGTAAACCACCCTGGCTACACCGGAAGCAAAATTACCTTCATCCGCTGCTGTCACAGTAACGGTTACAGCTTGGTTTGTCCAAGAATCCGCAGTGCTTTGTACATTTGTTACTTCTGGTTTTTCTTTATCAATGATAATCTGGATAGGGGGGTCTACGGTGACCTGTTTCAGCACCACGCCGTCCAGCACCTGAATGGTCTGGCTGTTCAGGGGAATGGATTCTGCCGTGGTCCAGGTGCTTTGCACCGGTGCAGAATAGTCTCCCACCACAATGCCAGTCAGGCCGGTGGAAATGGTTACGGTGCTGTTATAGGGATAAATCCAGTTGCTTCCTTCGGCAGTATCCTCTTTGATCATGCCTTCCGTCTCAGAAATGCTCATCTTGGCATCTGCCCAGGAAATGCTGGGGATGGATTCAAATACAGCCCCAATTTCCATTTTTTCGCTCACGTTGGCAACCGTCAATTCCAGGGCATAGGTATCCCCCTGCTTTAGTTCCAGAGTGACCCCTTCCGGGAGTGCAGTGACAAGGTGAGATTGCTGATTGATGACCACCGACTGAATCGTGTAATCGGGATTTGGAGTAAGAGTCAAAGTGACCGGGCTGCCGTGTTCTACCTCACTGCTGGCTGAATCCACTGCAACCGTCCCGTTTTCCACGCCTTCCGCCACGCTGATTTCATACTTGTTCAATTCAAAGGTGACGCTGAAGGTATAATCCTTGGTCATTTCCAAAACAGTTTCATAGCCGCCGTCATTGGCAACTTCCAGGTTGTTTTCCGGATTATCATCTTCATTGACGGAAGTGCCGTCGATTTTTACTTCGCTGACCCGGTAATTGTCATTGGCTGTGGCGGTGATTTTCACCAGAGTGGAATTTGGCGGATCGGTGGACTCGTCAAAAGAAACCGAACCGCCGTCAATTGCTTCGATTCCGTCTGCATCTTCCACTTTTCCGTCTGCATATTCCACTTTACCATTTTCATCCACTGAAAATGTGATGGTATAGGTCTGCCGGAGAAAGGTAACGGAAACTTTATGGGCCTCCGTCACGGGAGAAATGGTGTAGGTATAATCTTGCTCCCCGGCGGCTTCCTGGATTTCATTTCCATTCACCGTCAGGGTGCCGATGCGGTAGCCTGTTGCGGCTTCCACCTTAATTTCAGCGTCCTCCCCATAGTCTACCAAAAAGGGCGCCCCGCTGCCGTTCACCGTCACACTGCCGTTTTCCACTGGGTCCACGGCAATGCTAAACTGCTCTTTTTCCAAGGTAAGGGTCGAAGTGGTGTAGGGTTCGGCGGTCAAACCAGTAATGGAAATTTCACCGGTTTTGTACTGAGGATCCTCCTCTTTCGGCTCTACCCGGATGGTGTAGCTCTTGCTGATGTCAACATTCGGGAAGGTATAACCGCCGCTGGCATCGGTGTCAGTAGTAAACAGCGCCGCTTCGCTTTCTTCGATGGTCCCTTCAAACAAAGAAACCTGTGCGCCGGAATATCCCTGTCCATCCGAGCCATTCACCGTCCCGGAAATGGTGGTGGTGACCGGCTGCGGCTGCGCCGGGGTCAGCACGGCATAGTAGTTGATGTCATTCAAAGCCGGGGTGACGTTTGTTGATACCAAATCCTCATAGCCATTCACCCCGGTAACAGACAGCTGATAGGTTTTCCCATCCTCTACGCAATTTGCAAAGGTGGCCACGCCGTTTGCATCGGTTGAGGCGGAAAGTGGCTCCGCCTCCTGCAGGGCGGGGTCCGTCAGGGTGACTTCCGCCCCTTCCTGCGTCAAGGGGATGTAATTGCCTTCTCCGTCCTGGCTGCCGTCGGTCAAGGTGACGGTGTAGCTTTCCAGAATATCCGCCGCCTGCACCAGTCCGGCATGGGACACCGGAATCAAGCTGGCCAGCATCAGCAGCGCCAGGAAAGCCGCCACAAAGCGATAGGCTTTGGATTGTTTTCTCCTAAGCATTGATTTCATCCTTTCTCGCTGTAATTGATTTTATTTCCCGCATGGTTTTGCCGTTTAAAATGCAGTGGAGACGAAACGACAAAATCATAAAAGAAATCAAAAGAAGAGGTAAAACGCCGGATTGGATATTCAGTACCGTCAGCAGGATGACCCCGGCCAGACAGAGCAGAAACACCACATCCGCTGCGCCCCCCGCCTTGGTGCGGAAGGGGGCAAACAGCCCAATCCGCCCTTTGTCCGGAACTCCGCCCTGGGCGCCGGTGCGGCACCCTCTCCACGCCAGCCAGAACAGCACCTGCTCCCCAATCAGCCCCAGCCAGAACGCCAGGGGGAACACCAGGGAGACCAGGGCGTCGGTCTGGGGGTCGTCCCGCAGCAGCAACAGCCCCAGCACGGCAAAGGAGGAAAGTACCGAACACGCCATGGAAAATGCTAACAACAGCTTTAACTTCTTGGAACCAGTCTTCATCCAATCACCTCATCGGTATGCACCACCAAGATGGATTTCACCACCCGGAAGGACACGGCCCTTGGCGCAGCAGGCTGGGCCAGCACGGTAGTGTACTCTCCCTGCCCGGCCGGGGTTTCCTCCGACAGCACCTCGGTGGCCTGCTCCCATGGCCCGGTTTGGGGCAGCACCTCCGTCACCCCTGCAGAGGCGGCGGGTTGGGACGCCCCCAGCACATCGGTTGGGGTATCCTCCTCCCGAAGGGGGGCGCCCCCCTGCTCCGGCAGCACTTCCGTGACCCCTGTATCCGGCAAAACCTCCGTAACATCGGAATTCTGCATATTGGCGGTCATGGGGACGGCGTTGCTGCTGAGCTGCTCCGTTTCCTGCACCGACGGGGGAGCGGAAACCGGCGGCGCCGAGGCAGGAGATTGGACGCCGGTGGGATAGGGTGTGGCAGGCTGCGGCGCAGACTGGGAACCTCCCAGCCGCTTGGAGCCATGCCCCTGGTTCATCGCCTGGGGTCCGGGGTCCTTGGCTCTGGATATTTTTCCAGAGGTGGGATTCACCGCCGCCGGACGGTAATAATGCTCCCCGTTGGAAGCGCTGGCCTGGCGGATGGCTTTCACTTCACGGGCCACGGTTTTCCCGGTAAGGTCCCCGATGATGGCCCGGATTTTTAATTTGAAAAACAGGATGACAGCAGCAATCAAAGCAATTCCCGCCAAGGAAAAACCCACCACCGCTACTGCAAACCATGCCGTTGCACTCATCCAATCCACCTACTCTCTATATGCGTTTTCAATCGCCGACTGGGTCGCTTGAAACCGTGCCGTAATATCCCGCTGCATTTCCTGGGTTTTGTCCGACGTGGCGGAAACTTCTTCCACCGCATTCTGCACGGTTTCAAACAGCTGGGTCATATCTTCCTGGGTCACCCCGTCCGCACGGAACTTTCTTGCGTATGTTTCGATGGAATTGACTGCAAGCCGGTAGACTTCCAGCTGGATGATTTCGCTTTCATTTTCCTGAGAGCCTATCATGGACACCAGATTTTTGATATTCTCCCAATACGGGGCATATTTCCCCTGGTCGGAGGCTTCTTCAATGTCTAAGGTAATGTCCCGGTTAAACTGCCCGATGTCCCGATAGGTCAAGGCCATGACATAGTTGGAACCCGACTGGCCGCCGTAGGTGACGGTGTCGTCAAACCACTGGATGGCGCTCTTCATCCGGGTAATCTGATTGTCTGCGGTTTCCGTCTTTCCGTAATCATAGTAATACCAATACAGCTTCCCCACTTCAAAAGCCAAATCGGCGTAGCTCTCCTGATTGCGCAGCTGGGCCAAATTGGGATTGAGCTTGCGCAGCAGCACGCTTTCCTCTTCAGTGGTAAACTCGGCGTCGTCTTTGAAGGCTTCAATCATCCCCAGATACGCCTCTTCCTCCAAAGGCTTGATGTCGATGGCCTGGGAATAATAGGTGACTTTTTCTTCCGAAGTGGTGGCGTTTTCCGCCTGGATGATGTTTTGGGAATAGTCCACATTGTTGGTGGCCGTCTGCATTCCCAGCCCCAGCACCCCAACACCGGCAAACACCACGGCCGCCGCCGCCGTTGCCACAAAGGCCTTTAACTTCCGCTTTTGCTTGGCTCGGTAAGCGGCCCCGTATTCTTCATAATGGTTTAAGGCATACAGCAGTTCGGCACAGGATTGGTACCGGTCCTGGGGGTTAATCCGGGTGCATTTTTGAATAATCGCTTCCAATCCGGCGGAAAGCTGGGGGTTCCAATGCCGGATGGGGTAAATTTCATAGGGTGGCTCACAGGGGTTGTGCCCCGTGAGCAGATGGTATAGGGTCACGCCCAGCCCATATACGTCGGTGCGGGCATCGGTCTGCCCCTGGCCGCCGAACTGTTCCGGCGCTGCATAGCCCCTGGTTCCCATGCTCACCGTATCGCCCAGGCTCTGCTCCTTGTACTCCCGGGCAATGCCGAAGTCGATGACCTTAATGCTGCCGTCCGGTTTGAGCATCACGTTGGCGGGCTTCATATCCCGGTAGATAATGGGGGGCGTCCGGGTGTGGAGATACTCCAAGGCGCTGCAAAGCTGCTTGGCCCAGTCCACCACCAAATCCTGGGGCTGTGCGCCGTTTCGTTCCAGGATAGTGTTTAGGGTTTCCCCTTCAATGTAGTCCTCGATGATGTAGATCACCGTGCCGTTGTCGATGATGTCCACAATCCGCACAATGGCCGGATGGTCCAGCTGCTTAATCAGGTTGGCTTCGGCAATGGCGCTCTGTACCACAATCTCGTTGTTGCGGTCACGGGCCCGCTTTTCAATTTCCTTTACGGCCCACTGCTTATTCAGCCGGCGGTCCATGGCCAAATACACCCTGGACATGCCGCCCTGGCCAATGAGTTTCAGAATCTCATATTTATCATCAATAATCTGTCCGATGGCTGCCAAATCCCCTCACCTCCTAGCGCATCCGAATCAATATGGCGGAAATGTTGTCGGTTTCCTGCCGCTGCTTATTCCATTCCGTCACCGCCGTTAAATGCTGCTTCATGGCTTCCTGACTCAGATTGTTGGCAGGAGAAAAGGCGGATTGCAGTTCCTGCTCGGTAATCACATGGCGAAACCCATCGGAACAAAGCAAGCAGCACGCTTCCCCCGCAAACCGGCCAAACAGGAAATCCGGTTCCACCACCTTGGACGCACCGATGCACTGAAGCAGCACGTTCCGCCGGGGGTCCCGCAGAGCCTGTTCCGGGGTCAGCCGCCCGCTGCGCACTTCATTGGCTACCACCGTCTGGTCGAAGGTGAGCTGGCGCAGGGAATTGTTGGTAATCTCATAGGCGCGGGTGTCCCCCACATGGCCGATTAAGTAACTTCCGTCTGCAAAAATCAGAACCGCCGTCAGGGTGGAGCCTAATTGGATATGCTGGCTTCGTCCGTAATCCGCAATGTTTTGATTGAGGCCCTTCACCAGCCGCTCCCATTGATAACGCACATCCTCCATGGTATTGGGACCGGCCAGAGAGGCGGGCAGGCTTTGCTCAAACCAGGCGGAAAAGGCGCGGACCACGGTGGCGCTGGCCACTTCCCCCTTTTCCAATCCCCCCATGCCGTCGCAAATCACCGCCAGCAGCACATTCCCCTGGGGCGTTTCGGCTTCCTTGACGCAAAGGCTGTCCTGGTTGTTGCTCCGGCGAATGCCTACGTCCGTATGCAGCTCTACGATAAAATCCATAGTTTCACCTACCTGTCGTTTGAAGATAAAAGGTAAAGTCCTCATTCGCCAAACGCAGTCTTGTTCCGGAATAAATCTCTACTTCCCGATTCATGGGGACCATATGGCCGTCTACATAGGTTTTATTGGTGGAATGCAGGTCCACAATATAATACCGGTTGTCCCTGGTGATAATGTCTGCATGCTTGCGGCTGACGGCATTGTTGTCGGCAACGCAATAATCGCTGCCCAATTCCTTGCCGATACGGAAAGCAGGCCGGTTGAGCCAAATCTTTTCCCCGGTCCGTTCCCGAATCAAGTAAGGGGTGTCCGGCGTATTCAACTCTTCCGAACCCAGCACCGTGGTTCCCCCGGGGTCGGCTCCCAGCACCGTGGTTTGTTCGCCGGGCTGCACCACAGGCGGCACTGGAGCAGGGGCAGGAGCGGGTGCTGCCACCGGGGCAGGCGCCGTTGCTGCTGCAGGCATCCCTTCCGCCGCCGGGGCGAAGGCCGCTGCGGAAACCGTTCCCATCACCACACCCGGTGCAGGCGCTACTACCGGGCCGGGCGCAGCAGCGGGCATGCTTCCCGGAACCGACGCTGGTGTTGCCGGCGCAGGGGGCACCGCACCGGACACCCTTCCTGCTGTGGGGGCAGAAGCTGCTGCCTGCTGTACGCCTTGAAGCGGGTTATAGGTGTTCCTGGCGTTTTGCTGAGACGCACCGGTGTTCCCCGTAATCTTGGCGCCGCAGTACCGGCAATAGTTGGTGCCCGGCTTGATTTGGGCGTGACAGTGGGGACAGATGTTCTGCTGCATCGGAGCTGCCGTCTGCCTGCCGTACAGCCGCTTGACATATTCCTCCAACTCAAACAAAGAAATGTTAATGCCGCGGTTGAGGATGGCGATATAATCCTTCACATAATCGGTGTTTTCCCCGGGAGCAAAGGTTCCCACCTGAATGATATTCAGCAAAAAGTCCCGCAGCGCAATCCCGCCTTCAAACCCTTGCAGCGGCACATAGATGAAGTAAATCCGCTGGGTAGAGGGGTTCACCATGACCTGTGGAAAATCAAGCAGCAAATATTCCGTGTTAAAATACGCCTGCTGCAAAGACTTCAAATTATCCAAAATCCCCTGTAAAATCCGAGCGAAGGAAGCCCGGTTCAAAGGCGCCGTTAAAAACTGCTGGAAGGAGATAAATCCTGTCACATCGTAGTAAAGCTGGAACACTCCGCCTTTGGGAATCACTTCCACATGCAGCAGCCCGTTGACCAAATTGTTGTTGATGGAATAGACTTCCCGTTCGCTGAGCTGCTGCCCTTTCAGGCTTTTAATCATAATTTGTGTTGTTCCGGATTTCTTTACAAGTTTTACCTTATTCATATGCACCCTACCTTCTTCTGGCTGCGTCTAACGCCGCCTGACATTGAAATTGATGAACCATTGCATGTTGAAGTTCCTCTTCCAGCGCCCTCAGCTGCTCCCGCAGCTGTGTTTGCTGCTCCTCCTCTGTGCTGTCCGCTAACATCAGCTCCAGGGAACGCCGTTCTTCATGGAGTTCCCGGACTCGCTGCTGGGCTTGGTCATACGCAGACCGGGCAGCTGCAATCTGAGCCATTTCTTCTTGATGGATTGCATTGGCCGCAGAAAGCAAATCCCGGCTCATAGATTCCAGCTGGCAAGCGGTCTTCTCTATCTGGGCCAAGGTTTTCTCAATCCCCTGGCCAATGTAACCGATTTCCCTGCCCTGCCAATGCTCCGTCAAAGTCGATTGGTAGATGCGCAGCTGCTGCTGGGCCTGGCGGATCTGCCGCGCGTAATTCTGCAGCCGAGAGGATTGATACTCTGCTAATCTAAGGTCGATAGGCATAATTATCTCACCGCCCTTGTTCTTGTTGCAGTACCTGCTCTAAAAAAGCGGGATTATATTTTTCCCGTAATTCTTTCTGCTTGGTGTAATACGGGACATTGGAATCCAGATTATCTATAGCTGCACCATAATGACAATTTGGTCCGGCTTCTAAAAACATGGTGTAGATCAGGGCCGCTTTCATTTCCTGCTCACTCAAGGTGTAGACTGTATAGTTATTCCGATATTTTAACACCAGGTCGTCTTTGTGGATAATGCCTGTAGTTTTACCCTGATAGTAAAGGGTGTAGAAATGCTTGTTTGGCCCTAAGCCGGATTCATACACTTCATACTGTTTATCATACAGACGATAGCTGTAATATTCGTACCCAATGGGCAAAAATAACACTTTTTTAGTGACACACAGCTTTGGAATAATCTCTCCAA